>JABAOF010000862.1_pt1 | contig 99519 bp, 95 predicted proteins | sample 7062171 | NCBI WGS metagenome assembly JABAOF01 (sample SAMN14538628, study PRJNA623070) | marine sediment metagenome | biome: marine biome [ENVO:00000428]; feature: marine pelagic biome [ENVO:01000023]; material: deep marine sediment [ENVO:00002113] | place: India: Gulf of Khambhat ...
GGGCCCGGATGGCCAGCCCTTGAAGGACATAAGCCGCCCCAGCGGCGTGGGCTTGGGCGACGACAAGGGCCATGCCAGCAGCACCACGCGTTCGGGCATCAGCGGCATCGCAGGCGACAAGGAGGCCCGAACGGGGGACGCCGAGACGGGGCTTGCGCCGATCTTCGATCAGAAGAAGGTCAAGGAAGACATCGGGGCCCAAGTGGTCATCACCAAGGGGTTCGGCCAACAGGGCAGCAAGGCGGTGGGTGACTTCGCCGCGCAGCAACTCCAAGACGCCCGCGAAAAACGCCAACAGGCCGAGCAGGCCGAAGCCGCGGGCGATGCGGCGCTTGCGGCCCAATTGCGTGGCGAAGCGCAGCAACTGCAGGACGAGTGGGGCGATCAGGGAACGATGCGCCTGCTGGCGCACACCGTCATCGGTGGGTTGACAGGCGGAGCCGCTGGCGCGGCGGGCTCCGCCATGGGCACGCTCAGCGCGCCCGTGGTGGCCGACGCGCTGCGAGACGCCGGCATCGATGGCGTGCTGGCCGATGGCCTGACGGCGCTGCTCATCACCGGCGTGGGCACAGCCGCCGGTGGTTCGGCGGGCGCTGCCGCTGCGTTCAACGAGGTCACGAACAACTACCTCAGCCATCAGGAGCGCGCGACCCTGAACAAGGCCGACAAGGCCTGCAAGACCTCAGGCCAGCAATGCGACACCGCAGCGGCGCTCAAATACAAGGACGAACTCAGCGATCGATTGCTGGCCAATGCCGTGGCCGCGTGTGAAGGCCAGGCGTGCAACGACGCGGTGAACTTCATCAACCAGCAGCTGGCGGCAGTGGGCTGCACCGCCCCGCAAGCCTGCCCCGACCAGACGACCCTGCTGGGTTACTGGAACGTCGCGCAACAAAAGGCGCAGGGGCTTGAAGGGGTCTACCCAGAGACCTGGCTGCTCGATGCCAAGGCCGTGCTGGACCTGGGCAAGCTCGGCATCCGGGTGTTGGCTGGCAGTGCCAAGGGTAGTCTGGATGCGCTCCATACGCTGAGCAAGGCGTCTGCCGATGATCTGGCCAAGGTCAACAACAATGCGCTTCGGGATGACTGGCAGCAGTTCGATCACTACCGGAAGCCCAGCTCGATGCGACCGGGGGGTGAGTGGGATTGGCAAAAGCAAGCACCCAACAACGGAGCCGTTCCGGGTACATCGAGAACATCAACCATCGAACAAGGCAGAACCCTCGATCGCTACGGCTCTCGAAGTGGCGAGTACTTATCCCCGGTCAACACGCCGCTTGAACAACGGGCATTGCCCCCAGGAAAGCAGGCCGATCCGTACGAACAGTACTCAGTGCTCAAGCCGTTCACAGTTGTGGAAGAGAAGATCGCGCCGGCATTCAATCAGCCGGGCGGCGGGGTGCAGATGCGCGCGAAAATTCCGGAAGTGCAGAACCGCTTTGCAACTATCGACGATCTAATTCGACACGGTTACTTTAAGGATCCAGCCAAATGAAAATTCAATGGAGCGAGGAATATGAGTTCGTGCAAACACCAGAGCCAACCCCTGACTGGGCGTTGCGCGAGTTGGCACTGGAGCTACAGCGCTTAAAGATCGATATCAATGTTCGCCTGCTGGGTGTCCCGGATGCATTCCCGGATGGCGGATGGTGCATCCACAAGGAGGACGACATCTGGCTCGTGTATCACAGTGAGCGGGGCCGACGTTCGGGGGCCGCCATATTCACCAGTTCGTTCGACGCTGCCAACTTCTATTTGTGGAGCCGAGTAGCGCACCCAAGGAATGACAACAGCGATGTGGGCATGTTGCCAAGGCTTAAAAAATGAAGGGCAAACGACAGATGCGAGGCATATGCCGACGGTGCAAGGTGGTCAGGAAATGATCAAGGACCTGATCTGGAACGGCTAAGTGAAGGACCCGTCAGATCGAAGTTGGCAAAGCCACCTACATCGAAGCCGACAACAACGCCTGGGTTGCATTCGCCCCACTCTACGCCAAGAGCAGCGGTGTGCTCGGCTTCAGCAGCACCGAGACACGCCGCCTGGACCGCCACACCTGCGCCCAGGTCAGCTCGCTCGGCGGGCGCCACGTGGCCGGGCCCTAAGCGCCGACGGCGACATCGAACTGCGCGGCTCCCACACCATCGCCGACGAAGACCTGAACATTTAAAGCAGTCAATGAACCTTCTACGAAATGACAGCCAGTCGCTTATGTTGGAGTTGGCAGAAACTGAACTACTTGTATTGAGGGTATGCCTTCGAGAGGCTTTTGCTACGCTGGATAAGCATGAATTTCCGCTTCGCGTCGGAGTTGTTTCGACTGAACCTCGCATTGGGGTGACGGGCGCTTCATCAACCAGCAGTTGGCCGCGCTGGGCTGCACCGCGTCGCAAGCCTGCCTCGACCAGAGCAGCGCGGCATTCCCGGTGCTGGCGGGCAGGGGCAAAGGGCAGCCCGGATGCGCTCATTGCGCTGAGCAAGGCGTCTGCCGTTGAACTGGACAAGGTCAACAACCATGCGCTTCGGGATGACTGGCGTCAGTTCGATCACCACAGAAACCCCGCCTCGACGCGTCTGGAGGGTGAGTGGGGTTGGCAGGATGAGCGCCCAACAGCGGTGCCGCGCCTAGTACATCAGGAGCCGCACCGGTCGAATCCGCCGCAGAGCGCAGGAGCTGGAGTACCTCGGAAGCAACGGCCATGTTCCAAGTCTCGATGGAACGCGACTAGTCAAACCGTAGTGCCATGATCAGCCTGATTGACATCGCTCCCGCATTTTTGTTCGTGCAGGGCAAGGATTTTTCTCCTGATTCCAAAACGGCGGACTACAGGCCAAATGAGTTTGGCAACGCAGTCCTTGTGATGGCGGGGCCGCAGTTTTCTCTTCGATTCGAGCGTGACCGAGGGCAAGTCTTTGTCGATGCAGGGAACGCAATCGCCGGATGGCACAAGCTCGAATATGTCTTGGAGTTCGTGAATCAATCGATCACGCAGCAACATCTTGGCGAGCCGCCAGATGCTGAGACCTTGGCCACTGTGCTTCTGCGGAACTGGGACGAAGTGACACGCGTGTTCTCCGATCGAAGGCTGGTGTCGCAGCTTCAGGACTTTTCCAAGGAGAGGACTGCCACCCTCCTGAGCAGGATATTCCGCACACCATGAGGCTTCGCGTCGAATCTCAAATCGCTGCGGAGAGGTGCAGGCCATGCAGGCGCGGTGGAGACGCTTGACGCCATCGGTCACACCGACAGCGCGCGCATGAAAGCCCTGGGCGCGGCCACGGCCGGGCTGCAGGTCCGCCAAGGCATCAACACCGTCGCCCAGGCGCAGCGCCAGGGCGACGCCAGCGGCGGCATGGCCATCAACTTCAGCATCGGCAGCTCCAGCAGCCGCAGCACCAGTGAGGCGAGCTCGGACAGCGCCCAGCGTCGGGGCAGGCACGTCGAGTTGAACCGGACGCAGCTTTGTTGACAGCGCTGACGAGCACGTGATGATTTTGTTACGCCTGCTTTGACGATCCCCCCGGAAATCGGATGGTCCCAGATACTTTGCCTCTTCACTGAATAGACCCCGCTGGCCGCTGCCGCCGAACCCTTCACGGGTCGTGCCGCAGTACCCAGCCGGCCTCATCCCTGCCAATCGGCAGCCCATGAAGCCATCGCCAGGTGACAGGCTTTCAGCCGCGCGCTGACGCCTCGCCCCTCGCGCTCCCTTCCCCCAGTTTGTTTGTCCAAGTGGCCGCCCGGCGGGGCCGGCTGCGGGGATGTTTCGTCTTGCCTCGCCGAAAAATCAAGAGAACTTGCACATGAACCCGTCCTATGCCTTGTTGGCCACTGCTTTCGCGTTGACGCTCACCGCCTGTGGTGGCGGTGGCGACGATGCCCCGCCGCCGGCTGCGGCGCCTGCCCAAACCTCCGTTTCACTCGCAGAATTCGAAGGCGTCTGGAAGCGCGACGCCGCGAACGACAGCTGCAACATTGATTTCGTCTACAACACGGCGTACGCGTCCCGCATACGCGACGTCACGTTGACGAATAAGGGCAATGGCGTCCTGGAAGTCGCCAACGCTGTGCTGGTCTACGGGGATGACACCTGCACCGTCAAGCAAGGCTTGGTGACGGAGAGGTACACCGTAAACGTTGCACAGGCGACTCGTGCTGGCCGGGACAACGTGATCAAAGGCGTGTTCACCCTGGTGGGTAGCACGATCTCAGGCGATGGGGGCTTGGGGGTCAACCTCAACGCAATGCCCGATGGCCGCATGAGCGGGATCATCACCAATACAAAGGTGATCGGCGATGTACACAACGCGCGCCTTCAGTTTGCAGATGCAGACGCTGGCGTGCCGGTCGACGCGGATGGCTATCCGAACGACTTCTACGCCGAAAACTACTTCGTTCGCTGAGTATTGCGCCGCTTCCGATTCATCCCATGTCCTTCATCCACCCCGTCGCCTTTCGCTGGGGCGCGGCGCTGCTGTGCGTCGCCTTCTTCCTGTCCGGCTGCGCCACAGGTCCTGCGCCCGGCATACCGCCCACACTGCCGGGTTCCGTCAAGGTGCAGTACTCGACGACTTTTGCTGACGGTTCCCGGCTCAAGGAGACGCCACAAGAAGTGCGCATGGTCAAACCGGAGACCACCGGCAAAGTGGTGGCCGCACAAGTGGCTCTCAACATTCTCATGCTGGCCACCGGCGTCGGTGGTGGGTTTCAAACGTTCAGCAAGAACGACTTGGTGGGCGACCGCATCGAATCGGCACAACGCGACAATCTGCGCAACCCCACTTCTACGGATTTCGTTCGGCGTCTGGATGACCGCGTGCAGGCGGCCATGAATGCCGACGAGACGCTGCGTCAGCGTGCATTCGAGCACCCACTGGTGGTGGCGGGCGGCAACGCCCGTCTGGTGTACGACGCCTTGGCAGGTACGGACGAGGAGAAGTTCGCGCTCAAGTCCAGGCTGCAGATATACAAGCGCAAGGAGGGCGCCAGTCTGTGGTCGCCCAGCGTCATCGTGGATTGCGCCGAGCCTTCAGGCGAGCCGCTGCCTCACGCCGAATGGGCCGCCGACGACTACGCTCTCGTGCGAACAAGCTTGCAGTCCATGCTCGACGCGTGCGAAGGCGCGGTCCTCGCGCGCTTACCGGAGCTGCTCAAGGAATAGTGAGGCTACGCGGGAACCGCATGGCGCAGGCGGCGCTTCTCTCCTTCGGCACCGTGGTTGCCATCAACCCAGGGTCGGACATGGGAGGGCCTTGGCCAGAAGAGGAAATGGGCTCGCGGCGAGAATCGCCGCCATCATGATGTCTTCTTCCTATTTGCGCATGGCCCTCATCCTGGGTCTGCTCTCGGCCATCGGGCCTTTCGCCATCGATATGTACCTGCCCGCGCTGCCGGCCATCGGCGCCGCGCTGGGGGCCGAGGTGGGCGCGGTGCAGTTGAGCCTGACGGCGTTTTTCCTGTCGCTGGGCGTGGGGCAGTTGTTGTACGGCCCGGTGTCCGACATGGTGGGCCGCAAGCCGCCGCTGTACTTCGGCCTGGTGCTGTTCACGCTGGCCAGCGTGGGCTGCGCGCTGGCCACCGATATCCAGACGCTGGTTGTCCTGCGTTTCCTGCAGGGGCTGGGCGCGGCGGCGGGGTCGGTCATTCCGCGCGCCGTGGTGCGCGACCTGCACACCGGCACCGAGGCCGCGCGCCTGATGTCGCTGTTGATGCTGGTGTTCAGCGTGTCGCCGATCCTCGCGCCGCTGGCGGGCAGTGGCGTGATCGCGCTGAGCGGCTGGCGCGGCGTGTTCTGGGCCGTGGGCCTGGCGGCGGTGGCGGGTCTGCTGCTGGTGCGCACCACCCTGAACGAGACGCGCCCGCCCGAGCAGCGGCTGGACAGCAGCGTAGGCAGCGCCCTGCGCGGCTACGGCGTGCTGCTGCGCGACTGGCACTACATGGGGCTGGTGGGCATCGGCAGCGCGGCGCTGGCGGGGTTTTTCGTGTTCCTGGCAGGCTCGCCTTTCGTGCTCATCAACCACTACGGCCTCAGCCCCACGCAATACAGCCTGGCCTTCGGCTTCAACGCCTTCGCCTTCATCGGCGCGTCGCAGTTCACCGCCCAGCTGGGCCGGCGCGTGGGCCTGGTGCCGATGGTGAAGTTCGCGGCCACGGCCTCGGGTCTGTTCATGGCGGCCTTGCTGGCCTACTACCTGCTCGGGGGCGACGACCTGCGCGTGCTGATCGCGCTGTTCTTCATCGCCAGCGCCTTCATGGGCCTGGTGATCCCCACCGTGTCGGTGCTGGCGCTGGAAGAGCACGGCCCCATCGCCGGTACGGCCTCGGCGCTGATGGGCACGCTGCAGATGCTGGTGGGCGCGGTGGCCATGGGGGTGGTGGGCCTGTTCGCCAACGGCCAGCCGCTGCCCATGGTGGCGGGCATGGCGATGGGTTCGCTCACCAGCGTGGCGCTCACCTGGCTCACCCTGGCGGGGCCGCCGCGCACGCGGCTCGCCACCTGAGCGTGCAGACAGTTGCCATTGGCAAGTAAAAACTTGACAATGGCAAGCATGTCGACCACCATTGATCCCTCGTCCGTGGCGCCCGCCGCCGTCAAGGCGGTGCGCCGCTTCAACCGCTTCTACACCCGCCGGGCGGGCGTGCTCTCGCCCTACCTGGGCGGCGATCTGTCGCTGACCGAGGTGCGCGTGCTCTATGAGCTGGCACACCACCAGGGCCTGGTGGCCGCCGAGCTCATCCGCGAGCTGGGCATGGACGGGGGCTATCTCAGCCGCATCCTCAAGCGCTTCGAAAACGCGGGCTGGCTGAGCCGCACGCCCAGCCCGACGGACGCGCGCCAGAGCCTCCTCACGCTCACCGAGGCCGGGTACGCCGCTTTCGCGCCCATGCAGCAGAAGTCGCGCGACGAGGCCGCTGCGCTGCTGGCCGCGCTGGCGCCGGGCGACCAGCAGGCGGTGGTGGAGGCGATGGCGCGCATCGAGCAACTGCTGGAGCCGGCTGCCGCGCCGCGCACGCGCGCGGCGGTGCTGCGCGACCCGCGCCCTGGTGACATGGGCTGGGTGGTGCAGCAGCACGGCGAGGTCTACGCACGCGAGTACGGCTGGAACATGGAATTCGAAGCCCTGGTGGCCGACATCGTGGCCAAGTACGTGCGCCACTTCCAGCCCGAGTGGGAGCGCTGCTGGATGGCCGAGCTCGATGGCGAGCGCGTGGGTTCGGTGTTCGTGGTGCGCAAGTCGGCCACCACGGCGCAACTGCGCATGCTGCTGCTGACGCCGGCCGCGCGTGGCCTGGGGCTGGGCGCGCGCCTCACGGACGAGTGCCTGGCCTTCGCGCGGGCCAAGGGGTACCGCAAGATGGTGCTGTGGACGAACAGTTGTCTGGGCGCCGCGCGCGACATCTACGCGCGGCGCGGCTTCGAGCTCGTGAAGTCGGAGCCGTACGAGGGCTTCGGGCAATCGCTGGTGGGCGAGACCTGGTCGCTCAAGCTCTGAGCATCCTCCGATCGGACCAGTGTTCCGCGGGCCCGTGGCGCATCGGCCTGTGATGGATCGCAGTAAGCATGCTGACTTCGATTCACCACCTCCGGTCTTGCCATGTTCGACATCCGTTCCGCCGCCACGCGGCGCTTCGTTCGCGCCGCGTCTTTCACTCTCGGCGCCATCGCCGCGGCCAGCGCGGTCCATGCCGCCTCGTCCAGCTTCGGCCTGGCCGTGCTGCCCGACACGCAGTTCTATTCGCGCTACTCCGTCGTGGGCAACCAGTTCATGCTGCGCTACGGCAGCGAGCCGTATGCGTCGCAGACGGCCTGGCTCGCGCAGCACGCGCGCTCGCTGAACATTCCCTTCGTGGTGCACCTGGGCGACGTGGTGGACCGGCCGGGCAATTCAGGCGAGTGGGGCGTGGCCGACCGCGCCATGAAGACGCTCGAAGACGCGGAGCTGCCGTACTCCATCCTCGCGGGCAACCACGACGTGACGGTGGGCTGCGGCTACGTGGGCCGCCAGGACGATTGCACCGACGCGCAACGCAACCCCGCCAACGAGCTTTACCTGCGCACCTTCCCCACCACGCGCGCGGCCACGCAGGCCACCTTCGGCGGGCGCGACCCTTCGGGCTTTCACGAGTACCACATCTTCGAAGCCGAAGGTCAGCGCTTCATGTCGCTGGCCATGTCCTGGCGCGCGTCCGACGCGGCCATCGCCTGGGCGCGCAACGTGATCGCCAGTCACCCCACGGTGCCGGTCATCCTGACCACGCACGACTACCTGGCCATCGACAGCGACGCCGTCACCGCCAAGGACACCCCGTACGGCGACTTCCTGTGGGAGCGCCTGATCAAGGACAACGACCAGATCTTCCTGGTGCTCAACGGCCACAACCACGGCTCGGCGCGCAAGTCCCGCGTCAACGACTTCGGCAACCGCGTGCACGAGGCCGTGTCCGACTACCAGATGGCCTACCAGGGCGGCAACGGCTACATGCGGATCTATGAGTTCGACCTGACGGAGAACAAGATCAAGGCGCTGACCTTCTCGCCCTGGGTGCCCATGAAGCCCAAGGCCACGCTCAACGCCTTCGACCGCGCGGTGCTCAACGAGCCCAACAACGAGTTCGAGATCGACATCGACTTCCGCGAGCGCTTCCGCCGCTTCGCGCCGGGCTTCGGCCCGGCCTCGCCCACGCGCGAGCAAGCCATCGTCGAGCAGGCGCGCGCCATGATCCTGGACGGCTACGAAGAGCCCACGCCGCCCGCGACCGCGCTGCCCTACGACAGCGAGGACTACCCCAGCCACCCCGACACCGTGGCCCACTGGCGCTTTCACCGCGGCGTGCCCGGCCAGCCGGTGGCGGCCGATGCGCAGGTGCGCGACGAGACCGGCGCCAACCCGCTGCGCCGTGGCCTGGCGGCCAGCGCGCCGCTCGACGGCGCCGTCTGGTCGGTCGAGCGCCACGCCCGCACCGCCGCCAATGGCAGCGTGTGCTTCACCTCACCGAACAACCCGAACGCGCACTACTTCGCCACGCTGGCTGGCGTGCCGATCAACAACGACTACCTCATGACGGGCTACACCGTCGAGGCCGTCATGAAGATCGACCGCAACTGGAGCGCGGCCAACAACGCCTGGATGAGCGTGATGACGCGCGGCGGCAAGCGCCTGTCGGTGCCCGGCTGGAGCGGCAGCTACGGCGATTCGAGCACCCTGCAGTTCGCCATCTCCAACCTGCGCGAGGTGCAGTGGGAGATCACCACGATGCCGTCGCCGGGACGCCTGCAGTCCAAGACCAACTGGTCGGGCGAGATCATGGCCGACCAGTGGGAGCACGTGGCCTTCGTGAACGACCCGCTCACGCACGACACCACCATGTACGTGGCCGGTGCGCCGGTGCTGCGCAACGTCACCAACGCCATCGGCATCGCGGGCGTGCCCGACCAGCCCTGGGTCGTGGGGGGCTCCATCAACGGCTCGGCCGGCAGCGGCTTCTTCGGTTGCATCAGCGAGATCCGCGTCACCCGCGCCGCGCTGACGCCCGCGCAGTGGTTGACGGCGCGCAAGCACCGCGTGGAGCCCACCGGCTCGCGCGTGGTGGTGCAAGGGACCGACGCCGACGACCAGATCTTCAGCACCGTGGGCGCCAACCGCGTCGTCGGTGGGGCGGGCAAGGACACCTTCGTCTACCGCAGCCTCCGCGAGGCGGGCGACACGATCGCCGACTTCTCGCCCGCGAACGACCACCTGAACCTGCAGGCCCTGCTGGCGTCGGTGGGCTACCGCGGCGGCAACCCCATGGCCGACGGCGTGGTGCGTGTCATCGACAGCCCCAACGGCGCCATCGTGCAGATCGACACCGACGGCTCGCAAGGCCCGGCCGTGGCACGCCCCTTGGTTACCCTGACGGGCGTGACCGCCCAGGACATGGGGGCCGAGCAGTTCCTGTTCTGAACCGATCCCGTCGCACCCCACTGATCAAAGCCGGGCTTCGCCCCGGCTGCCCTGGCGCGCCGCCGCCAGATCGCTCAGCGGATGAAGTACCCGATGACGCGCCAGGCGCCATCGGGTTCTTTCACGAGCGTGACCGTCTCGACCGCCGCGGCCTTGTTGGCGAAGGCGCTGTCATACGCCAGCACCGCGTACTGGCCATCGGGCAGGCCGGGCAGCGTCTGCTGCGCGTCGGCCGACTTGTCCTTGCGCTGGCGCAGGGCGCCGAGCGGGCCCCGCACCGCGCTGACCGAGCGGGTCCAGCGCTCGGCGTCCATCGCGCCCTTGAACAGGGCACCGGCCTGTTGCCAGCTGGCGGCGTAGTCGCCCACGTCCACCAGCGCCAGCCAGCGCTCGGCCGACAGGCGCGCTTCGGTCGTGGCGTCGGCCGCGTGGGATGCCGTCGCGCAGGCGAGGCTGGCCGCGCCGATCAGGAGTGTTCGTCGCAACATGGGTCGACCTAGAAGAGCAGGGCGATCAGGATGATCACCGGGATGGGAACGCCGAGAAAGAACAGCAGCAGTGAACGCATGGTGGGCTCCTGATCGGGTGGGAAGGTGCGGGGTCAGTCCGTGTCGCGTTGGCGCCCGCCAAACGTGGCGGCCAGACTGGCGAAGAACGCCCCCATCAGCAGCGAGACGAACAGCCAGAGCGCGCGGTGCGCCTGTTCGCTGTTGTCGGCGGCCACCGCGGCGGCGCTGGACGCCTCGCGCATGTCGGCGCCGAGGATGGTGCCGATCACCGTGGTCAGCAGGGCGGCCGTGGCCAGCGAGGCCACCGCCCACGCCAGAAAGCCGTGCGCGGTGTCGCGGAAGTAGACCTCGTCCCGCGGCGTGTCGGCCCAGCGCGTGCGCAGGCGGCCCGCCAGGTAGCCGCCCATGCCCGAGGCGATCACTTGCGTGAAGCAGATCCAGACCACCGCGGCGGTGCCGAACGGCCCTTCGTCCGGGCGGCCGACCACCCAGGGGGAGGCAGACGCCAGCCCCAGCCCGGTGCCGAGCACCAACAGAATGAGCGACAACGCGGCCGCGCCAGCGGCCCCGGCAAAGATGGCCGGCCAGGACACGGCGGGCGCGAAGGCCCCGTGAGCGGTGCTTGAGGGAAGGGCTTGCGCCATGGTGTGCCTCCTGTGTGGTTGTGCCGGGCCCATCTTGGGAATGAATGGTGCGCAAGGCTGTCGGCACACGGAGTGCCCGGCTGTAGGAGGCGTCCGGTACGGGTGCGTCGCGGCTGGCGTCGCGCAGTGGCGGGCACGCCGATTGCCGGAGCGTCCCTTGGCGTCCACCGCCAAGAGGAGGAGTCATGGTTCCGATCCGGCCTTTCCAGCGGGAGAACTGGTTGCGCTATGCCGTCTACTACGCGTCCCGCCTGCTGCCTCATCCCCGCCTGCGCAGCGGTGTCGTGGCCCTCATGAGGCGCTGGATCACGCTGCGGCACGGCCCGCCGAGCGCGCCGCACCTGGCCGAGACACCGCTTGTTCTGAAGTCCTTGCGTGAGCGGGGCGTGGCCCACCTGGGCAAGGCCTTCAGCCCGGCGCAGATCGATGACATCCTCGACTTCCTGGCCACCGCGCCCGTGGCCCGACCCGCGATGGCGGAGCCGGTGTCGGCAAGCACGCGCGGCCTGTCGTCCGCCGCCTACGGGCTGGCGACCATCCTGGCCTGTCCGCACCTGCTGGAGGTCATGAACCACCCCGGCCTGCTGGAGATCGCCGCCGGTTTCCTCGGCTGCAAGCCGACCATCTCGGGCGTGGGCCTGCGCTGGTCCTTCGCCTCGGACAGCCCGGCCAGCGAGGTGCAGAAGTTCCACCGGGACGCCGAAGACTGGAAGATTCTTCGCCTCTTCGTGTATCTGACCGACGTATTTGCCGACTGCGGCCCGCACCAGTTCGTGATGGGATCGCACCAGACCACCGGCCGCCTGCGCCTGCGGCCGTATTCGCCGGACGACATCGAGCGGCGCTTCGGCAGTGACCAGGTGTTGACCATCGGCGGCCCCAGGGGGACAGCCTTCGTGGGCGACATGTGGGGGATTCACCGCGGCGTGCCGCCCTCAGGGCGCGCGCGCCTGTTGTTCAGTTGCACCTACACGATGACCGCTACGCCGATCTACCGGTACGAGCCCGTCGAGCCCACGCCGGGCCGGGCGCACGACCGGTACATCAACCGCCTGCTGGTCCGTTGACGGCGGCCCCGGCCGAGGCCTCGTGCGACGGCCTACATCGGTGTCGGCCTCGTCCTACACGCCGTGCACGCCGATCGATGCGACAGTGGTGCCACGGCGCACGCCGAGCGGTCGCCGTTGAACAACTTTCACGAAGGAGGCTCCCCGCATGTCTTCAGAGTTTTCTCCCTGGTTCACCACCGACAGCAACGGCCCACCCGCGCGCGAAGGCGTGTACGAAACCACCGCCCTGGGCATTCCGGGCGAGAGCCACAGCGTGCTGCAACACGGCTTCCGCCACTGGGGCCGACACGCCGAAACGCGCGGCTGGGGCGACCTGGGTGCGACCCCGGACGCGGCCCTGGCCGCGAAGGACCATCGCCCGGTGTTCCCGTTCAACGTGCGGCACTGGCGGGGTCGCAGCGAGCCCGCCCAGTGAGGGCGCGCGCCGCAAATGGAAACGGGCCCGAAGGCCCGTTTGACTGATCGCTGGCGGAGAGGGCGGGATTCGAACCCGCGGTGGGGATTAACCCACACACGCTTTCCAGGCGTGCGACTTAAACCGCTCATCCACCTCTCCGCGAAGCGCGGGATTGTAGCCTACTCAGGGGCGCGCTCAGCCCGTGTGGCTGCCGTCTTCCGCCTTGCGCCACGCGTGGCGCTGCAGCACGTCCAGGCCCACGTGCTGCAGGGTGTTCTGGTGCGTGGCCTCCAGCACCACGGGCGGGGCCACGCCGGCTTCCAGGGCCTCCAGCCAGCGGTTCACGCAGAGGCACCAGCGATCACCGGCCTTCAGCCCCGCGAAGCGCAATTCCGGCCGGGGAGTGACGAGGTCGTTGCCGCGCTGCTCGGAGAAGTCGAGGAACTCGCGGGTGACGCGCGCACAGACCACGTGCGTGCCCTCGTCGTCGGCACCGGTGTGGCAGCAACCATCGCGGTAGAAGCCGGTCAGCGGGTCGAACGAGCAGGCTTGCAGCTCGCCACCCAGCACGTTGTGCGCGAGGTCGTCCATGTCAGGCTCCCGTCGTTTTCCCCGCCTGCACCATCTTCATGGCCGAGCCGATGAGGGCGGACACCTCGGTCATGTTGCTGGGCACGATGAGGGTGGTGGTGGCGTCGGCCGCCACGTTGCCGTAGGCCTCCACGGCTTTCTCGGCCACTTTCAGTTGCACCGCTTCCTGGCCGCCAGGCTGGCGGATGGCATCGGCGACCTGGCGGATGGCATTGGCCGTGGCCTCGGCGACCGCGATGATGGCCGCCGCCTCGCCCTGGGCCTTGTTGATCTCGGCCTGCTTCTCGCCCTCGGAGCGCGCAATGAAGGCCTCGCGTTCGCCGGTGGCGATGTTGATCTGCTCCTGGCGTCGGCCTTCGGAGGCGGCGATGAGCGCACGCTTCTCGCGCTCGGCCGTGATCTGGGCCTGCATGGCGCGCAGGATCTCGGCCGGCGGTGTCAGGTCCTTGATCTCGTAGCGCAGCACCTTCACGCCCCAGTTCAGCGCGGCCTCGTCGATGGCGGAGACCACCTGGGCGTTGATCATGTCGCGCTCTTCGAAGGTCTTGTCGAGCTCGAGCTTGCCGATGACCGAGCGCAGCGAGGTCTGCGCGAGCTGCGTGACGGCGACGATGTAGTTGGAGGAGCCGTAGCTGGCGCGCATCGGGTCGGTCACCTGGAAGTACAGGATGCCGTCCACCTGCAGCTGGGTGTTGTCGCGCGTGATGCAGACCTGGCTGGGCACGTCCAGCGGGATCTCCTTCAGGCTGTGCTTGTAGGCCACCTTGTCGATGAAGGGCACGAGGATGTTGAGGCCCGGCGCCAGCGAGGTGTGGTACTTGCCCAGTCGCTCCACGACCCAGGCACTTTGCTGGGGCACGATCTTGATGGCGCGCGTGACGAAGATGACCGCGACGACGATGAGCAGGATGGCGATTTCCATGGTCTTGAATTGTTCTGTTGGAGGGAGCTTGAGGGGCCAGGTTCAGGCTTTCTCGACGAGCAGCCGGTTGCCGACGAGTTCGGTGACGCGGTAGGCGCCCGGCGCGGGCGCATTGCCCGGGCGCTGGATCACCGTCCAGGCCGCGCCGCGGTATTTGACCGTGGCGGTGCCATCGTTGTTCCACTGGTCGATCTGGATGACCTCGCCGACGTCGAGGTTGACGCTGCGCAGGCTCCGTACGGAAGGGTCGCCCGGGCGGCGGCGCGAGTGCAGGTACCAGCCCGCCACGGCAGCCGCGCCGAGCACCGCCGCGGTGATGATCTGCCCGGTGAGCGGCAGCCCCAGGTGCGCTGCGATGGCGCCGGCGGCGGCGCCCAGCGCGAGCATGAGCAAATAGAACGTGCCGGTGAGCAGCTCGGCGCCCACGAGCGCGCCCGCCAGCAGCCACCACCAGGTCGAATCGGCCATGTGCCATGTCTCCGTGTGTCGATCCCCGGTCGGGACCGACTCGCATTCTGCGTCAAACCGGGTCCGACAAGACAGGACGGACATGTGTTTTCCGTACACTTGCGCGCTTCGCCAGGAGAGCCGCATGAAGTTCCGTTTCCCCATCGTCATCATCGACGAGGATTTCCGCTCCGAGAACACCTCGGGTCTGGGCATTCGCGCGCTGGCGCAGGCCATCGAGAGCGAGGGCATGGAGGTCGTGGGCGTCACGAGCTACGGCGACCTGTCGCAGTTCGCGCAGCAGCAAAGCCGCGCCAGCGCCTTCATCCTGTCGATCGACGACGAGGAGTTCAGCCACGGGCCCGACCTGGACCCCGCCGTGCTGAACCTGCGCACCTTCATCGAGGAAGTGCGCCGCAAGAACGCCGACGTGCCCATCTACATCTACGGCGAGACCAAGACCAGCCGGCACCTGCCCAACGATGTGCTGCGCGAACTGCACGGCTTCATCCACATGTTCGAGGACACGCCGGAGTTCGTGGCGCGCCACATCATCCGCGAGGCCAAGAGCTACCTCGAAGGCATTCAGCCGCCGTTCTTCAAGGCCCTGCTCGACTACGCGGAAGACGGCTCCTACTCCTGGCACTGCCCGGGGCATTCGGGCGGCGTGGCATTCCTCAAGAGCCCCGTCGGCCAGATGTTCCACCAGTTCTTCGGCGAGAACATGCTGCGCTCCGACGTGTGCAATGCGGTGGAGGAACTGGGCCAGCTGCTCGACCACAACGGCGCCATCGGCGCCAGCGAGCGCAACGCGGCGCGCATCTTCAACGCCGACCATTGCTTCTTCGTCACCAACGGCACCAGCACCAGCAACAAGATGGTGTGGCACCACACGGTGGCGCCGGGCGACGTGGTGGTGGTGGACCGCAACTGCCACAAGTCCATCCTGCACAGCATCATCATGACGGGCGCCGTGCCCGTCTTCCTCAAGCCCACGCGCAACCACTACGGCATCATCGGCCCGATCCCGCAGAGCGAGTTCGAGATCGAGTCCATCCAGGCCAAGATCCGCGCCAACCCGCTGCTCAAGGGGGTGGATGCCAAGGCCGTGAAGCCGCGCGTGCTCACGCTCACGCAGTCCACCTACGACGGGGTGCTCTACAACACGGAGGCCATCAAGCAGATGCTGGATGGCTACGTGGCCAACCTGCACTTCGACGAGGCCTGGCTGCCGCACGCGGCCTTCCACCCCTTCTATGGCAACTACCACGCCATGGGCAAGAAGCGCGCGCGGCCCATGGAGTCGGTGGTGTACGCCACGCAGTCCATCCACAAGCTGCTGGCCGGCATCAGCCAGGCCAGCCACGTGCTCGTGCAGGACTCGCAGAACGTCAAGCTCGACCGGCACCTGTTCAACGAGTCGTACCTGATGCACACCAGCACCAGCCCGCAGTACGCCATCATCGCCAGCTGCGATGTGGCCGCGGCCATGATGGAGCCGCCGGGCGGGCGCGCGCTGGTGGAGGAGAGCCTGCTGGAGGCGCTGGACTTCCGCCGCGCCATGCGCAAGGTGGAGGACGACTTCGGCACCGACGACTGGTGGTTCAAGGTCTGGGGCCCCGATCACCTGGCCGAGGAGGGCGTGGGCGAGGCCAAGGACTGGGTGCTCAACCGCCGCCGCGACGCCAATGCCGAGCAGCACACCGAGCGCGACTGGCACGGCTTCGGCGACATGGCGCCGGGCTTCAACATGCTGGACCCGATCAAGGCCACCATCGTCACGCCCGGTCTCAACATGGACGGCAGCTTCGGCGAGACGGGCATTCCCGCGTCCATCGTCACCAAGTTCCTGGCCGAGCACGGCGTGGTGGTCGAGAAGACCGGCCTCTACAGCTTCTTCATCATGTTCACCATCGGCATCACCAAGGGCCGCTGGAACACGCTGCTGACGGCACTGCAGCAGTTCAAGGACGACTACGAGAAGAACCAGCCGATGTGGCGGATCATGCCGGAGTTCTGCGCCAAGCAGCCGCGCTACGAGCAGATGGGCCTGCGCGATCTGTGCCAGCACGTGCACGCGCTCTACGCCAAGTACGACATCGCGCGCCTGACCACCGAGATGTACCTGAGCGACCTCACGCCCGCGATGAAGCCGACCGACGCCTTCGCGCACATCGCCCAGCGCACCACCGAGCGCGTGCCGATCGACGAGCTCGAAGGCCGTATCACCACCAGCCTCGTGACGCCGTACCCGCCGGGCATTCCGCTGCTGATCCCCGGCGAGGTGTTCAACCGCAAGATCGTGGACTACCTCAAGTTCAACCGCGAGTTTGCGCGGGAGTGCCCGGGCTTCGAGACCGATATCCACGGCCTGGTGGAAACGGCGGGCATCGACGGGCAGAAGGCGTATTTCGCGGACTGCGTGAAGGCCTGACAGGCCGGTGCGCCCCGCAAAAAAGGCCCCGCGTCGCGGGGCCTTTTGTATGGGCGGGTGCGGCGATCAGGCCTCGGCGTTCGCCGAATCGCCCACCACGTGGCTGAAGCCCCCGTCCACGTAGATGATCTCGCCCGTGATGCCCGAGGACAGGTCGGACAGGAGGAAGGCCGAGGCATTGCCCACGTCTTCGATGGTGACGTTGCGGCGCAGCGGCGACACCGTGGCCACCAGGTTCATGAGCTTGCCGAAGCCCTTGATGCCGCTGGCGGCCAGCGTCTTGATGGGGCCGGCGCTCACGCCGTTGACGCGCATGCCCTTGGGGCCCAGGGACTCGGCCAGGTAGCGCACCGAGGCCTCCAGGCTGGCCTTGGCCAGGCCCATGGTGTTGTAGTTGGGCACGCAGCGCTCGGCGCCCAGGTAGCTCAGGGTGAGCAGGGCGGCGCGCTCGTTCAGGTGGGGCAGGGCGGCCTTGGCCATGGCGGGGAAGCTGTACGCGCTGATGTCGTGCGCGATCTTGAAGGCTTCGCGCGACAACCCGTCGAGAAAGTCGCCCGCGATGGCCTCGCGCGGGGCGAAGCCGATGGCGTGCACGAAACCATCGAACTTGGGCCAGGTCCGGGAAAGGTCGCTGAACAGTTTCTCGATCTGGGCGTCGTCGCCCACGTCGCAGTCGAAGACCAGCGTGGAGCCGAAATCGGCGGCGAACTCGGTGATGCGGTCCTTGAAGCGCTCACCCACGTAGCTGAAGGCCAGTTCGGCGCCTTGTTCGTGGCAGGCCTTGGCGATGCCGTAGGCGATGGAACGGTTGGACAGCACCCCGGTGATGAGGAACTTCTTGCCAGCGAGAAAACCCATTGATCGGACTCCGGAAAAATATCACGCAGAATTGTCGCATGCACGTCATGAGCCGTCCGCACCCCCGCACGCTGCGCCGCTGGGCCGTGGCGGGCGCCTTGGCCCTGGCGGTACCGGCGCTGTGGGCCGCGCACGGCTACGCCATCTGGGGGGAGCTGAAGTACCCCGACGGCTTCACCCACTTCGATTACGTGAACCCGCAGGCTCCCAAGGGCGGCGAGCTTCGACTGGTGAGCAACCTGCGGGTCAGCACCTTCGACAAATACAACCCCTTCACGCTGCGCGGCAGCGCGCCGGCCTACCTCAGCGGCCTGATGTTCGACACCCTGCTGACGGGCGCGCTGGACGAGACCGGCGCCGGCTACGGCCTGCTGGCCGAGGACGTGCAGGCCGCGCCCGACGGCCTGTCGGTGGTGTTCCGCCTGCGCGACACGGCCAAATTCCACAACGGCGACCCGGTGCTGGCCGCCGATGTGAAGTTCAGCTTCGACACCCTGCTGGGGCCGCACACCTCGCCCGCCTACAAGACCATCCTGGCCGACGTGGCGGGCCTGGACGTGCTGGGCGAGCGCACCGTGCGCTTTCGCTTCAAGCTGCCCAACCGCGAGCTGCCGCTCACCGTGGGCGGCATTCCCATCTTCAGCCGCCAGTGGGGCAATGAGGTGGACCCCGCCACCGGCCAGCGCAAGACCTTCGACAAGGTGGTGATGGATCCCCCCATCGGCAGCGGTCCCTACAAGATCGGCCCGGTGAAGTTCGGCCGCGACATCACCTACGTGCGCGACCCGGGCTACTGGGCGCGCGACCTGCCGGTGCGCCGCGGCACGGCCAACTTCGACCGCATCACGGTCAAGATCTACAAGGACAGCACCGCGCGGCTGGAGGCGCTCAAGGCGGGCGAGTTCGACCTCATGCGCTTCTTCTCGGCCGGCGACTGGGCGCGCCGCGTCAATGGCCGCAAGTTCGACAGCGGCGAGCTGGTCAAGGGCGAGTTCACCCACAAGCTGCCCACGGGCTTCCAGAGCTACGTGCTCAACACGCGGCGCAAGCCGCTGGACGACATCCGTGTGCGCGAGGCCCTGGGCCTGGCGGTGGACTACGAGTGGATGAACCGCCAGATGTTCTACGGCGCCTACCAGCGCGTGCGCGGCCTGTTCGGCAACACCGAGTGCGCGGCCGACGGCCTGCCCTCGGCCGAGGAACTGGCCCTGCTGGAGCCCGGGCGTGCGCAGTTGCCGCCGGCCGTGTTCGGGCCCATGGTCTCGCCCCCGCGCACCGATGGCGAGAACTCGCTGCGCGGCAACCTGCGAAAGGCCCAGGCGCTGCTGCGCGAGGCGGGCTGGACGGTGCAGGACGGCGTGCTCAGGAACGCCGAAGGCAGGGCCCTGGAACTGGAGTACCTGGACAGCAACGAGACCGGCGCGCGCGTCGTCTCGCCCTGGATACGCAACCTGCAGAAGCTGGGCATCACGCTGCGCTTCCGACCGGCGGACTTCGCGCTCTACCAGCAGCGCCTGCGCACCTTCGACTTCGACATCATTTCGATCAACTTCCAGGGCACGCCCAATCCGGGCGCCGAGTACGCCGACCTGTTCGGCAGCCAGGCCGCCAAGACGTCCGATTCGGGCAACTTCTCCGGCATCGCCAACCCCGCGGTGGACCGCCTGCTGACGCGCATGGTGGGCGCCAGGACCAAGCCCGATTTCATCGCCGCCTGCCGCGCGCTGGACCGCGCCATCTCGCACAGCCACGTCCTCATTCCGCAGTGGTCGGCGTCCACGCACCGCATGGCCTACAACGCGTGGCGGCTGCAACACCCGCCGCAAATGCCACCGTATGCGCCTGGCGAAGCCTGGGCCATCGACAGCTGGTGGGCAGCCCCGCCCCGACAGGACTGACGCGCCATGTGGGCCTACATCCTCAAGCGCCTGCTGCTCATGCTGCCCACGCTGTTCGGCGTGCTGCTGATCACCTTCGTGGTGGTCCAGTTCGTGCCGGGTGGTCCGGTGGAGCAGTACCTGGCCGAGGCGCGCGCCGCTGGCGGCACGGGCGCCGAAGGCGGCTCGGTGTACCGCGGCGGGCAGGGCGTGGACCCGCAGCGCCTGGAGCAGATCAAGGCGCTCTATGGCTTCGACAAACCCGCGCACGAACGCTTCGTCGAGATGATCGGCCGCTTCGCGCGCTTCGACCTGGGCACCAGCTTCTTCCAGAACAAGCCGGTGGGCGATCTCATCCTCGAGAAGCTGCCGGTGTCCATCAGCCTGGGGCTGTGGACCTTCCTCATCAGCTACGGCGTGGCCGTGCCGCTGGGCGTGGCCAAGGCGGTGCGCGCGGGTACGCGCTTCGACCTGATCAGCACGCTGATCGTGCTGGCGGGCTACGCCATCCCCGGCTTCGTGCTCGGCGTGGCGCTGCTGGTGATCTTTGGCGGCCAGTTGCAGTGGTTCCCGCTGCGCGGCCTCACCTCGGCCAACTGGGACGAGCTGAGCTGGGGCGCGCGCATCGTCGACTACCTCTGGCACATCACGCTGCCGGTCACGGCCATGGTGCTGGGCAGCTTCGCCGTCACGGCCATGCTGACCAAGAACGCCTTCCTCGAAGAGATCCGCAAGCAGTACGTGATGACCGCGCGCGCCAAGGGCCTGGAGGAGCGCCAGGTGCTGTGGAAGCACGTGTTCCGCAACGCGCTGATCCCCATCGTCACGGGATTCCCGGCGGCCTTCATCGGCGCCTTCTTCACGGGCGCGCTGCTCATCGAAACCCTGTTCTCGCTCGACGGCCTGGGCCTGCTGAGCTACGAGAGCGTGATCCGCCGCGACTACCCGGTGGTGCTGGGCACGCTGTTCCTGTTCACCCTGATCGGGCTGGTCACCAAGCTGATCTCCGACCTCTGCTACGTGTGGGTCGACCCCCGCGTGAAGTTCGACTGATGGCCGCCGCATCCCTCAGCCCCGGGCGGCGCGCCTGGCTTCGCTTCAAACGCAACCGCCTGGGGTACTGGAGCCTGGTGCTGTTTTGCGCGATGGTGGTGGCCAGCCTGTTTGCCGAGGTGCTGTCCAACGACCGGCCACTGATCGTTCGCTACGAGGGCCAGACCTACTTCCCCATCGTCCACGAGTACCCCGAAACGGTGTTCGGCGGCGACTTCCAGACCGCTACCGACTACCTGGACCCCTTCATCCGCGAGCAGATCACCAAGGGCGACAACTGGGCCGTCTACGCGCCCAACCCCTACGGCTCGCAGACCATCAACTACTTCGCCGAAAAGCCCAACCCATCAGGCCCCAGCGCCGCCAACTGGTTCGGCACCGACGACCGCGGGCGCGACCTGCTGGCCCAGCTCATCTACGGCTTTCGGGTGAGCGTGCTGTTCGCGCTGGCGCTCACCGCCATCGGCGTGGTGCTGGGCATCGTCACCGGCGCCATCCAGGGCTTCTTCGGTGGCAAGACAGACCTGGCCTTCCAGCGCTTCATCGAGATCTGGGGCGCCATGCCCGAGCTCTACCTGCTCATCATCTTCTCGGCCGTGTTCGCGCCCAGCGTGGGGCTGCTGCTCATCCTGCTCAGCCTGTTCGGCTGGATGGGCCTGTCCGACTACGTGCGGGCCGAGTTCCTGCGCAACCGCCAGCTCGACTACGTGCGGGCCGCGCGCGCCATGGGCCTGTCCAGCGCCCAGATCATCTGGCGCCACATCCTGCCCAACAGCCTGACGCCGGTGGTGACCTTCCTGCCGTTTCGCATGAGCGCGGCCATCCTCGCGCTCACCTCGCTCGACTTCCTGGGCCTGGGCGTGCCGCCCGGCACCCCCTCGCTGGGCGAGCTGCTGAGCCAGGGCAAGAACAGCATCGACGCCTGGTGGATCTCGCTGTCCACCTTCGGCGTTCTGGTGCTCACGCTGCTGCTGCTCACCTTCATGGGCGACGCGCTGCGCGACGCGCTCGATCCGAGAAAGGCCGACCGATGAGCGACCAGGCCCTGCTCGAGGTCCGGGACCTGCGCGTCGTCTTCGGCGGGCAGGCGGTGGTGCACGGCATCGATTTCTCCATCGCCCCGGGCGAGAAGCTCGCGCTGGTGGGCGAATCGGGCTCGGGCAAGACGGTGTCGGCGCTGTCGCTGTTGCGCCTGGTGGTCAACGCCGAGGTCTCGGGCCGGGCCCTGCTGGGCGGGCGCGACCTGCTGGCGCTGAGCGAACGCGAACTGCGCGGCGTGCGCGGCGACGAGGTCGCGGTCATCTTCCAGGAGCCCATGACGGCGCTCAACCCCTTGTACAGCGTGGGCAACCAGATCGGCGAGGTGCTGCAGCTCAAGCGCGGCCTGACGCCGCGCCAGGCGCGCGCCGGGGCGGTGGAGCTGCTGGCGTCCACCGGCATCCCCGAGCCCGAGCGCCGCGTCGACGCCTTCCCGCACCAGTTGAGCGGCGGCCAGCGCCAGCGCGCCATGATTGCCATGGCCCTGGCCAGCCGGCCGAAACTGCTGATCGCCGACGAGCCCACCACCGCCCTGGACGTGAGCCTGCGCGGCCAGATCCTCGATCTGCTGTCCGACCTGCAGCGCCAGCACGGCATGGCGCTGCTGCTCATCACGCACGACCTGCCCCTGGTGCGGCGCGTCGCCGACCGCGTGGCCGTGATGGAGAAGGGCCACCTGGTGGAGCAGGGTGGCGTGGCGGAGGTGTTCGAGCGCCCGCAACACGCCTACACCCGCAAGCTGCTGGCCAGCGAGCCCGAGCGCGCCGTGGCCGAGCCCGCGACCGGCGGCGCGCCCGTGATGCGCGCCGAAGGCCTGCGCGTGAGCTACCCCGTTCCGCTGCCAGGCTTCAAGGGCTGGTTCCGCAAGGGGGCGTTCACGGCGGTGCAGGGCGCCGACCTGGCCGTGCCGGCCGGCGGCACCCTGGGGGTGATCGGCGAGTCCGGCTCGGGCAAGAGCACCCTGGCCCTGGCCGCGCTCGGCCTGCTGCCCTTCGAGGGGCGGCTGGACGTGGCCGGCAGCGGCTGGGCCGAGGCGAAGCGCGACAAGCGCCTGCGCGAATTGCGCCAACGCGTGCAGGTGGTGTTCCAGGACCCGTTCTCCTCACTTTCTCCGCGCCTGACCGTCGAGCAGATCGTGGGCGAGGGCCTGTCGGTGCACCGGCCAGACCTGCCCCCAGCCCAGCGCCGCGAGCGCGTGGTCGCGCTGCTGGCCGAGGTGGGCCTGGTGGACGACCCGCAGCGCGGTGCGGACTGGCTGCAGCGCTACCCACACGAATTCTCGGGCGGTCAGCGTCAGCGCCTGGCCATCGCACGCGCGCTCATCGTCGAGCCGCAACTGCTGGTGCTCGACGAGCCCACCAGCGCGCTCGACGTCACCGTGCAGAAGCAGGTGCTGGCGCTGCTGCAGCGCCTGCAGCGCGACCGGGGCCTGAGCTACCTGCTGATCACCCACGACGTGGGCGTAATCCGGGCCATGGCGCACGAGGTCATCGTCATGAAGGATGGCGCCATCGTCGAGCGCGGCCCCGCGCTGGCCGTGCTGGCCGCGCCCGAGCACCCCTACACGCGGCTGCTGGTGCAGGCGGCGGCCTGACGGCGCCCCGGGGCCGGCGGCGGCTTCGCCCTTGGGCACGAAAAGCTGGCTCGCGGCTTGCTAGGCCCCGTCGGGCGCGCTACAATGCGCGCTTCACGACCAATCGGGCGGGTAATTACCGGCCCTTTTTTTTTGGCCGGGCGGGAAACCGATGCCGGCCGGACGCACTTCATACATGGGCTGGCAAGACACCGTCGCGCAAATCGTTGCCGCACAAGGATTCGATCTGGTGGACCTGGAGCGGTCCGCCGGCGGCCTTCTGCGCGTGACGGTGGACTGGCCCTGGCAACCGCCGGCCGAAGGCCAGCCGCGGCCGCCCGAGCGCTTCGTCACGGTTGAGGATTGCGAGCGCATCACCCGCCAGTTGCAGTACGCGCTGGAAGTGGAAGGCATGGATTACCGGCGCCTGGAAGTCGGTTCGCCGGGCATCGACCGGCCGCTGCGGCAGGAAAACGATTTCCTGCGCTTCGAAGGGCAGGTGGTGGACATCACGCTCAAGGCCCCGCTGGGCGCCAACGGCGCGGTGGCGGCCAACCGCAAGAAATTCCGCGGCACGCTGGAGCGCGTGGCCGACGGGGGCTGGCAGATCGTCTGGAGCGACGCGCCCCCGGTGAAGCCCGGCCAACGCGTGAGCAAGAAGCGCGAGCCCGCGCCGCTGCAGGCGCTGGGCTTCACGCTCGACGAGATTTCACAGGCGCGGCTGGCGCCGATCGTGAATTTCAAAGGCCGGGGCGCCGCCAGCGAGGCGGGCGCCGAGGACGCCGACAGGACATAACAAACAGACCGTACTGGATTGGAAAGGTGGGCTGAACGATGAACCGCGAAATGTTGATGCTGATCGATGCCATCTCGCGCGAGAAGAACGTCGAGCGCGACGTGGTGCTGGGCGCGGTCGAGCAGGCGCTGGCCTCGGCCACCAAGAAGCTCTACAAGGGCGAGGTCGACATCCGCGTCGCCATGGACCCGGACACGGGCGCCTATGAAACCTTCCGCCGCTGGCTGGTGGTGCCCGACGAGGCCGGCCTGCAGAACCCTGACGCCGAGGAAATGCTCTCCGATGCGCGCGACGAGATCGCCGACATCGAAGAGGGCGACTACATCGAGAAGCCGGTGGAAAGCGTGCCCATCGGCCGCATCGGTGCCATGGCCGCCAAGCAGGTCATCCTGCAGAAGATCCGCGACGCCGAACGCGAGATGCTGCTCAACGACTTCATGTCGCGTGGCGACAAGATCTTCGTGGGCACCGTCAAGCGCATGGACAAGGGCGATCTGATCATCGAGAGCGGCCGTGTCGAAGGCCGCCTCAAGCGCAGCGAGATGATCCCCAAGGAGAACTTCCGCACCGGCGACCGCGTGCGCGCCATGATCATGGAAGTCGACCTGACGCTGCGCGGCGCGCCCATCCTGCTCTCGCGCTCGGCGCCCGAGTTCATGATCGAGCTGTTCCGCCAGGAAGTGCCCGAGATCGAGCAGGGCCTGCTGGAGATCAAGAAGTGCGCCCGCGACGCCGGCTCGCGCGCCAAGATCGCCGTGCACAGCTTCGACAAGCGCATCGACCCCATCGGCACCTGCGTGGGCGTGCGCGGCTCGCGCGTCAACGGCGTCACCAACGAGCTCGCGGGCGAACGCGTGGACATCGTGCTGTGGTCGGAAGACCCGGCGCAGTTCGTCATTGGCGCGCTGGCGCCGGCCAACGTGGTCTCCATCGTGGTCGACGAAGAGCGCCACGCCATGGACGTGGTGGTCGACGAGGAAAACCTCGCCATCGCCATCGGCCGCGGCGGTCAGAACGTGCGGCTGGCGAGCGAGCTCACCGGTTGGCGCATCAACATCATGACGGCCGACGAATCGGCCCAGAAGCAGGCCGAAGAGGCCGACTCGATCCGCTCGGTCTTCATGGCCAAGCTCGACGTCGACCAGGAGATCGCCGACATCCTGATCGAAGAAGGCTTTACCAGCCTCGAGGAAGTGGCCTATGTGCCGCTGCAGGAAATGCTGGAGATCGAGTCCTTCGACGAAGAGACCGTGAACGAGTTGCGCACCCGTGCCAAGGATGCGCTGCTGACCATGGAGATCGCCCGCGAAGAGAGCGTCGAGGAGGTGTCGCAGGACCTGCGCGACCTGAGCGGCCTCACGCCCGAGCTGATCGCCAAGCTGGCCGAGGCCGGCATCCACACCCGCGACGACCTGGCCGATCTCGCGACGGACGAACTCACCGAGATCACGGGCCAGTCGGAAGCGCAAGCCACCGAGCTGATCATGCAGGCGCGCGCGCACTGGTTCACCGGTGACGAAGCGCAGTCCCAGTCCTGATCACCCGGAGGCCCACGGAGCACAGAACACATGACCAGTAACACCGTCGCCGAATTCGCCGCCGAACTGAACAAACCCGCCGCCGTGCTGCTCGAGCAGCTGGCCGCCGCGGGCGTGCGCAAGGCCGCGCCGTCCGATCCCATCACCGAGCTGGACAAGCAGCAGTTGCTTGGCCACCTCAAGGCCGCGCACGGCAACACCGGCGGCGAGCGCAAGAAGATCACGCTGGTCAAGAAGTCCACGTCCGAGATCAAGCAGGCCGACGCCATGGGCCGTGCGCGCACCATCCAGGTCGAGGTGCGCAAGAAGCGCACCTTCATCAAGCGCGACGACGAACCCGTGGCCGCGCCCGCTGTGGCGGAAGAACCGGCCATGCCGGCCGCACCGGTGGTGGATGACGCCGAGCTCTCGCGCCGCGAGGAAGAGGCGCGCCGCCAGGCCGAGCTGATCCGCCGTCAGGAAGAAGAGCTGGCCGCCAAGCGCGCCGCGCGCGAGGCCGAGGAAGCCAAGGCCGCGGCCGCAGCGGCGGCCGCCGAAGCCGCCCGCCAGGAGCGCGAAGCCGCTGCGGCGGCGGCTTCGGCCGCCAGCGCCGCGCAGGAGCCCGCCGCCCCGGCGCCCGCCAAACCCCCGACCACGGCCGTGAAGGTCAAGGGTCCGGACAAGGAAGCCGCGGCGAAGGCCGCCGCCGACAAGGCCGCCGAGGAGCGCAAGGCCGAGGAGCAGCGCGCCGCCGAACTCCAGGAGCGCCGCCGCAAGGCCGAGGCCGAGGCCGCGAACATCCGCGCCATGATGGCCGCACCGGCCAAGACCCTCGTGGCCAAGAAGCCCGAGCCGCCGGCCGACGCCAAGGCGGGTCTCAAGGGCACGCTGCACAAGCCGGCGGGCACGCCCGCCAAGGCCCCCGCGGCAGCGCCGGGCAGCACCACCGCTGGCGCCGGCAAGAAAGAGGTCAAGTCCGAGAACCTGTCCTCCACCTGGAAGGACGACGCCGCCAAGAAGAAAGAGATCAAGACCCGCGGCGACACCAGCTCGGGCCGTGGCAACTGGCGCAGCGGCCCGCGCGGCGGCGGTGGCCGCCGCGGTGACCGTGACTCGCGCGACAGCCAGGGTTCGTTCCAGGCACCGGCCGAGTTCAAGCAGATCGAGGTGCACGTGCCCGAGACCATCACGGTCTCCGAGCTCGCGCACAAGATGTCGGTGAAGTCGTCCGAGCTGATCAAGCAGCTGATGAAACTGGGTCAGATGGTCACCATCAACCAGTCGCTGGACCAGGACACCGCGATGATCCTCGTCGAGGAACTGGGCCACAAGGCCGTGGTGGCCGCGCTGGACGACCCCGAGGCCTTCACCGCCGAAGAGGTGTCGCAACAGCAGGCCGAGGCCATGCCGCGCGCGCCCGTGGTCACCGTCATGGGCCACGTCGACCACGGCAAGACCTCGCTGCTCGACTACATCCGCCGCACCAAGGTGGCGGCCGGCGAGGCCGGTGGCATCACGCAGCACATCGGCGCCTACCACGTCGACACGCCGCGCGGCATGGTCACCTTCCTCGACACCCCGGGCCACGAGGCCTTCACGGCCATGCGCGCCCGTGGCGCACAAGCCACCGACATCGTCATCCTCGTCTGCGCGGCGGACGACGGGGTGATGCCGCAGACCAAGGAAGCCGTGAAGCACGCCAAGGCGGCGGGCGTTCCCATCGTGGTGGCCATGACCAAGGCCGACAAGCCCGAGGCCAACATCGAGCGCGTGAAGTCCGAGCTCGTGGCCGAGGAAGTCGTGCCCGAGGAGTTCGGTGGCGAATCGCCCTTCGTGGCGGTGTCGGCCAAGACCGGCATGGGCATCGACGACCTGCTCGAGCAGGTGCTGCTGCAGGCCGAGGTGCTGGAACTCAAGGCGCCCGTGGAAGCCATGGCCAAGGGCCTGGTGATCGAGGCGCGCCTGGACAAGGGCCGTGGCGCCGTGGCCACCGTGCTGGTGCAGAGCGGCACGCTCAAGGTGGGCGACGTGGTGCTGGCGGGCCAGACCTCGGGCCGCGTGCGCGCCATGCTCGACGAGAACGGCAAGGCCACCAAGGAAGCCGGTCCTTCCATCCCCGTGGAGATCCAGGGCCTGGCCGAAGTGCCGCAGGCCGGCGACGAGTTCATGGTCATGTCCGACGAGCGCCGTGCGCGCGAGATCGCGACCTACCGCGCGGGCAAGTACCGCAGCACCAAGCTGGCCAAGCAGCAGGCCGCCAAGCTGGAGAACATGTTCTCCGACATGGCCGCCGGCGAGGTCAAGACCCTGCCCATCATCCTCAAGGCGGACGTGCAGGGCTCGCAGGAAGCGCTCGCCGCCTCGCTGCTCAAGCTCTCCACCGACGAGGTGAAGGTGCAGCTCGTGTACGCGGGCGTGGGTGGCATCAGCGAAAGCGACGTCAACCTGGCCATCGCGGCCGGCGCCGTGGTCATCGGCTTCAACGTGCGGGCGGACGCCGGTGCGCGCAAGCTGGCCGAGGGCAACGAGGTCGACCTGCGCTACTACAACATCATCTACGACGCGGTGGACGACCTCAAGGCGGCCATGTCCGGCATGCTGGCGCCCGAGAAGCGCGAAGAGGTCATCGGCATGGCCGAGATCCGCACCGTGTTCGTGGCCTCCAAGATCGGCACGGTGGCCGGCTGCATGGTCACGCAGGGCTTCGTCACGCGCAACGCGCACTACCGCCTGCTGCGCGACAACGTGGTGGTGCACACCGGTGAGCTCGAGTCGCTCAAGCGCCTCAAGGACGACGTGCGCGAGGTCAAGGAAGGCTTCGAGTGCGGTATCAAGCTGCGCAACTACAACGACATCAAAGAGGGCGACCAGCTCGAATTCTTTGAGGTCAAGGAAGTCGCGCGCACGCTGTAAGCACCCAGGCAAGCGAGATCACCATGCCCCGCAAGGCGTCGTCCGTTCCCAACCGCGGTTTCCGCGTGGCCGACCAGATCCAGCGCGATCTGGCCGAGCTGATCGCGCGCGAGTTGAAGGACCCGCGTGTGGGCATGGTCACGATCAACGCGGTCGAGGTCACGCCCGACTACGCGCACGCCAAGGTGTTCTTCAGCCTGCTCACCGGTAACCCCGACGAAGCCACCGAAGGCCTCAACGCCGCGGCGGGCTTCCTGCGCAACGCGCTGTTCAAGCGCCTGCACATCCACACCGTGCCCACGCTGCACTTCGTGTTCGACCGCACCACCGAGCGCGCGGCCGACATGAACGCCTTGATTTCCAAGGCGGTGGCTTCGCGTTCCAAGAACGAGGACTGAGCATGGAGCGCCAACGCACGAGGGTGCAACGGCGCCCCGTGCACGGGGTGCTGCTGCTCGACAAGCCGCTGGGTCTCTCCAGCAATCAGGCCTTGCAGAAGGCCAAATGGCTGCTGCGCGCCGACAAGGCCGGCCACACCGGCACGCTGGACCCGCTGGCCACGGGCGTGCTGCCCCTGTGCTTCGGGGCCGCCACCAAGTTCAGCCAGTTGCACCTGGGCGCCGACAAGACCTACGAGACCACGGTGCGCCTGGGCGTGCGCACCAGCACGGCCGATGCCGAAGGCGAGGTCATCGACACCCGCCCGGTGAGCTGCACGGCCGGCCAGGTGGTGGAGGTGCTCGACCGCTTCATGGGCGAGATCGAGCAGGTGCCGCCCATGCACAGCGCGCTCAAGAAGGACGGCAAGGCCCTGTACGAGTACGCCCGCGACGGCGAAACCGTCGAGCGCGAACCGCGCCGCGTGAGGGTCCACGACATTGAGCTGCTCGACATGCGGTTGCAGGGCGAGGCACCGCAACTGCGCCTGCGCGTGGTCTGCAGCAAGGGCACCTACATCCGCACGCTCGGCGAAGACATCGGCGAAGCCCTGGGCTGCGGTGGCCACCTGATCGCACTGCGCCGCACGGCCACCGGCCCCTTCGACGTGAGCGATGCCGTCACCCTCGACGCGCTCGAGTCCATGTCCGAGGACGAGCGCCTGCAGGTCCTGCGGCCCGTGGAGGACTTGCTCGCAGGTCATGAGCGCGTCACGCTCGATGCGGAGCATGCCGGCCGGTTCCTGAGTGGTGTGCGCCGCCGCGGCGACTGGCCCAACCGCGAGCGCGTGGCCGTCTTCGGCCCGTCGCCCGCTGATCCGACACAGTCTGTTCTGCTGGGCACGGCCCACACGCAGGGCGGTGAACTCATTGCGGGGCGCCTGTTGAGCCCCACCGATATCCAGCAAATCCTCGAAGCCTGCGAGGCACAACCATGACCAGACCCATCCGCAACATCGCCATCATTGCCCACGTCGACCACGGCAAGACCACCATGGTCGACCAGCTCCTGCGCCAGTCCGGCACCTTCGCCGAGCACGAGAAGGTCGTCGACACCGTGATGGACAACAACGCCATCGAACGCGAGCGCGGCATCACCATCCTGGCCAAGAACTGCGCCGTGAGCTGGAAGGGCACCCACATCAACATCGTCGATACCCCCGGCCACGCGGACTTCGGCGGCGAGGTCGAGCGCGCCCTGTCCATGGTGGACGGCGTGGTGCTGCTGATCGACGCCCAGGAAGGCCCGATGCCGCAGACGCGCTTCGTCACCAAGAAGGCGCTCGCACTGGGCTTGAAGCCCATCGTGGTGGTGAACAAGGTGGACAAGCCCGGTGCCAACCCCGACAAGGTCATCAACGCCGCCTTCGACCTGTTCGACAAGCTCGGCGCCACCGACGAGCAACTCGACTTCCCCGTGGTCTACGCCTCGGGCATCAATGGCTGGTCCTCGCTCGAGGAAGGCCCGGCGGGCGAGCAGTGGGGCCCCGACATGTCGGCCCTGTTCGACACGGTGCTCAAGCATGTGCCCGTGCAGAAGGGCGACCCGAACGCGCCGCTGCAACTGCAGATCTCCGCGCTGGACTTCTCCACCTTCGTGGGCCGCATCGGCGTGGGCCGCATCAGCAACGGCACCCTGCGTCCCAATATGGACGTGCTGGTCATGGAAGGCCCGGACGGCAAGTCCTTCAAGGGCCGCGTCAACCAGGTGCTCACTTTCCAGGGCCTGGACCGCGTGCAGGCCACCGAGGCCGGTCCCGGCGACATCGTGCTGATCAACGGCATCGCCGACATCGGCATCGGCGTGACCGTGACCGATGTGCAGAACCCGCAGGCCCTGCCCATGCTCAAGGTGGACGAACCCACCCTGACCATGAACTTCTGCGTGAACACCAGCCCGCTGGCCGGGCGCGAGGGCAAGTTCGTCACCAGCCGCCAGATCTGGGACCGCCTGCAGAAAGAGCTGCAGAGCAACGTGGCCCTGCGCGTGAAGGAGACCGACGAAGACGGCGTCTTCGAGGTGTCCGGCCGTGGCGAACTGCACCTGACCATCCTGCTGGAGAACATGCGCCGCGAAGGCTACGAACTCGCGGTGTCCAAACCGCGCGTGGTCTTCAAGGAAGAGAACGGTGTGCGCCTGGAGCCGATCGAGATGGTCACCGCCGACATCGAGGAAGGCCATCAGGGCGCCGTGATGCAGGCCTTGGGCGAGCGCAAGGGCGAACTGGTCAACATGGACCCGGACGGCCGTGGCCGCGTGCGCCTGGAGTACCGCATCCCGGCGCGCGGGCTCATCGGCTTCACCAACGAGTTCCTCAACCTCACGCGCGGCTCGGGCCTGATCGCCAACATCTTCGACGGCTACGAGCCGCACAAGGGTGAGGTGGCCGGACGCAAGAACGGCGTGCTCATCAGCATGGACGACGGCGAGATCTTCAACTACGCCCTGGGCAAGCTCGACGACCGCGGCCGCATGTTCGTCAAGGCCAACGACCCGGTGTACGAGGGCATGATCGTCGGCATCCACAGCCGCGACAACGACCTGGTGGTGAACGCCACGCGCACCAAGCAGCTCACCAACTTCCGGGTCAGCGGCAAGGAAGACGCGATCAAGATCACGCCACCGATCCAGCTCACGCTGGAATACGGTGTCGAGTTCATCGAGGACGACGAGCTGGTCGAGATCACGCCCAAGAGCATCCGCCTGCGCAAGCGCTTCCTCAAAGAGCACGAGCGCAAGCGCGCCAGCCGAGACGCCTGATGCCTTTCCGCCTGCTGAGTCGCCTGACGCACACGCAGGCGGTTTTCCTGATGGTCGCGGTGACCCTGATGTGGTCCATCGCGGGCGTGGTCACGCGCCAGCTGGAATCGGCGGCGCGTTTCGAGGTGACCTTCTGGCGCAGCGCCTTCACCGCGCTGTCGCTGCTGCTCATCCTGCCCTTGTGGCGATCGGCCGACCGCGCGGCGGGTCGCCTCGCGGACGAATCGGGGCAGGGCCCGCTGCGGCGCCACTGGGGCGTGCTGGCCGGCTCGGCGGCTTTCTGGCTCAGCGGCGTGTGCTGGAGCGTGATGTTCACCGCCTTCATGCTGGCGCTGACCTTCACCACCGTGGCCAACGTGCTGATCATCATGGCGGTGGGGCCGCTGTTCACCGCGTTGCTGGCCCGCTTCACCATCGGACAGACGCTGGCGCCCCGCACCTGGGCCGCCATCGTGGCGGCGGGCCTGGGCATCGTCTACATGTATGGAAGCCAGTTCCTGCAGGCCTTCGCCACGCCCGACATCGACACCAGCGCGCTGGTGATCGGCTCGCTGGTGGCGCTTTGCGTGCCCATTGCCGGCGCCGTGAACTGGACGGTGGTGCAGCGCAGCCAGACCCAGGGCCAGAAGATCGACCTGGTGCCCTCGGTGCTGCTGGGCGGGCTGATCTCTTCCTTGCTGACGCTGCCCCTGGCCGTGCCTTTCCAGGCCACCGCCAGCGACATCGCCTGGCTCGCGCTGCTGGGCCTGGTGCAACTGGCCATTCCCTGCGCGCTGGCCGTCACCTGCGCGCGCTCGCTGAAAGCGCCCGAGGTGTCGCTGCTGGCGCTGCTGGAGGTGATCTTCGGCATCCTGCTGGCCTGGCTGGGCGCCGGCGAAAGGCCGGGCACCGAAGTGCTGATCGGTGGCACGCTGGTCATCGGTGCCCTGTTCGCCAACGAACTGCTGGGCTGGCGTTCGCGCAACGGCACCCCGCGCTTGCAGACCCTGGACGCCCGCGAATCGCGCGGGCGCTGAAGAAGATTCTCGAAGAACCGTCGCTGGAGGTAGTCGCATGTCATTGAACGAATCGCTCGTGATCGCCGAGGTGCAGGGCCGTGTGGGCCTGATCACGCTCAATCGGCCCAAGGCGCTCAACGCGCTGTCGCTCGGCATGATCCGTGACATCACGGCCGCCCTGCAGGCCTGGCGCGAGGACCCCGCCGTGTTCGCCGTGGCCATTCGCGGCATGGGCAAGGAAGGCCCCTTCGGTGCCTTCTGCGCGGGCGGCGACATCCGCTTCTTCCACCAGGCGGCGCTGGCGGGCGACCCCGCGCTCGAGGACTTCTTCACCGAGGAATACGCGCTCAACCACCTGATCCACACCTACCCCAAGCCCTACATCGCGTTCATGGACGGCATCTGCATGGGCGGTGGCATGGGCATCAGCCAGGGCGCCAGCCTGCGCGTGGTGACCGAGCGCAGCAAGCTCGCCATGCCCGAGACCAACATCGGTCTCTTCCCCGATGTGGGCGGCGGCTATTTCCTGAGCCGCTGCGCCGGGCACGTGGGCGAGTACCTGGGCCTCACCGGCCGCCTGCTGCAGGGGCGCGAGGCCCTGTCGGTCGGCCTGGCCGACGGCCACATCGAGGCCCAGCGCCTGCCCAAGCTGTGGGACAGCCTGGCCGCCACGCCCTTCGAGAACGGTGAGGCGGTGCAGCGCTGGGTCGAGAGTCACCTGCAGACCGCAGCGCCCGCAGCGCCCTGGCCCACGGCCGAGGTCAACGCGGTGTTCGGCCTGGACGACGTGAAGTCCATGGTCGCGGCGCTGGAAGCCAGTGGCAGCGACTGGGCGAAGGAGACGCTGCACACCCTGCGCCAGCGCTCACCGCTGATGCTGCACGTGGTGCTGGAGCAGATCCGCCGCGCGCGCGGCATGGGCCTGGCCGACGACCTGCGCATGGAACGCGACCTGGTGCACCACTGCTTCCACCTGCGCCCCGGCGCCGCGAGCGAAACCGTGGAAGGCGTGCGCGCCCTGGCCATCGACAAGGACCACGCACCGAAGTGGAACCCGGCGCGCATCGAGGACGTGACAGCCCAATCGGTGGCGGCGTTCTTCGAGTCGCCCTGGACGGCGCAGACGCACCCGCTGCGATCGCTGGGCTGACGGGCCAGACGTTCACGCGATCACGGCCCCATCTCGCCCAGGGACGTTGGCCGCGGACTGGAGCCGCCGGTGAAACGCTGAATGAACTCCAGGAAGCGCGGATCGGCCGCGTGCGCCACGTTGAAGCGCAGGTGGTGCTCGAACGCGCCGGTGGGGGAGAAGATGGAGCCGCGGGTGAGCAGGATACCTTCCTCATGCGCCTGCTGGTGCATCCGCTCCACGTCTACCGACGCCGGCACCTCGCCCCACAGGAACAGGCCTTGTGACGCGGTGGGATCAAAGCGCACACCGGCCCGGGACAGCGCCAGCCGCGACGCGTGATGCGATTTCGCCAACTTGCGTCGCAGACGATTGACGTGCATGCCGTAGCCACCCGAGCGCAGTGTGTGCGACACCACGCTTTCCTGCAGGGATGAACCCGTAAGCACCCCCAGGACCTTCTGTTCGATCAGGCCCTCCACATGACCGGGTGGGCCGACCACGAAGCCCACTCGCACAGCCGGGCTGAGCACCTTGGTGAAGCTGCCGACGTAGAACACGCGCCGGAAGGCGTCCAGAGCCGCCAGCCGAAGCGCCGTATCGGGCGCCAGATCGCCGAAGGCGTCGTCCTCCACCAGGAGGAAGTCGTGACGTTCTGCCAGTGATAGCAGGCCATAGCAATTGGCCGGGCTCGACGTCGTGCCCGTGGGGTTGTGCAGGGCACCTTGCGTGAACACCAGGCGCGGGCGGACCTCCCTTGCGATGCGTTCCAGTGCCTCCAGGTCGGGGCCGTCGTGCCGCCGCGGCACGGCGAACAGGCGCGCGCCCGCGTCGCGCAGCTGCGTCTGCTGCACCATGTAACTCGGGTCCTCGATGACCACGCTGTCGCCGGGCTTGAGCAAGTGCCGGCAGATGAGCTGGATGGCGTGCGTCACGCCGAAAGTGGTGACGATCTGCTCGGTGGGGGCATGGATGCCGGCCATCGACAGCTTGGTGCTCAGTTGCCGGCGCAGCTCCAACAGGCCGTGTGTGGGTGCCGGGGTGGTCATGAGCGGCTCGCGCAGCAGCCGGCCCACCACGGACGCGGGGATGGCCTTGTCCATCCAGCTTCGGGGAAGAAAGCCCGAGCCCACGGGCATGGCATGGCTGCCCGGGTCCACCGCGTTGCGAACGAAATTCACCGAGTTGACGGGCCGCAGCGGGCTGGAGTGCCTGGTCGGTGGGTCTTCGCCATCGCGCGAGCGCGCCGCCCGCGCGACGAAATAACCTGAGCCGGGCTGCGAGGTGATCACGCCCTGGGCCAGCAGGCGCTGGTAGGCCTCGCTCACCGTCCAGGCGCTGACCTGGATGGTGCTGGCGAGTTGCCGCACTGAAGGTAGCCGGTCACGCTCGAGCAGTCGCGAGCCGATCAGCTTGAGCAAACCCTCGCATACCTGGTCCGAAAGCGATTCGGTACGGCGTCTGTCGATCGTTATCACGTGATTTTCCCCGCCACTGTTCTGTAGATTTGCCGTGACAGTTTGGCAGCTAGTTGTTGAACTGTGCAGGGGTCATTTGTGATCCAGGTCTTATTGTTCGCGCCCAGTTGATCGCGTCGCTCATGCTGCGACGAGAAGGAGGCGCGATGGTGTTGAACGAGCAGCCCCGTACGGTGTGGGTCACCGGTGCCACGTCCGGCATCGGGCGGGCTTGTGTGCTCAAGCTGCTGGGCCTGGGCCATCGGGTGGTGGCGTTGGGGCGTCGCTGGGACAGGTTGCACCAGTTGAAGGAAAGTCTGCCCCACGCCCCCTTGTACGTGGCGGCCTGCGACGTGCAGGCGCACGAACAGGTGCGCCGCGTCTACCACGCCTTGCCGGTCGACTTCTGCGCCGTGGACACCCTGGTCAACAACGCGGGGCTGATGCTCGGTGCCGGCACCTTCGACACCCTGTCGGCCGATGCCATGCACACCATGGTGATGACCAACTGCCTGGGAGTGCTCAACAACACGTCGATCCTGCTGCCTTCCATCAAGGCCAGTACCCGGGGGCACATCGTGAACGTTACCTCGATCGCGGCGCGCTATCCCTATGTGACAGGGCATGTCTACGCCGCCACGAAGGCCTTCGTCGAACACTTCGGCGCCAACCTGCGCACGGAGCTGGCGGCCGAGCGAGTGCGCGTGACCAACGTGGCGCCCGGCCGGGCCGACACCGAGTTCCAGTCGGTCCGCATGGCCGGCAGCACCGGGACCGAGCCCGCGCCGGCGGCCATGGCCCAGGCGGTAACGCCACTGGCCGCAGAAGACGTGGCCGACACGATCTGCTGGGCACTGAGCCAGCCCTTGCACGCGAACATCAACGCGGTCGAGCTCGTGCCGTCGCGCCAGGCTTTGTCGTTTCGGTGACGCCGCCATGCATCTGAGTGCCTTCTCACGTCGAGGCAAGCTGACCGACCGGATGCTCAGCAAGGCCGTGCTCGCACCCATCGCCTGCGGCCATGCGCCGCCGGCGGCCCTGGTGGAGCACCTGGGCCTGCAGCACGACGTTCCGCGTTTCCTCGAGCTGTTTCACCTCCATGGTGGCGTGGCCATGGGGGGGCTGCCGAAGTACATGGCCTTCTACCAGGCCATCAAACCTCATTTCCCGGACAGTTTCGGTTGGCGCGTGACGCAAACCGGTGGGAAAACCCAGGTGCTGTTCGACAAGCCGTACATCAACTTCGTGCGGCCTTCGCTGCTCACGCTGCTGACCTGCTGCGTGCGCGGCCACACGCACACCACACCGGCCCTGATGGCTCGCTACCCCTCGCTGCGCGGCATGCCACAGGCGCTCGTTCGTGATCTGGAACGTCTGCTCGCGGCGTTGTCCTTCCATTTGCCCGACGACGAGTTCATCGCCGCCGTGGCCGATGTGCTGCTCAAGGGCCTGAACGGTGAGGAAGTCACCTTGGTATCGCCGGTGTGCCCGGACTACGGCTACGTGCCCTGCAAGGGCGGCTTTCGCTACACCTTTGATGGCCTGGGCGATGGCGTTGGGCTGGTCGCCGGGCGCGTCGTGGGGGTGCTGCCCCGCTTGCAGGACCTGCTCGCCCGGCACGGCATCCGCTCGCGCATTGTCATCGCGGCCGGCGATTTCGAGGGCATGGACGAAGCCACGGTGAGTCGGGTGGGCGAAACGCGCGGCTCGTTCCGCGACAAGCTCGAACGCAGCCAGCGGCGCGTCCTGCAGGCCCTGCAGCGGCCCGCGGCATCGGTGTTCATTGCCGAGCTCGCGGGCGGTGAAGCGGCCTGGAAGGCAATGGTCGACGCGGCCCACCACTCTCTGAGCGGCGATGATTTCGACGCGCTCATGCCCACCCGCGTGAACCTGGCCCAGGTGCTGGACGCGCGCATGCCGCTGTACCAGGCCTGGCACGAAGGCCGCTCGCGCAGCGAACTCGCCGACGTCCTGCTGCGCCAGGGCGCCGAATACGCGGCCATGGGGCGACTTTTTCATCGCCACTTTCCCCACGCGCTCGTGGTCGGCGGCGATCACAACCGGATGATGCCGTTCTACTGGCTGTACCAGCGCATCCCCGTGCTTTACCTCAAGAGGGTGTACTGAGGTGGGCGCGCGCGTGGTGTATTCGGCCTATGGTCCGCGCTTCAATGTGCGGCAGGACTATGACCGCCTGCTCGGCCAGCGTTTCTGGACCTGGCTCACCGGCAAGGGCCGGGTGCTCAATGCGTCGGAACGGGCGCATGCGATGCGGCCCCTCTCCAACGCACGCACGCTGGCCCACCTGTTCGGGTCCTGGGTGGCGATCGGTCTGGCGCTGTGGATCGGCGACCGCGCCGCGTCAAGCACATCCGCGATGCTTGCAGTGCTCGGCGTGGCGGCCTGCTGGCTGGTCGTGGTGAACCGGGGGCGCAGTCTGCAGGCCTGCTTTCACTACATGACGCATGGGGCCGCGATGCCCCATCGCGGGTTGGCGCAGCTTGTGGCCACGGTGCTCTTCACCGCACCGTTTCTTTACCAGAGCTGGCGCGCCTACAACGCCAGCCACGTGAAGACGCACCACCACTTGCGCGTGCTGTGCTCCGATGACGACCCCGACCAGTGTTTTATCGCGGCCAATGGCTTGCGCCCCGGCATGCCTGAATGGGCGTTCTGGCTTCGGGTCTGGCTTCGCCCCTTCGCGCCGTCCTTCATTCGAGGGCAACTGCGCGAAGGATTCCTCCATACGCTGATCGAGCCCGATTGGCCAGAGCGGCTCTGGCGCTTGCTGGTGCTGGCCGTGCCGCTGGGGCTGGCGTTGGCGCACGGCTGGTTGGACCGCTTCCTGCTGCTGTTCTGGCTGCCGGTGCTGTTGTTGCTGCCGCATTCCCTGTGGCTGCAACTGATCACCGAACACCTCTGGTTTGCGCCGCGCGACGCGCAGACCGGTACGGCCAGCGGCTACGGCCGCCTCACCTGGGGGCGCTTCCAGGGTCGACCCCTCCCGCGTGGTGGCTTGCTGGCCTGGGCCCGGTGGTGGGGCGCGGCGCTGGCGTTCGACGTGCCGGTGCGACTCTACGTCTATCCGCAGGACCTCCCCAACCACGACTTCCATCACCGCTTTCCCCTGGCGCCGTACCACGCGATCGCGGACCTGCGCCGCACCTGCGAACGCGAGGCGAGCCGTTTTGGTCCCGTCCGCGAGGTCTGGGGCTTCCTGGCGGGCCTGCGCATGCTCAGGGACCACCTGTGCCACGCCGATGCCGCCCCGTTCCGTTTTAGCGCTGTCACCCCTCCACTCCTTCGAAGAACCCACCATGAAAGACGTCATCCATACCGCCCGACACGATCTCGAGACCAAGGCCTACGCCCGACTGGATGGCAGGACACTGTTCTCGGAGCAGGACATCGCCTGCCTGCGCCAAGCCTGCGAAGCCGTCCCCAAAGAGCTGATACGGGTGGGCGACGTCGGTGAACACAACCACCTCGACGTCGGCCGCTTCATGGAAGACAAGAAGGAACAGACGCCCGTCTTCCGCAACGACCCGCTCGGCCGGGAGGTGATCGAGCGACTCAACCAGGGCCGTTGCCGGGAGCTGTTGTCGGCATTGATGGAGGGGGAGTTCTACATCCGCCGCTGCCAGGCCAACGTGTTGCGTGAAGGCGGCTTCATCGGCAAGCACATCGACACACACAGCAACCTGGACTATCGCTATTCGTGCGTCATCCAGTTCGGCGAGGCGTACGAGGGTGGAGAGTTCTTCATCGAGCACGAGGGCCGGGAGCATCAGATCCGAACTGGCTACGCCGACTTCCTCATCAACCGCTGCGAGATTCCCCATGGCGTTCGCACGGTGCGCGGCGGCAGTCGCACCTCACTTGTGTTCTTTCTGAGCAAGTCACCGCTGTCACAACCGAATCACCACCACAAGCAGATCTGATGCCATCGCGCGGGCGCCAAGGCCCGCGCGCCACGATGTTTTGCCAGAGAGCACACCCATGAACCAGTCCGCCTACGTTTCCGATTCAAGCCCCCATTCCACCGCTTCCGCAGAAGCCCAGGCCTACCTCCTGGGCATACTGTCGGTGGCGGCTTTCGCCCTGACCCTGCCGTGCGCGAAGATCCTGGCAGGGCACCTGAGCGCCATGCAGATCGGCCTGTTTCGTTCGGCGCTGGCCGCGCTGGCGGCGGTGCCTGTGGTGTGGCTGACCCGTTCGCCACTGCCCAACCTCTCCCAGATCAAGCGACTGCTGCTGATGTCCCTGGGGGTGGTGTACGGCTTCCCCGTGCTCACAGCGGTCGGCATGCAGCACGTGCCCGTGGGACATGGTGGGGTGGTGCTGGCGGCCTTACCCCTGTCCACTGCGGTCTTCGGCACGCTCATCACCAAGGACCGGCCGCCTTTGCTGTTCTGGGCGGCCTCCATGGCCGGCTTCGTGGCGGTGGCCGTGTTCGCCGCGCTGCGCAGCGACATGGGCGGTGGCTTTTACCTGGGTGACCTCGCCTTGTTTGGCGCCGTGGTGCTGGCCGGGTTCGGCTATGCCCAGGGCGGCGCCTTGTCCAAGGAGATGAAGGGCTGGGAGGTGATGTGCTGGGCGCTTGTACTGAACCTGCCGCTGCTGATGCCGCTGTCGCTGCTCAACTTCGACGCGGCCAGCTTCAGCGGCTTCGGTTCGGTGCAGTGGGGCGCGCTGGCCTTCCTGGCCTTCGTGAACTCGCTGCTGGGCTTCTTCTCCTGGAACCGCGCCCTCGCGCTCGGCGGCATCCAGCGCATCAGCCAGTTGCAGTTGCTGCAGCCCTTCTTCACCTACGCCTACTCCATCGTGTTGATGAACGAGGCCTTCGATCCACTGGCCATCGGCATCTGCGTGGCGGTGATCGGGCTGGTGCTGGTGTCCAAGCGCTCGCTCGCGCGGCGCTGAGCCCGCGCCGGTGGCAGACAAGGCCCATGGCGGGGGCCTTGTCCTGCCTCAGGCGCTCACCGCCATGCGCCCGAACCGACCGCTCTGGAAATCGTGGAAGGCCTGCACGATCTCCTCGCGCGTGTTCATCACGAACGGGCCGTGGCCCACCACGGGCTCCTCGATCGGCTCCCCGCCCAGGAACAGCAGCTTGGCGTCGCTGTTGGCTTCGATCTCCAGCGCCTCACCGTCGCGCTGGAACTGCACCAGTTGCGCCTCGCGCGCCACGGCCTCGCCGTTGACGAGCACGGTGCCCGCCAGCACCACCAGCGCGGCGGTGTGGCCTTTCACCAGCGGCAGGCGCACGGTCTTGCCCTGGGTCAGGCGCAGGTCCCACACGTCCATGGGCGTGTGCGTACGCGCCGGGCCCTTGTGGCCGTCGAAGGCGCCCGCGATCACGCGCACGCGGCCCGCGCCGCCAGGCAGGGCCACGCTCGGGATCTGCGCGTCGAGGATGTTCTGGTACCCGGGCGGCTCCATCTTGCTGCGCGCGGGCAGGTTCACCCACAACTGCACCATCTCCATGGCGCCACCGGTGCGCGTGAAGCCGGGCGAGTGGAATTCCTCGTGCAGGATGCCCGAGGCCGCCGTCATCCACTGCACGTCACCCGGGCCGATGAGGCCACCCGCGCCGGTGGAATCGCGGTGCGCCACCTCGCCCTCGTAGACGATGGTCACGGTTTCGAAGCCGCGGTGCGGGTGCACCCCGACGCCGCGCGGACGCTCGGCCGGCGGAAACTGCGCCGGGCCGGCGTAGTCGAGCAGCAGGAAAGGGCTGAGCTGGGCGCCGTGGTCGCCGTAGCTGAACAGGGAACGCACCGGAAAACCGTCGCCCACCCAGTGGGGGCGGGGGGCGCTGTAGACACCTTGGATCTGCTTGAGCATGGATTTCTCCTGAGGGGTCACCCCGGTGGGACGGGGAATGGCAGAAGCATATCCATGGAACAATCTCCCGAATAGACGGCAAAATCCGCCTTCACTGTTCTATAGGTGGAACAATGACCCTGCCCGATCTCAACGACCTGTCCTACTTCGCCCAAGTGGTCGAGCACGGTGGCTTTGCCCCGGCGAGCCGGGCCCTCGGCATTCCCAAGTCGCGCCTGAGCCGGCGCATCGCCCTGCTGGAAGAGCGCCTGGGCGCGCGGCTGATCCTGCGTTCCACGCGCAGCTTCTCCGTCACCGAGGCGGGGCGCGGCTACTACCAGCACTGCCGCGCCATGCTGACCGAGGCCGAAGCGGCGGAGGAGTCGATCGCCCTGGCGCGCGGCGAACCGCGCGGTGTGGTGCGCATGAGCTGTCCGGTGGCGCTGCTGGCCACGCGCATGGGCGCCATGCTCGGCGACTTTCTGGCGCGTTACCCGCGCGTCGACCTGCACCTGGAGGAAACCAATCGCCGCGTGGACGTGGTGGCCGAAGGATTCGACCTGGCGGTGCGCGTGCGCCCGCCGCCGCTGGAGGACAGCGATCTCGCGCTGCGCGTGCTGGCCGAGCGCAGCCAGTGCCTGGTGGCCAGCCCGGCGCTGATCGAACGCCTGGGCGCACCGCAAGGCCCCGGAGACCTGGGGCGCTTTCCCAGCATGGACCTGGGCCAGCCGCAGGAGGTGCACCAGTGGGTGCTGGAAGGCCCCAACGGCGCGCGCGCCGAGGTGCGGCACCGGCCGCGCTACGTCACGCGCGGCATGCTGGCGCTGCGTGCGGCGGCGGTGGCAGGCGTGGGCATCGTGCAGTTGCCGCGCATGATGCTCACGGCCGAGTTCGGGCCAGGCGAACTGGTGCCTGTGCTCGACGGCTGGGCGCCGCGCCGCGAGCTCATCCACGTGGTGTTCGCCTCGCGGCGCGGGCAGTTGCCGGCGGTGCGGCTGTTGATCGACCACCTGGTCGAGCGCTTCGCCGCGCTGCGCGAGGACTGAGCCCGGCGCCGCCTCAAGCGGTGGCGGTGGCCCGCGCCGCGGCCCAGGCCTGCACCGTGGTCGGCGCCAGCCAGGCGCCAGCGCCGGGCAGCAGCGAATCGGCCTGCAGCGGCGCGCCGAAGTAACCCGCGCTCTCGTCCGTCACCACCTCGCGCGCATCGCCGCGCTGCTGCAGCAGGCCGCGCAGCAGCTCGTCCATGCGGAAGGCCACGGGGCCGGCGATCTCGGTGAGGCCGTTCGCGGGCTCGGCGGTGGCGGCGCGCGCCACGCCCAGGGCCACGTCGGCCGAGGCGATCGGCTGAATGCCGGCCGAGGGCGCGTGCACGCGGCCCTCGCGCGTGGCGGCGTCGGCGATGGCACCGAGGAATTCGTGGAACTGCGTGGCGCGCACGATGGTGTGGGGCAGGGCGCTGGCGCGGATGAGCTGTTCCTGCGCCAGCTTGGCGAGGAAATAGCCGCTCTCCGGCAGCCGGTCGGTGCCCACGATCGACAGGGCCACGAGGTGGCGCACGCCGGCGGCCTGCGCGGCGTCGAGGATGTTGCGGGTGGAGGTCTGAAAGAAACCCATCACCGCCGCCGGCTCGAAGGAGGGCGAGTTGCTCACGTCCACCACCACCTGCGCGCCTTGCAGCGCCTGCGCCAGGCCTTCGCCCGTCAGGGTGTTCACGCCGGTGGACGGCGCGGCGGCCAGCACCTCGTGTCCGCCCGCGCGCAGCAGCGCGCCGACCTGTTGGCCAATGAGGCCGGTGCCTCCGATGATCACGACTTTCATGGGATGTCCTTCGTCAGATGGGGTTGGCGAGGACTCGCGGGATGCGACAGCGGCCGGTGGGCGCCCTCTTGCCTGACAAGACGCTGCACGCCCCCGATCTGTGACGCCACCCCGCGCGCGGCGACGAGCGGCGGCGCTACATCCACAACGCGCGCCACAGCAGCAAGGGCAGGTCGCCCTTGTCCACCGTGACGCGCTGCGCCCAACTGCGGTGCTGGATGGACTCGACGCGGTCGAGCACGCGCAGGCCGCCTTGCACCACCAGCCGCAATTCCCAGCCCGCGCGGCCATTCACCTGGTGCACCAGCGGCGCGCCCATCTGCATGAGGCCGCGCGCGTGCGCGCACAGCTCGGCCACCACCGCCTGGCGCGGGCGGTCGTGGGCGTCGGTGCCGGGGAAGAAGTCTTCCACCGCCACGCCGTGGCGGCGCAGCACGTCGGCGGGCAGGTACACGCGCTGGCGCGGCAGGTCGCGGCTCAGGTCCTGCCAGAAGTTGATGAGCTGCAGGGCGCTGCAGATGCGGTCGCTGCGCTCCAGCGCGGCGTGACCGTTCACGCCCCACAGGTGCAGCAGCAGCCGGCCCACGGGGTTGGCCGACAACTTGCAATAGCCGAGCAGCTCGGCCATGTCCGCGTAGCGGTGGCCACTGGCGGTGTACCGCACGTCCTGCTCGAAGGCGCTGATGAGCTCGTGCAGCAAGGCCACGGGCCAGGCGTGGCGGCGTTGGGCGGCGGCCAGGGGCGTGAAGACGGCCTGCCAGCGCGGCGGCACGGGCTGACCGGCGAAGGCGGCGTCCAGCGCGGCGCGGTAGGCGGCCAGTTCGGCCAGGCGCGTGGGCGCGTCGGCCTCGCCCTCGTCGGCGATGTCGTCGGCCGTGCGCGCGAAGCGGTAGAGCGCGGCCACAGCCGGGCGCAGCGGGGCGGGGCACAGCCAGCTGGCCACGGGGAAGTTCTCGTAGTGCGCCACCTCGGCACCGAAGGCCGCGGCTGCCTCGGGGCGAAGGCCCTCGCCGGGCGCGGCCGCCACGGCGGGCAGCGGTTTCTCCCCGTCCGTGGGATGGGTGGCGTCGGTACCGCTGGGGGTTTGCACTAGAATTTCTCTTACTAACCGGTCAGTCATTAATTTGCGGTGCCGCATCCGGCCCGAACGCGAGGGAATCCGATGAGAACGACGCTGATTGTCTGCGTACTCGCGAGTGCGGCCGCGCTGGCCGCCTGCGCGCGCCCCGAACCGGCGCCCGAGCCCGTGCGCTCGGTCAAGCTGCTCACCGTGGGGCCGTCGAGCCTGAACGCAGCCAGCGAGTACGCTGGCGAAGTTCGTGCCCGGGTCGAATCGCGCCTGGGTTTCCGCGTCGGCGGCAAGCTGGTGGAGCGTCCGGCCGAGGTGGGACAGCGCGTCAAAGCCGGCCAGTTGCTGGCGCGCCTGGACGCGCAGGACCTGGCGCTCTCCGGCCAGGCCGCACAGGCCGCCGCCACCGCCGCGCTCACCCAGCGCGATCTGGCGCGCGCCGACCTGGAGCGCTTCAAGGGCCTGCTGGCCCAGGGCTTCGTCAGCCAGGCCGAGATCGACCGTCGACAAGCCACGCTGGATGCCGCCGAGGCGACGCTGCGTCAGGCGCAGGCGCAAAGCGCCGTTCAGGGCAACCAGACAGGCTACGCGCGCCTCCTGGCCGACGCGCCCGGCGTGGTGACGGCGGTGCAGGCCGAGCCCGGCCAGGTGGTGCAGGCCGGCGGCCCCGTGGTGGTGCTGGCGCAGGACGGCGAACGCGACGTGGTGATCGCCGTGCCCGAGGACCGGCTCGCGCAGGTGCGGCCCGGCACCCCGGCCCGCGTGCGCCTCTGGGCCCAGGCCGATGGCCGCGCCGACCTCAAGGCCAGCGTGCGCGAGGTGGCGGCCAGCGCCGACCCGGCCACGCGCACCTACCAGGTGAAGCTGGCCCTGCCGGCCGACGCGAAGCTGCCCCTGGGCGCCACGGCCTACGTCACGCTGGACACGCCGCTCACCGGCCAGGCCGCGATCACCCTGCCCACCACGGCGGTGATGCAGTCCGCCGAGGGCGACCGCAGCGGCAGCGTGGTCTGGGTGTTCGACGAGGCCAGCGGCACCGTGCAACCGCGCCCTGTGCAGGTGGCGGGTGCCGACGGCAACCGCGTGGTGATCGCGGCTGGATTGAAGCCCGGTGACGAGGTGGTGGCGGCCGGTGGGCATGTGCTCAGCGCCGGTCAAAAGGTCACGCGCTTCGTCGCGCAGTGAGCCCGCCCATGCAGGACACCACCGACGCGAAGCCGGGCCCGTTCTCGCGCTTCAATCTCTCGCGCTGGGCGCTGGACCACCCCGCCTTCACGCGCTACCTCATGATCGTGCTGATGCTGTTCGGCATCGCCTCGTACTTCCAGCTCGGGCAGGACGAGGACCCGCCCTTCACCTTCCGCGCGATGGTGGTGCGTGTGTTCTGGCCCGGTGCCACCGCGCCCCAGGTGGCCGAGCAGGTGGTGGACCGCATCGAGCGCACCCTGCAGGAAGTGCCCTACGCCGACAAGATCCGCAGCTACGCCAAGCCCGGTGAAGCGCTGATCATCTTCCAGCTCGCGGATTCGTCACCGCCGGCCGAGGTGCAGGACATCTGGTACACGGTGCGCAAGAAGGTGGGCGACATGCGCGGCGAACTGCCGCAGGGCGTGGTGGGCCCCTTTTTCAACGACGAGTTCGGCGATGTCTACGGCGTCATCTACGCGCTGCAGGGCGAAGGCTTCTCCGACGCCGAACGCAAGGATGTGGCCGAGGCCGTGCGCCAGCAACTGCTGCGCGTGAACGACGTGGCCAAGGTCGAGCTCTTCGGTGTGCAGGACCAGAAGATCTATGTGGAGGTCTCGCAGAAGCGCCTGGCCACGCTGGGGCTGGACCTGAACGCCGTGCTCGACCAACTCGGCCAGCAGAACGCCGTGGCCTCGGCCGGCGCGGTGCAGACGCCGCTGGACGTGGTGCAGGTGCGCGTGGACGGCAGCTTCAACTCGGTGGACGACCTGCGCGCCATGCCCATCCGCTCCGCCGCCAGCGGGCGCACCATCCGCCTCGGCGACATCGCCGACATCGTGCGCGGCACCATCGACCCGCCCGAGATCCTGGTGCGCCACGACGCGCAGGACAGCATCGCGCTGGGCATCTCCATGGCCAAGGGGGGCGACATCATCGCGCTCGGCGAGGCCCTGAAGCTCGCGGTGGCCGGCATCGAGCGCACGCTGCCCGCCGGCATGAGGCTGGTGCAGGTGCAGGACCAGCCCTCTGCCGTGGCCGCCTCGGTCAACGAGTTCGTGAAGGTGCTGATCGAGGCCGTGGTGATCGTGCTCGCGGTGAGTTTCCTGGCCCTGGGCCTGCACCGGCGCCCCGGCGGCAAGGGCCTGCGCCGCTACGTGCTCGACATGCGCCCAGGTCTGGTGGTGTTCATCACCATCCCGCTGGTGCTGGCCATCACCTTCCTGGCGATGAACCATTACGGCATCGGCCTGCACAAGATCTCGCTGGGCTCGCTCATCATCGCCCTGGGCCTGCTGGTGGACGACGCCATCATCGCCGTCGAGATGATGGTGAGGAAGCTGGAGGAGGGCTACGACATGGTGCGCGCGGCCACCTTCACCTGGGACGCCACCGCCATGCCCATGCTCACGGGCACGCTCATCACGGCGGCGGGGTTTCTGCCCATCGGCCTGGCCAACTCCACCACCGGCGAATACACCTTCGCCATCTTCGCGGTCACCGTCATCGCGCTGCTCATCTCCTGGGTGGTGGCGGTGATGTTCGTGCCCTACCTGGGCGTGAAGCTGCTGAAGATCAAGCCCAGGGTGGAGGGTGAGCCGCACGAGGTCTTCGACGGGCCCTTCTACGTGCGCTTTCGCCGCACGGTGGACTGGTGCGTGCAGCACCGCTGGATCACCATCGGTGCCACCATCCTCACCTTCGTGCTCGGCCTGGCGGGCATGGGCAAGGTGCAGCAGCAGTTCTTCCCCGATTCGAGCCGGCCCGAGATCCTCGTGGACATCTGGCTGCCCGAAGGCAGCAGCATCCGCGCCATGGACGAGGTGGCGGGCCGCGTCGAGCAGCGCTTCATGAAAGAGCCCGGCGTGAAGGCCGTGTCCACCTGGGTGGGCTCGGGCGTGCCGCGCTTCTACCTGCCGCTCGACCAGATCTTTCCTCAGAGCAACGTGGCGCAGTTCATCGTGCTGCCCGGCAGCGTGAAGGAACGCGAGCGCATCCGCAAGGCACTGCCCGCCGTGCTGGCCACCGAATTTCCCGAGGTGCGCGGACGTGTGAAGCTGCTGCCCAACGGGCCTCCGGTGCCGTATCCGGTGCAGTTTCGCGTGGTGGGCGACGACCCCGTGGTGCTGCGCGGCCTGGCCGACGAGGTCAAGCGCACCATGGCGCAGAACCCCAACGCGCGCGGCGTGAACGACAACTGGAACGAGGCCGTCAAGCAGATCCGCCTGGAGGTGGACCAGGCCAAGGCGCGCGCGCTCGGCGTCACCAGCGCCAGCATCGCGCAGGCGGCGCGCACCATCCTGGTAGGCAGCACCGTGGGCCAGTACCGCGAGGGCGACGAACTCATCGACATCGTGCTGCGCCAGCCGCTGGACGAGCGCGACGCCATCACCGACCTGGCCAATGCGTACCTGCCCACGGCCAGCGGCCAGTCCATCCCGCTGCTGCAGGTGGTGCGCGTGAACTTCGGCTGGGAGCCGGGCGTGATGTGGCGCGAGAACCGCGAGTTCGCCATCACCGTGCAGAGCGACGTGGTGGAGGGCCTGCAGGGTGCCACCGTCACCGCCCAGTTGCAGCCGCAGCTCGATCAGATCCAGCGCCGCTGGCTGAGCGAAGGCCTCACCGGCTACCGCATCGAGGTGGCCGGCGCGGTGGAGGAGAGCAGCAAGGGCTCGGCCTCCATCGCGGTCGGCGTGCCGCTGATGCTGTTCATCGTGTTCACGCTGCTCATGGTGCAGCTGCAGAGCTTCAGCCGCTCGATGCTGGTGTTCCTGACCGGCCCCATGGGCATGGCCGGCGTGGCCGGCGCGCTGCTGCTGCTCGACCGGCCCTTCGGCTTCGTCGCGCTGCTGGGCGTCATCGCCCTCATGGGCATGATCCAGCGCAACTCGGTCATCCTCATCGACCAGATCGAGCAGGACCGCGCGCGCGGTGTGCCGGCCTGGGACGCCATCGTGGAAGCCGCCGTGCGCCGCATGCGGCCCATCGTGCTGACGGCCGCCGCGGCGGTGCTGGCGATGATCCCGCTGTCGCGCAGCGTCTTCTGGGGGCCGATGGCGGTGGCCATCATGGGCGGCCTGATCGTGGCGACGGTGCTGACGCTGCTGGCCTTGCCGGCGATGTACGCGGCGTGGTTCCGGGTGAAGCGGCCGCAGGGCAATTGAGGGCCGGGGTTCAGGCGGCGAGCCTTTGCTGCAATGCCTCCTGCGCCACCGTGTTGATGCTCTTGCCCTCGGCCTGCGCCACGATGGCCAGGCGCTCGTGCAGTTCGGCCGGTATGCGCAGGTTGAACCTGCCCGAGTAGCTGCGCCGGGGCTCGATGCCCTTCTCTCGGCACACTTCAAGGAACACGGCGAGGGATTTTCGGAACTCCGCCCGCAGTTCTTTCGGGTTGCGGCCAAAAAAGTCGGCGCCGCCGTTGAGCCCGAGGATCTCGCCGCGAAACTGGTCGGATTCAGCGTCGTACTCGATGCGGGCCTGATAGCCATCAACGGTCATGACGTTCATGCTTTGACTCCGTGTTGTTCCAGCCAGCGCCTGACGCTGGCAACCGCTCCCTTGTCTGTGTGCGGCGAAGGATGGGGCCGATGAAACACCTTCACTTCGCCAAAGAGCACCACGGCCACCCGGCTGCCTTCTCGTTCCGATACATCGGCACCCAAGGCTCGAAACAGCGCTTCGATGTCCTTCCACGCGAGGTTCGCGCTGACCGGATGGGCCCAAAGCTGCTTCAGCGTGCGTTCGTGGCTGCGCTTCACGTTGATCAAATGGTACCAAAAATTGGTACTTTATACGCCGCTCAGGCCCTGTACTCCGACAGGGTATTCGAAGCTGGCCGTGCTTGCCGCCAGGCCGCACGGCAGGTGTGAAGCGATCGCGCGCTACTTCACTCCCAGCCGCGCGCGCTGCAAATCCGCATCGAACACCAGGCTGGCGGGCCATTGCGGCCAGGCGGTGCCCAGGCCAGGGTGGTTCGGGTCGCCATGGTGGGCGAACGCGCCCACCGACTTCATCATCGCTGTCGACAGCGCCTCGCGCCCGGGCCGGTTGGCCCGGGTGAACGAGATGTTGGCGAACAGCGAGGGGCCGAAGTTGCCGAAGACGAAGGGCAGGTCGAAGGCGTGCGCCGCGCCGAAGATCCGGTCGAAAGGCACGGGCAACTCGTCCCAGTCGAAGCGGTAGTGCCACACCTGCGGCTGCTGCGAGCGCAGGGCGCCGAGCACGTCGTCGCGGATGGCGCCGAACCAGATGCGGTCCAGCTCGCGGCTGCGGGCGTCGAAGCCGGTGCCCGGCGCGTCCGTCGGCAGCAGGCTCTGCGGAATCCAGTCCTCGATGCGCGTGGTGGGCGCCGCCTCCGGGTCGTAGGTGTGGGCGATGCGAAAAACGGCCGCGTCGTCGATCAGGCGACCGCTCACGCCGCCGAGCGAATGGCGGATGGCCAGCAAGGTGGGAAAGAGCTTGGTTTCGTCGCGGGTGTTGCCCGCCAGTACCGGCCCCTTCACATAGCGCCCCGCGCGAATGGCCGCGATCGGGTCGGTCGCCACCACGTGGCCGTCGGGGATGGGGTTGGAGCCGGACAGCCGCGCGGGCACCAGGCGCTTCTGCACCGTCGTCAGGAGCTCGTCGGCCGATCGGGCGCGCAGGTATGTCGCCCAATCCTCGGGGCGGCGCGAGGACACTGCCGCCTTGGCCGCCGCCTCGTCCTTGGCGCTGCCGTCGGCGATCAGCGAATGCTCCAGCAAGCCCTGGCCGCGCTGCCGCCACACGGACCGTGGCAGAACGCCCGCGATCGAACCGGGCGGCAAGGTGGCGGCCGAGGAAATGCCGCCGCTCAAGGCGATCACGCGGTGGAACAGCTTGGGTTCGCGCTGGGCCAGCATGGGCGAGGCCAGCAGGGCATAGACGTTGACCGCGCCGGCGGACTCGCCCATCAGCGTCACCTGCGCCGGGTCGCCGCCGAACTGCGCGATGTTCGACTGCACGAAACCCAGGGCCTTCACGATGTCGAGCAGGGCGAAATTGCCCGAGTCCTCGTCGGCCTGGCCGGTCTTGAGCGCGTCCAGGTCGAGGAAGCCGAAGATGCCCAGCCGGTACTGCACGGACACCACCACCGCGTCGGCCGTGCGGGCCAGCGCCGCGCCGTCGTACACCGGGTCGGCCGCGTAGCCCGTGATGTTGCTGCCGCCATGCACCCACACGATGACGGGCCGCGGCCGGCTCGACGCGGCGGCGGGTTGCCAGATGTTGAGGTACAGGCAGTCCTCCGAGCCCAGCGTCTGGCCCAGGGTGCTGCCGATGGTGGCGTCGTAGCGGTTGTTCAGACCGGGGCCGTAGAGCCGGCCCGTCTGCACGCAGGCGGGGGCGAAGGCCGTCGCCGGACGCAGCGTGCGCCAGGCGACCGGGTCGGCCGGTGCCCGCCAGCGACGTTCGCCCACGGGGGGCGCGGCGAAGGGAATGCCTTTCCAGTGGTAGGTGCCCGTGGCCTGGCTGTCGTCGACACCGAGCACGGGGCCGTGGGTGGTGTTGCGCTGGGTGATGGTCGTGCCGCCCTGCATGGCGGCGCAGCCGGCAAGGCCGGCCAGCAACAGGCACAGCGCGGACGCGCGCAGTCTCGACATGGGTGTCTCCTCGTAGTGGATGGGCGCCCGCACCCGATCGCCGCGGGTGGCGGTGGGCGCACGATAGTGGGACTCACCCTATCGGACAAATGGCATTTTTCGAGCAACCTATCGCTTTTGCCGATAAGTCGCCCGAGCCATTGCCGAGGAGTCCGTCATGAGCATGCATGTCACGCTGCGCCAGCTGAACGCCTTCCTCGCGGTGGTGGACGCGGGCAGTTTTTCCGAGGCGGCCCGGGCGATGAACCTCTCGCAGGCCGCGCTCAGTGGACTGATCCGTGAGCTGGAGGACCGGGTGGGCGTGCGCCTGCTCGACCGCAACACGCGCAGCGTCTCGCTGTCCAGCGTGGGGCAGTCGTTCGAGCCGATGTCGCGGCGCGTGCTGGCCACCTTGGACGAAGCCCTCGACAGCCTGTCTGACCTCAAGGAGCTGCGCCGGGGTGTCGTGCGCGTGGCGGCGCCGGAGCCCTTGTCGTGCACGCTCATGCCCGAGCTCATCGCGCGCTACCAGGCGGCACAGCCCGGCATCGAGGTCTGCTTCGAAGACGTGCCCATCGAGCAGGTGCTGGCTGGCTTGCAGCAGGGCAGTGCCGATGTCGGGTTCGGGCCGGCTGGCGTCATGGGAGACGACCGGGTGCGGGAGCATCCCCTGTGGCCCGACCCGATGTGCGTGGCCCTGAACCCCGACGATCCCTTGAGCCGGCTGGAAGCGGTGAGCTGGAAGGCCCTGCGCGACGCGCCGCTGATCAACTACATGCCCAACTTCGCCACGCACGTGCTGAGCCACGTGCCGCCACGCCACCACCCGCGCCGCATCCAGCCCGTTCACCGGGTCAACACCGCGCTCTCCATGCTGCGGGTGGGCGCCGGCGCGGTGGTGAGCCCCGCCTTGACCGAACGCCTCGTGCAGGGCTTCGGCCTGGTGTTCCGGCCCTTGAAGCAACCGCAGGTGAACTGGCGGGCCGCGATGTTCGTGCGCGAGCGCCCGTCGGTGTCCCCGGCCGTGGAGAGCTTTGTGCGCTTCGCGCTTGGACACGCCAGGGCGTGGGCGGCGGCAGCGAACCGGAGAAATGCTCCATAATGAGAATAAATCTCATTTGCGACGAGGCCATCTCGCCCGCATCCTGTGGCCACCCACTACTACGCCGAACTGCTGAACTACTTCTCGCGCGCCTTGCAGAGTCGGGACGCCGCGGCCGACGTGGTGCAGGAGAGTTATGCCCGCGTGCTGGGCATGCAGACGCACGCGTTGGTGCAGGACATGCGCGCGCTGCTGTACCGCACGGGCAAGAACATCGTCATCGATGAGGCGCGCCGCCGCCGGGTGGAGGCCGGGATGCTGGACACGCTGGGTCTGTTGCTCCGCGACGAGGCGCCGGCGGCCGACCGCGTGGCCAGCGCGCGGCAGCAGCTTTCCCGATTGGCGTTGCGCCTGGCCCGGCTGCCCAGCCGCCGCCGCGAGGCCTTCATCCTCGTGCGCGTTTACGGCTACTCGCACGCCCAGGCGGCCGAGCACCAGGGCGTGAGCGTCGACGCGATCGAAAAGCACGTGGTGCGCGCGGTGTGCGACCTGATGGACCTGGCCAGCACCTACGCCGCCTGAACACGAGCCGACCATGCCGAACGCCCGCGCGCCCTCCACCGGCCCGATGCCAGCCTCGCCGCGCGCTCAGCTGGAACACGCGCTGCTGCTGATCGCGCGCATGAACGGCGGCGACGCCCACACCGCCGACACCGCCCGCGAGACCCTGGCCCGATGGCGCGCCGCCCACCCGGATCACGAGATCGCCTACGGCGCCGCGCGCGCCGGCTGGGACGCGACCTGCGCCGACGCCCTGCGCGGTGACGTGCCCGTGCCACCCCCGCAGCAGGAGCGCCTGCGCAATGGCCGGCGCAAGGCCTTGTCGGTGCTGGGCCTGGGCGCGCTGCTGGCGGGCACCGGCGTCCTGGCGCGCTGGCACTGGCGCCAGCCGCTGCACGAACTCGCGCTCGGCACCGAACGCGGGCAGATCCGCACCACCACGCTGCCCGACGGCAGTGGCCTGGCCGTGGACGCGCGCACGCGCCTGAGCATCGCCCTGTACCGCGACCGCCGCGAGGCCTGGCTGGACGAGGGCGAGGCGCGCTTCAGCGTGGCCAGCGACGCCAGCCGCCCCTTCGTGGTGGTGACGCCCTTCGGCCGCGTGCGCGTGCTGGGCACCGTGTTCACGGTGGAGGCGCGCCACGACCGCATGCGTGTGGCCGTCGCGGAGGGCCGGGTGGCGGTGTGGGCCGGTGCCCTGCCGGCGGGCGGCGTGCCCGCGACGCTGGGCGATCCGGCGCAGACCGTGCTGGAGGCTGGCCAGGCCGTACTCACGCAAGACGGCGCCCTGGCGCCCGTGCACGGCGTGCAGGCCGCCCAGGTGGGCGCCTGGCGCCAAGGCTGGCTGGTGTTCGACAACACCCCGCTGCCCGAGGCCGTGGCCCGCTGGAACGACTACCTGAACGCGCCGTTGCACCTGGCCGACGAGCCCGCGCTGCAGCGCCTGCGCCTCACGGGCAGCTTTCCGGTGCGCTCGCCCAAGGCTTTCGTCGAGGCCCTGCCGGGCATCCTGCCGGTGCGCACCGAGCGCGTGGCAGATGGCAGCGTGCGCATCCTCGCGCGCCGCTGAAAAATTTTTGTCCGGTGTTCGGGGCAGGCCGCGTCTTCACGGCAACCAAGCCGCTGAAAGGACGTTTCCCATGCCCCGTTCCCCCTCTGCTTCGCCCCGCCGCTGGCCCGCCACCGTGCTGGCCTGCGCCGCAGCGCTTGCCGCGCTGCAGGCTTCGCAGGCCTTCGCCCAGAGCGCCGCGCCCGACGCGGCCTTGTCCCGGCCTCAGGCCTTCTCGTTGAGCGCGCAGCCCCTGGGCCAGGCGCTCAACGCGCTGGCGCGTCAGGCCGGCGTGGCCATCTCGGTGAACGCCGACCTGGTGGCCGGCAAGACGGCGCCCGCGCTCAGCGGCACCATGAGCCTGCGCGAGGCCCTGCAGCGCCTGCTGGCCGGCAGCGGCCTCGCGGCCAGCGAGGAGGGCGGCGGCGTGGTCCTGCGCGCCGCGCCGCCCGCCTCCGCCGCACCGGCGTCCGATCGCACCCTGCGCGAGGTGAACGTGGTGGCCGAACACGACGCCCCCGGCACCTTCCGCCTCCGCGGTGAACCCGGGCCGGTGGAGCCCGGCATCGTCACCGCGCGCACCCTGGAGCGCACCGCCGCCAACGACCTGGAGGACATGTTCGCCGGCCAGGCCGAAATGGCCGTGGGCGGTGGCCATTCGGTGGCGCAGAAGATCTACCTGCGCGGCATCGAGGACACGCTGCTCAATGTCACCATCGACGGCGCCGGGCAGGCCGCGCAGGCCTTCCACCACACCGGTCGCGTGCAGCTCGAGCCCGAGCTCATCAAGCGAGTGGAGGTGCGCCCCGGCACGGGAGACGCCACCGCCGGCCCGGGTGCATTGGGCGGCGCGGTGCGCTTCGTCACCAAGGACCCGGAAGACCTGCTGCGCGATGGCCAGCGCGTGGGCGCCATGCTCAAGGGCAGCTATTTCAGCAACTCGGACGGCTTCAAGCTGCACAGCAGCGTCTACGGTCGTCTGACGGACGACTGGTCCGCCCTGGCCGCGCTCACCGACCAGGACTTCAAGGACTACGAAGACGGCGCCGGCCGCCGCGTGGCCACCACGGGCTCGGAACAGCAATTGGGCTTCTTCAAGCTCGTGGGCAGGCTCACCCCCGATCACACCGTGCGCCTGAGCTACGACCGCCACGAGGACGAAGGCGAGCGTTCGCAGCGCCCGCAGTGGGTGCCCAGCAGCTTCAACCGCGCCTACCCGCTGCAGAGCGAGCGCACCACCTGGAACCTGGGCTATGCCTGGCGCCCCGCCAACCCGCTGATCGACCTGACCTTCAACCTCTACCAGACCGACACCGATCTGGAGCAGAACGTCATCGGCCGCTGGGGCCGCTACCAGGGCAGCATCGCGTCCACCGGTGTCGACCTGCGCAACACCTTTCACACTGAGCGCCATCAGATCACCGTGGGTCTGGACCACCGCAAGGACCGCAGCACGGCCGGGCCCGCCACCGACCCGCGCTCGGAAGAGGAAAACGGCAAGGTCAGCGGCCTGTACGTGCAGGATCGCATCACGCTCACCCAGGCCCTCACCCTGGACGTGGGCGCGCGCCACGACCGCTACACGCTCAGGGACGCCAACGGCCTGTCGCTGGAGCACAGCGGCACCAGCCCCAACGCCAGCCTGCGCTACGCCGTGACGCCGCAATTCGCCCTGCTGGCCGGCCATTCCCGCGCCTTGCGCGGGCCCAAGATTCGCGACGCCTTCAAGCTCGATTCGATCACCAACGACCCCAATCTGCGCCCCGAGCGCGCGCGCACGTCCGAGATCGGCTTCGAGGCCGGGCAGGGCGCCTGGCGCCTGAACGGCAAGGTCTACGACACCACCATCCGCGACGCCATCGCCGACCCCATCGGCAACCCGGCCCGCTACCTCAACGTGGGCGAGTTGCGTTCGCGCGGCGCGCTGCTGCAGACCACCTACGACTGGAGGGCCGTGCAACTGGGCGCCAGCCTGCACCACAACCGCGCCATGCTCAACGGCGAGCGGCTCAACGTCTACGACCACAACGGCCTGGGCGCCAGCATCGGCAACACGCTCACCACCAGCGTGGACTGGCGGATCAACCCGCGCCTCGATGTCGGCTGGGCCGGCCGCTTCGTGCAGGGCATCGACTCGCTGGACACGCCCGTGGGCCGCGTGCGCAAGCCCGGCTACGCGGTGCACGACATCTACGCCACCTGGCGCCCCACGGGCAGCGAACGCTTCACGCTCAACTTCGTCATCGCCAACCTGTTCGACAAGGACTACCTGGACCACGCCAGCAACGAGGACTTTCAGCACATTCCCGGCTACGAAGGCATCGTCGGCTCGCGCGAGCCGGGGCGTGAGTTCCGCCTGACCGCCACGCTGCGCTTCTGATGCCCCCGCGCCTGCGCGCAGGCCTGGTGTGGCTGCACCGGTACGTGGGGCTGGTGATGGCGGCCTTCATCGTGCTGGCCGGCCTCACCGGCGCGGTGCTCGCCTGGTACCACGCCTTCGACGCCGCCATCAACCCGCAGTGGCTGCGCGTTCAGCCGCCGTCCGCCGACGCAAAGCCCTTGCCGGCGCTGACGCTGCGCGAACGCGTGCGCCAGCGGCACCCCGAGGCCGAGGTCAACTACGTGCCGCTCACGCACACGCCCGGCGCGCCGGCCGTGTTCTTCATCCTCGGCCCGGAAGACCCGGCCACCGGCGAGCACCTGCCCATCGAAGAGGACGAGGTCTTCGTCAACCCCTACACCGGGCAGGTGCTGGGCGGGCGCCGCTGGGGTGACATCACGCAGGGCTGGAGCAACCTCATGCCCTTCATCTACCGGCTGCACTACGAGGTGGCGCTGGGCGCGGTGGGCACCACCGTCTTCGGCGTGGTCGCGCTGCTGTGGACGCTGGACTGCTTCGTGGGTGCGGCGCTCACGTTGCCACGATCGGCAGCGCCCTCGTCGCCGGGCAAGGCCTCGTGGTGGCGCCGCTGGGTGCCGGCCTGGCGCTTGCGCTGGAGCCACGGCCGCTACAAGCGCTGGTTCGACCTGCACCGCGCGGGCGGCCTGTGGCTGTGGGCCTGGATGTTCGTCTTCGCCTGGTCCAGCGTGGCCTTCAACCTGGGCAGCGTTTACTACCCCGCCATGCACGCCATCGCCGGCACGCAGGAGCGCCCCGCCGCACCGGCCGTGAAGCCGGTGCCGCGCGACGAACCCGCCATGGGCTGGCCCGCCGGCCTTGAGCGCGGGCGCGAGCTGATGGCTGGCGTGGCGCGCGACAAGGGCTTCGAGGTGCTCAACGAGGAGCGCCTGTCTTACAGCCCGCACCGCGGCACGTTCCACTACCGCGTGCGCAGCGACCGCGACATCCGCGACCGCCGCGGCATCACCTCGCTGGACTTCGACGCCGCCACCGGCGCGCTGCTCGGCAGCTACGTGCCCACCGGCGAATCGGGCGGCGACACCTTCACCACCTGGCTGCTGGCCCTGCACATGGCCGACGTGTGGGGCCAGCCGTTCAAGGTGCTGGTCTTTCTGCTGGGCCTGGCCAGCGCGGGGCTCAGTGGCACGGGGGTGTACATCTGGTGGAAGAAGCGGGCGGGGCGGCGGGTGGCGGCGGCGCGGGGTCGCCGGGCCTGATGTCAATCTTTGACATTCCTTGATAGACTGCCTTTTCGCAGTAAAGGCGGGTTTGCCATGGGAATGAACGTCAATCTCACCCCTCAACTCGAGGAACTGGTGCGCTCCAAGGTCAGTTCGGGGCTCTACACGTCCGCGAGCGAAGTCGTTCGCGAGGCGCTTCGCCTCATGGAGGAGCATGACCGCCTTCGGCAGGCCAGGCTCGACGAGCTTCGCCGCGAAGTTCGCAAGGGCCTCGACAGTGGGCCCGCGAAAGCCTGGGACGCGAAAGCCGTCAAGAAGTCCGCTCGCGCGCGCCTCTCATCCAAGGCGGCCGGCCAGTAGATGCCGCGGGTCCTGTTGCGGCCACAGGCCGAGCTTGATGTCCAGGACATCTGGATGTTTATCGCCGAAGACAACGTGGTCGCCGCGGATGAATGGGTGGACCGACTCGACGGAAAGATGCGCCTTTGGGCGACGCAGCCCATGATGGGCCGTGCCAGGGACGAATTGGCGCCAGGCATTCGAAGCCTGGCGTTCGGACGGTATGCCGTCTTCTATCTGGCGCTGCCCGATGGCATTGATGTCGTGCGCGTGCTCCACGGTTCGCGCGACATCGACAGCTTGTTCGCGGAGTGAGGGTGGGCCCTGGGTGAGATCGCCCATGCCGCTGGGGTCGTCACGTGTCGTTCCTGGTTCTGTTGGCCTTGAGCACCGACAGCAAGGGAGGGTGGTCGGACGGGAAGGCCGGTCCCTTGTCGTGGTTGGCCAGCACGTACTGCCGCACCTGCTCGTTGTCTTCTTCGGCGCCTTGGGCGCCACTTCGGCGTGCCGCCGGGCGGTGTGCGCCAATTGCCGCCAGACTGGAGCCGGCCGCCAGCGGCGCAGACCCCCATCGAGGAGACCACATGAGCCAGGAAGCGTTTCAGCGTTCCGCCGCACCCGGTGGCGTGCACCACCAACTGGCGGCCATGGCCGGCGAATGGGAGGGCCGGTTTCGTCTGTGGTTCGAGCCCGGGCCACCGGCCGAGGACTCGGTGCAGCGCGGGCGCATCCGCCTGGTGGGCGGTGGCCGCTTCTTGCTGCACGAATACGAAGGCCGCTGCGGCGGCGAGCCCTTCGAAGGCGTCGCACTGTGGGCCTACCACCTCGACAACCAGGCCTTCGAATGCGCCTGGGGCGAAAGCTTCGGCACCGGCACGTCGATCATGTTCAGCACGGGCCCGGTGACCGATGGCCGATTCGCCGCGCTGGGCAGCTACCGAGACAGCGTCGGCGGCGAACGCTGGGGTTGGCGCACCGAGCTGTCGCAAGCCGACGCACAGCACCTGGACGTCCGCATGTTCAACGTCACGCCGGCCGGGGAAGAGGCGCTGGCCGTAGAGGTGAACTACCGCCGCGTATCCGCGTCGGCAGGGCAGGGCTGAACGGCCTTTACGTCGCCCGCGCGCCCGCCTTGCGGATCTCCCGCGCAAACGCCTGCAGCACCGGCGTTGCCTGGACCGCGCCTCGCCGCGTGAACAGGCCCAGCGGCGGCAACGGGATCTCGGGCAGCACCGACAGGCGCTTGACGCCGCCGCGCGCCACCTCGTCGCGCGCGTGTTCGAAGCGAACCGCGCAGAGCAGGGAAGGGTCCAGCCGCAGCACCGCGCCGATGGTGATGGAGGAGACCGCCTCGATCACGGGCACCGGTGGGTCCTGTCCTTCGTTCAGGAAGGCCGTCATGAAGGCCTGGCGCACCAGGGTCTGGCGCGGCGGCGCCACCCAGGCGGCTTCGCGCAAGGCCGTCCAGCGCAGGTGGCGGCGCCGCACCAGGGGGTTGTTGCTCGCGGCGAGCACGCACAGGCGGTCCTCCAGCAGCGCCTCGGATTGCAGCAGGCTCAGCCGCTCGCTCGTGAGCGTCTCGGTGGTGAGGGCGCCGAACACGCAGTCCAGGTCGCCATCGAGCAGGCGCTGGATCAGCTCGTTCACGCGGCCTTCGTGGAGATGAACCACCGCACCCGGCATTCGCTGGCGCAACTGCACCACCGCGGCGGGCACGGCCGCCGTCACCGAAAAGGCGCCCACGCGCAGCACCGCACTGGCGCCACGGTGGATGGCCTGCACCTCGTCGCGCGCGTGCGCGAGTTCGCCCAGCGCCACGCGCGCCCGGTGCACGGCGGCCGCGCCGGCCGGGGTCGGCAGCACGCCCTGAGGACTGCGTTCGAACAGGCGCGCGCCCAGCGCGTCCTCGGCCTCCGCCAGCATCTTGCTGATGGCGGGCTGGCTCAGGTGCAGGCGGCTGGCGGCGGCGCGCATGGTGCCCGCGTCGGCCAGGGCCAGCAGCAGCTCCAGGTGGCGCAGACGCAGGCGGCGAACGAGGTGGTCGACACCCTGGGTCATGGATCGGATCGCTTCAGAGAGGTGATCACCCGGCGTGATCACGGCATCAGCATTATTCAATTTTCAGGAATGCCGCTCTCACCTATCGTGCGGGCCACACAGGAGACAGGCACGACATGACCCAGACCGGCACATCCGCACCGGCCACCCCGCTTGCCGGCGTGCGCGTGGTGGACCTTGGCCAGTACATCGCCGGCCCCGGCGCCGCCATGGCCCTGGCCGAACTCGGGGCCAGCGTGATCAAGATCGAACCCATCGCCGGCGACCAGGCCCGCCACATCGGGCGCTACGGCGAATCCATGGTGCGGGCCTACAACCGGGGCAAGCGCTCGATCGCGCTCGACCTCAAGCGCGACGCGGGTCGCGAGGCCGCGCTGCGGCTCATCGCCCGCGCCGACGTGGTGATCCAGAACCTGCGCCCCGGCGCCATCGACAAGCTGGGCCTGGGCGCGCGCGAACTGCGCGAACACTTCCCACGCCTCATCTGCCTCGACATCTCGGGCTTCGGCCGGCGCGGCCCCTCCAGCGAACGGCCGGGCTACGACATCGCCGCCCAGGCCGAAAGCGGGCTCATGTCCGTCACCGGCGAGCCCGATCGTGCGCCGCAGAAGGTGGGCGTGCCCATCATCGACGCCGCCGCCGCGCACCTGGGCGCGCAGGCCGTGCTGGCGGCGCTGTATGGCCGCGAGAAAACCGGGCAGGGCGCCAGCATCGACACCTCGCTCTTCGACGTGGCCATGCACCTGCAGGCCGCCACCTGGGCCGACTACCTCGGCGGTGGCCCCGAGCCCACGCGCATCGGCGACGGCCAGCCCCACAACGCGCCCGCCGCCGAGGTGGTGCCCACGCGCGACGGCCACATCGTGCTCTCGGCCTACGCCGAGGAACACTGGCAACGCTTCTGCCGCGTCATCGGGCGGCACGAACTGGCCAGCGATCCGCGCTTCGCCAGCAACGAGCGGCGCGTGGCCCACCGCGCCGAGCTGCGCGCCGTGCTGCGCGAGTGCCTGTCCGAGCGCAGCAGCGAAGAGTGCGTGGCGCTGCTGTCGGGCCAGCAGATCGTGGCCGGCGCCGTGCGTGGCTACGCGCAGGTGCTGCACAGCCCGGACCTGGCGGCCAGCGGCCTCGTCGTGGACGCCGTGGGCGCCGACGGCACGCGCTACCAGGCCCTGGGCCTGCCCTACCGCATCGACGACGCGCCGCGCACGGCGCCTGCGGCCGCGCCCGCCTGCGGCGCCGACACCGACGCGCTGCTGGCCGAGGTGGGCTACAGCGCGCCCGACATTGCCGCGCTGCGCCGCGACGGTGTCATCGCCTGAGGCCCACCCCCATGACTTCAACCATCGACACCCCCGTGCGTCCAGCGCTGACCCGGGCCCTCATCCAGACCCTGCCGCTGTTCGAGATGATGCGCATGCGCGCCGCCACCACCGCGCGCCGCCACGCCACGCTGGGCTTCGCCAGCGAGGACCGCGACTCGGCCATGCGCTGGGTCAACCAGTTCACGCACACGCACCGCAAGCTCGGCCCCGACGACCGCGAGGTGGTGAGCCCCAACAACGACACGGTCTACAGCAACGCCTGGCTCGATCTCTCGCAAGGCCCCGTGCTCATCGACACGCCCGACATGGGTGAGCGCTACTGGACCCTGGGCCTGCTGGACGCCTGGACCAACCCCTTCGCCTACGTGGGCCGCCGCAGCACCGGCAACCGCGCCCAGCGCACGCTGGTGCACGGCCCGCGCTGGCGCGGCCCGGTGCCGGCCGGCGTGTCGCAGGTCATCGCCGCGCCGGGCGATGACGTGTGGCTCATCGGCCGCCTGCTGGTGGACGACACGCCCGGCGACATCGAGGCCGTGCGCGCGCTGCAGGCGCAACTGCGCATGACGCGCCTGGACGGCAGCGACGCCGCGCAGCGCTTCGACACGCGCCTGGACGGCCGGTCCACGGCCACGCCGTCGGCCGCGCTGTACCTGGACACCGTGAGCGCGGCGCTGGAACGCAACCCGCCGCCCGAGGGCGAATCGCTGGACTGGCCGCCGCCCGCCGACGAGGTGGCGAGCGAGTTGCCGCGCGTCTTCGAGATCCTTCGCGAGCGCGACCAGCCGCGCCAACTGGGCGGCGGCTGGTCCCTGCAACTGGAGGTGCGAACGCATTGGGGCGAGGACGTGCTGACCCGCGCGCGCGTGGCGCGCAACTTCATCGGCGCGCTCGGCATCGACGAGGCCATGTACCCCACGGCCGAAGTCGACTCGCAGGGGCGAACGCTCAGCGGCGCGCACGCCTACGAGCTGCGATTCGCGCCCGGCGCCGGGCCGAAGGTGGGTGCCTTCTGGTCGCTGACGATGTACCGCCGCAGCGACTGCCTCTTCGTCGCCAACCCCATCGGCCGCTACTCCATCGGCGACCGCACCCCCGGCCTGCGGCACGACGCCGACGGCAGCCTCGCCATCCGCCTGCAGGCCAGCGACCCCGGTCCCGGCCACAACTGGTTGCCCGCGCCCGAGGGCGAAGCGTTCTACGTGGTGCTGCGGCTCTATCAGCCGCAGGCCGAGCACCTGGAGCACCGCTACGCCTACCCCGCGCTGACGCGGCTCGACTGAAGACCCCGTTCCCTACCCACAACAGGAGACAAGCCATGAGCATCCAACGCCGCCACCTCATCGGTGCCAGCCTCGCTTCGCTGGGCCTCGCGCCCGTGGTGCACGCGCCCGCCTTCGCGCAGGCCTGGCCAGCCAAAGCCGTCCACCTCATCGCGCCCTACGGCGCGGGCGGCTCCAACGACATCTTCAGCCGCCTGCTCGGCGAGGCCCTGGCGCCGCGCCTGGGGCAGGCGCTGGTGATCGAGAACAAGGCGGGGGCGGGCACGCGCATTGCCAACGAGTACGTGGCGCGCGCCGCGCCCGACGGCTACACCGTGCTGCACGCGGCGGCGCCGATCGCCATTGGAGAAGCGCTATACCCCAAGCTGCCCTACGACGTGAAGAAGGACTTCGTGCCCGTGCTCAGCACGGCCATCGCGCCGCTGTTCCTCATCGTCAACGCCAGTGCCCCGTACAAGACGGTGGCCGAGTTCATCGCCTACGGAAAATCCAACCCCAAGGGCCTGACCTTCGGTTCGCCCGGCACGGGCTCCGCACCCCACCTCACGGCCGAACTGTTGATGCGAGCGGCCGGCGCTCAGGGCGTGGTGATCCAGTTCCGGGGCGACGCGCCGGCATACACCGAACTGCTGGGTGGCCGCATCGACGCGACGCTGACCGCCATCTCCACCGCGCTGCCGCACATCCAGAGCGGCAAGCTGCGCGTGCTGGCCGTGGCCAACGAAGAACGCACGCCCTTGTACCCGCAGGCGCCCACCTTCCGCGAATCGGGCCTGCCGACGGTGGTGGGTTACGGCTGGTACGGGCTGATGGTGCCGGCCGGCACGCCCGCGGCCGTGGTGCAGCGCCTCAACGCCGAGACCAACGCGGTGCTGGGCGACGCGGAGGTGCGCAAGAAGGTGGAGGCCGCGGGCCTGCAAGTGCGCGGCGGCACCTCGGCCGAGTTCGCGGCCTTCATCGCCAACGAGACGAAGAAGTGGTCGCAGGTGATCAAGGCGGCCAACATCACGCCGGAATAGCGCAAACACCCGACACAGACCGACACATCCGAGCCGGAACCCCGGGTTGGCCGGGGCCTCGTATCGGAATGTCGCGTCTGTTTCATCCCTCAGGCACCGGCCGCGCCCCTCGGCCTGTGACGCTCGCATGAACGGGCGGCGGCGTGGCCTTGTGTGGGCGGGCGCCGCGGTGGTGGCCTTGCTGGTGGGGCTCATGCTCGCCGAAATGAGTGGCTGGCCCTTCCTGCGCCAGCCCATCGAGAACGCGGCCTCGCGCAGCGCCGCGGTGCCCGTGCAACTGCAGGGCAGGTTTCGCGCTTACCTGCTGTGGCGCCCGCGCGTCGAAGTCGAGCGCCTCAACATCGCTTCCGCCGAACGCTTCGGCGCGCCCCACCTGCTGGACGCGCGCGGCGTGTCGCTGGCCTGGCGCTGGAGCGACGTGTGGCGCTGGCGCCGTGGCGAGCGCCTGCGCCTGCAGGCCTTGCGGGCCGACACCCTGGACGCGCGCCTGGTGCGCGTCGACGACGGCAGCGCCAACTGGCAACTGGGCGCGCGCGAACCCAAACCCGAAGAGGCCGAGGCCGAGCCGCTGGGTGGACTGCCGCGATTCGGTTCGCTGGTCATCGGCCAGGGGCGGATCGACTGGAAGGACCCCGTGGCCGACGTGGACCTGGACATCCGCCTGCGGGGCCGCGAAGGCGAGGCCGAGGTGGCCGCGAGCGCCGGCTACCAGGCCAGCGCCAACGGCCGCTACCGCGCCATGCCCTTGAAGCTGCAGGTGAATGCGGGCAGCACCTTGCCCTTGTTGCACGACCCGGACACCGCCACCGACGCGCCCTGGGTGCCGGTGCGCGTGGAAGGCACCGTGGCCTCGTCGCGCCTGCTGTTCGACGGCCAGGCGGCGGCCTTGCTCGGCACGCCCAGGCTGCAGGGCGGCCTGGAGTTGCAGGGCCGCTCGCTCGCCGCGGTGGGCGAGCCCCTGGGCATCACGCTGCCGCAGACACCGCCCTTCGATCTGCGTGGCACGCTGTCGCAAGACGGCGGGGTGTGGCGCCTGCAGGCCACGCGCGCCAACATCGGCACCAGCCATCTGGCCGGTGACCTGCGCTTCCACCAGCGCGAGCGACCGCGCCGCCTGACCGGCGAACTGACGGGAAAGAAGCTCGCCCTTGCCGACCTGGGCCCCGCCATCGGCGCGCGTGCCGGCGCGGGTGGCCAGGCGACTGGCGACGCGAAAGCCGAAGCGAAGCAAGCAGCGAAAGCCGCGGGCGCCGAACCCGCCGCCTCGCCGCGCCGCGTGCTGCCCCAGCGCCGCTTCGACCTGCCATCGCTCACCGTGATGGACGCCGACGTGCGCGTCGCCATCGAAACGCTCGACTTCGGCACGCCCGCGATGGCGCCTCTGCGCGACCTGTTGACCCGCGTGCGCCTGAACGCGGGCGTGCTGCGCCTGGACGAGCTGGAGGCCAAGGTGGCCGGTGGCCGCATCCGCGGCATGACCCGCCTCGACGCCAATGAGCGGCCCGCCCAATGGCAAGCCAGGCTCGACATCGCCGGCGTGGACGTGGCGAACTGGGTGCGCGGCCTGCGGCGCGAGCAGGCCTCGCCCTATCTCACCGGGGTGCTGCAGGCCAGGCTGGATGTGCGCGGCGCGGGCCAGTCGACGGCGGACATCCTCGCCTCGCTCGACGGCCCCATCGATGTCCGGCTGAGGGATGGCACCTTGTCGTACCTCGTCACCGAGGCCATGGGCCTGGACCTGGCGCAGGCACTGGGCGTGGTGATCGCCGGCGACAAGCCGCTGCCGCTGCGCTGCGCGCGTTTCGACCTGCTCGCCCGCAACGGCGTGGTCGAGCCCCGGCTGGCGGTGCTCGACAACCGCGACAGCACCGTGCGCATCAGCGGCCAGGTCGACCTCAAGGACGAGTCCCTGGCCTTGCGCGTGGTCACGCAGCCCAAGGACTGGTCGCCCCTGTCGCTGCGCACGCCTGTCACGGTCGCCGGCACGCTGGGCGATCCGGACATCGGCATCGAAGGCCGCAAGCTCGCCGGGCGCGTCATTGGCGCCATTGCCCTGGGCGCAGCGGCGGGGCCGGCGGCGGCGGTGATTCCCCTGGTGGAGCGGGGGCAGAAGGAAGAGGGGGATCCGTGCGATCCGAAGGTGGCGGCGCCGCTTGAGAAAAAACGCTGATCTGCGAGCATGGTGGTTTCGCGAACCGCAAGCCCTCCACCCGCCCCATGTCCGCGCTCACCCTTCACTACCACCCGCTGTCCTCGTACTGCCACAAGCTGCTCATCGCAATGGACCACCTCGCCATCGACGTGGACAAGCGTGTGCTGAACCTGGGCGACCCCGAAGAGCGCGCGGCTTTCCTCAAGCTGTGGCCCACCGGCAGGATGCCCTTGCTGATCGACCAGGGCCGGCCCATACCCGAGACCAGCATCATCATCGAGCACCTGCAGCGCCACCACGCCCGGCCGGGCCGCACGCTCATCCCGCACGACCCCGACCAGGCGCTGCAGGTGCGCCTGTGGGACCGTCTGTTCGACCTCTACGTGATGACGCCGATGCAGGCCTTCACGGCCAACCTGTTGCGTCCGCAGGCGCAGCGCGACCCGTCCGGCGTGGCCCGGGCCGGTGAGGCATTGAAGACGGCCTACGCCATGATCGACCAACACCTGGAAGGGCGCACCTGGGTGGCCGCCAACACGTTCAGCATGGCCGACTGCGCCGCCGCGCCAGCGCTGTTCTACGCCGTCACCTACGTGCCCCTGGCGCCCGAACACACCCGACTGGCCGCGTACTTCGAGCGGCTGATGGAGCACTCGTCCGTGGCGCGCACCATCGACGACGCGCGGCCGTACTTCCGCTTCTATCCCGGGCGCGCGGGCCTGTCGAAACGCTTCTACGACCCCGAGGTCGACTGAGGCGCGGGCGGGTCAGGGTGAATGGGTACCGCTGGCCGCGCCCGCTACCTTGGTGCCGGCGCGCACGCCGACGATCGTTGCGCCCTCTGTCACAAACCGATGGGCCGGGCCGTCTAAGGGGTGTTCCCATCCCTTTCACACCACAGGAGCCCCCCATGTCCGCACCGCGACTCGATTACCACGCACTCGCCCCCCACGCCGCCCGCGCCGGCGCCCAGTTCTCCCACGCCGCTGGCCGCACCCTGGACATGCGGCTGCGCGAAATCGTCAACCTGCGCATCAGCCAGATCAACGGCTGCGCGTTCTGCATCGATATGCACTGGGCCCAACTGCTCAAGGAAGGCATGGAGCCGCGCCACGTCAACGCCGTGGCTGGCTGGCGCGAGGCCACCCGCTTCTTCAGCGACGCCGAGCGCGCCGCCCTGAACTGGGCCGAGGCCGTGAATGCCGTGCCGCACCGAACGCCCAGCGACGAAGACTTCCGCGCCATCCGACAGCACCTGAGCGATGCTCAGATCGCGGACCTCACGTTCCAGGTCGGCGCGATCCGCTCGTGGAACATGCTCAATGCGAGCTTTCACATGCCCGTGCCCGAGACGCCCTACGCGGTGGAGTGAGCCGCACTACCAGCGCCGCACGGCGTCCACCAGGTAGTCCATCACGGCCTGCACGCGGGCCGGCAGCCGGCGGCGCGGCGCATGCACGACATGCGCCGTTTGCGCCGGCCCCGTCCACCGGGGCAGCAGGCGCACCAGCGTCCCCCGGCGCAAGGCCTCGTCCACCATCCAGCAGGGCTGCAGCGAAATGCCCGCGCCCGACTGCACGGCGTCCAGCAGCGCGATCGCGCTGTTGACGCGGTAGCGCGAAGCGAGTTCCAGCGCGGCGCTCTCGCTGCCGCTGCGCAAGTGAAGCACCTCGTCGCTCGCGGCGTAGCGCAGGTACTCGTGCGCGCTCAGATCGCCCGGCCGCCGTGGCCGCCCCTTGCGACGCACGTAGTCGGGCGAGGCCACCAGGTAGCGTGGCCAGACCGCCAGAGGCCGCGCGACCAGATCGGCGGGCAGCACGCCGCCGATGCGGACGGTGAGGTCGATGCGCTCCTCGACCGGATCGACGAAGCGGTCCTCCAGCAAGAGCTCCACCTCCAGCTGCGGCAGCGTCGACAACATCTCCAGCACCAAGGCGCTGAGACGCAATTCGCCCAACGCCACCGGCGCCGACAGGCGCACCAGCCCGCGGGGCTCGCGCACGCCACTCGCCATGTCGGCCAGCGCCTCTTCGTAGTCCTCCAGCAGTTGCTTCGCGTGCACGAGCAGGCGCGAGCCTTCCTCCGTGGGCAGAACGCGCTGGCTGCTGCGCTCCAGCAGCCTGGCGCCCACTTCCCGCTCCAGCCAGGCGACCAGCTTGCTGACGGTCGGTTGCGTGGTCGCCATCTCGCGCGCGGCGGCCGAGAGGCTGCCGAGTTCGACGGCGCGCACGAAGGCGCCCATGGCTTTGAGCCTGTCCATAGAGTCATTCCAATTCAGAAGAGGGCTTCTTCCATTTTCTCCACTTCGCATCTCATAGGGAATACCGGAAAGTCACTGCACTTCCATCCATCCACACGGAATTTCCATGAGACGTTTCGTCACACGCATCGGTCTCGCACTGCTTCTCGCAGGCGCTGCCGCCCTGTCGTTCGCCCGCCCGCCATTCACCGCTTCCACTGAGCCCGCGCAGTGGGCCACGAGCTGGATCGCACCCGCCCAGCCCCTGTGGGACAGCGGGTTCGCGCTGCCCCTGGGCATGCCCCGGCAATTGCAGGACGTCACCCTGCGGCAGCACCTGCGCATCAGCGTCGGCGGCGAACGCCTTCGCCTCGTGGTCAGCAATGAATACGGGCGCTCGCCCTTGAAGGTGGCGAGCGCGCATGTCGGGCTCGGTGCATCAGGCGCAGGGGCATACGCCCGCTTCCAGGGATCGAAGGAGATCTCCGTCGCGGCGCGCGCGAAGGCGGTCAGTGACCCGATCGCCGTGGCCGTGCCGTCGGGCGCGCGCCTGCAGGTGGACCTCTACCTGCCCGATCGCACGCCGCTCGCGGGCTTCCATTGGGACGCGCGCGATCAGACGCTGCTGTTGCCGGGCAACGTCGCCGGGCGTGCAGCCGCTGAAAGCGGCGAGCGTGGCGAGACGCTGGCAACGCGCGCCTTCCTCTCCGCCGTCATGGTCGAAGCCGCGCGCGCGCCGGTGGCAGTGGTCGCGCTGGGCGATTCGATCACCGACGGCAACGGGTCCACGCCCGGTGCGGATCGGCGCTGGCCCGACTTTCTGGCGCGCCGCCTCGCCCCGCAGGGCGTGGCCGTGTTGAACGCCGGCATTTCGGGGAACCGCCTGTTGCGCCCGGGCATGGGGGAGAGCGCGCTGGCCCGGCTGGAGCGCGACGCGCTGCAACACCCGGGCGTGCGCTCGGTCATCGTGCTGCTCGGCACCAACGACATCGGCTGGCCCGGCGGTGCCTTTGCACCCGACGAGGCGCTCCCGACCCTGGCGAGCCTCACCCAGGGTCTGCGCCAACTGGTGGAGCGGGCGCACCTGCGGGGCGTTCGGGTCATTGGCGCCACCCTCATGCCGTTCGAGGACGCCCTCAAGGGCACGCCGCTGGAAGGCCACTTCAGCCCCGAGAAAGACGCGCTGCGCCAACAGCTCAACGAGTGGATCCGGCACGCCGGCGCATTCGATGCCGTGGTCGATTTCGATCGGCTGGCGCGCGATCCGTCCCGCCCGACCCGCCTGCGCGCGGCCTTCGATTCAGGTGATCACCTGCATCCCGGTGACGACGGCTACCGCGCCATGGCCGACAGCATCGACCTGCGTGCGTTGCTCGGGCCTGCTCATGAGTGAACCCCTGATCCAAGGCATTTCCACCACCCCATCCAGAGAGTCCCCATGAACGTACTTGTCATCAACGCCAGCCCCCGCCGCGAGCGGTCCCTGTCACGGCAACTGGCCCATGCATTCGTCGCCCGCTGGCAGGCCCTGCGGCCGCGTGACGCGATCGTCGAACGCGACGTCGGCATCGAGCACCCGCCCTTGCTGACCGAAGCCTGGATCGCGGCGTGTTTCACCGCCGAAGGCCAGCGCACGCCCGACCAGCGCGCCGTGCTGACCTACTCGGACGCCGCCATCGACGAACTCGCGCAGGCGGACATCGTGGTCATCGCCACGCCCCGCTACAACTACGGCATGCCCGCCGCGCTGAAGGCCTGGTTCGACCAGGTGATTCGCATCAACCGCACGTTCCACTTCGACCGCAGCGAAAAGACCTGGCCACTGTCGCCGCTGTTGTCTGGCAAGAAGCTGGTGCTGCTGTCCGCCTCAGGCGAGTTCGCGTTCCAGGCCGGCGGCCTGCGCGAAGCGTGGGAGCATCTTGAGCCGCACGTGCGAACTTGCGCGCATTACCTCGGCGTCGCGGCGCACGACATGCACCACGTGGCCATTGAATACCAGGAGTTCGGCGATCAGCGACACCGCGATTCGCTGCAGGCCGCCACGGACGCCGCGAAGGCCTTGGCCAGCGAACTGGCCGTGGACGTGGCTCACGCGCACGCCTGAACCTTGGCCGTCTGCGGCGCCACTGGGCCGCTGCCTGAAAACACGGCGGCACCCAGGGTCTGCGCGGCCTGCAGTTGCGCCTGTTCCTGCACGTCCTCGCCAGCCAGCAGAAACGTGGACGCGGCGACGCGTGCGCCGCAGTAGTCAAAGATCCCGAGATCGATCTGCGTCTTCATGGCCTGGAAGTAGCCACGGCGCGTGTAGGTTCGCTCCGAGGCACCGCCGATGGCCACCAGGTGCACCGGCAGATGGCCCAATCGCTTCACGAGCCCGGTGTCTGCGCGCTCCTCATAAGCCCATCCGTTGGAGAAGACCCGGTCGATCCAGCCCTTCAGCAGCGCCGGGAAGGACCACCAGTACACCGGATACACCAGCACCAACGCGTCGGCTCCGTCGATGCGCTGCTGTTCGCGCAGAACATCAGAGGAGGGCGAGAGAAGGTCCTTGTGAACGGCGTGGTCGTGTGCGGTGAAGCGGGGGTCGAAGCCTTCCGCGGCCAGGTCGGCGATCTCGGACGTGTGGCCGGTCTGGGCGATGCCGTCGGCCACGCGGCGCGCGACGCGGTGGCTGAACGATCCGGGCTGCGGGTGTGCGACGACGACGAGGGCATGCATGTCTGGGCTCCTGCTGGTAAAGTTGCTTGCTACCTTTAGTATATTCATTAACCTACGTTTGGTATATAACCATGCAGAAACGCGGGATTCCTCGCGCCGACGGCCCTCGGCAGCGTCTGCCGCGGCAGGAGCGTTACCGCCAACTCATCGAGACCGCGTGGCGCATCGTGCGCGAGGCGGGCAGCGACGCACTGACCCTGGGCTCGCTGGCCGAGCAGGCGGGCGTGGCCAAACCCGTCGTGTACGACCACTTCGCCACGCGCAACGGTTTGCTGGCGGCGCTGTACGAAGAGTTCGACACGCAGCAACACGCACTCATCGACGCGGCGCTGCAGGCCAGCGAACCGAACCTGGACAGCCGCGCGTCCGTGATCGCCGGTTCTTACGTGGACTGCGTGCTGGCCCAGGGGCGCGAACTCCCGGGCGTGCGTGCCGCGCTGGCGGGCGCCCCCGAGCTGGAGGTGCTGAAGCGGGAGAGCGAGACCGTGTTCCTCGACAAATGCCGCGAGCTGCTGGCACCCTTCGCGCCTGGCAAGGACATCACCCCCGCAGGCCTGCGCGCCATGCAAGGCGCCGCCGACGCCTTGTCCTATGCCGCCGCCGTGGGAGACATCTCGCCGGCGCAGGCGAAGCAGGAGCTGCGCGACACCATCGAGGCGATGGTGATGCGGCAGCGGACAGGCACTCCCTCGTGAGGCGCTCCCCATTCGAGAGCATGCGCCCGGTTGACAAGAATTCGAACTTTACTTAGCCTACGGGCTAATTAGCCATTTGGAAAACTAAAAACACCATGCTCGATGACCCGCTGAGCCTGACTTTTGCCGCGCTTGCGGACCCTACCCGAAGGGCACTGCTGGCGCTGCTGTCGCAGGGGGAGGCCACGGTGAACGAACTGGCGGCGCCTTTCGACATGCGCCTGCCGTCGATCTCCAAGCATCTGAAGGTCCTGGAGCGGGCGGGGCTGGTCGAGCAGAGCCGTCATTCGCAGTGGCGGCCGCGCCGGCTGCAGGCCGCGCCGTTGGCGCAGGCCGCGGGATGGCTGGAGCACTACCGCCCATTCTGGGAAGACAGCTTCGACCGGATGGCCAACTACCTCGACGAATTGAACGTGACTGAAAAGGAGAAGTCTCATGGGCGCAAAGCCTGATCTGCAGTCCAGTGGGCAGTCCGTGGTGATCGAGCGCGTGGTGAAGGCGCCGCGTGCGCTCGCCTTCGAGGTCTGGACCTCGCCTCGGCATCTCGCACGATGGTGGGGCCCGCGCGACGAGCAGGGTCGCGACTTCAGCATGGCCTCGTGCGAGATGGATTTCCGACCGGGCGGCAGTTGGCGCATCTGCATCCGTTCGCCGGGCGCAGAGGACTATTGGCAGGGCGGACAGTACCGCGAGATCACGCCACCCGATCGCCTGGTGTTCACCTTCGCCTGGGAAAGGACCGGGGAAGCTTTCCCACTGACACTGGTGGAAGTTGACTTCCTGCAGGAAGGTCCCGACGCCACGCGCATCCGCTTCCGCCAGACAGGACTGCCGCCATCGGAACGTGATGGCCACGCGAGCGGCTGGGCCGAATGCCTGGATCGACTGGTGGAGTTTCTGGTGGCAGTTCAGGCGCGGGAGGCGCGGCCATGAGGCGGACCTACCACGGCAGCTGCCACTGCGGCGCGGTGCGCTTGCGTTGTGAGGTCGACCTGGACATCGGCACCAGCCGCTGCAATTGTTCGATGTGCTGGAAGGGACGTTTCTGGAAGGCGATCGTGCCTGCCACGGACTTCCAGCTGCTGGCCGGCGATACCTCGCTTGTCGAGTATCGGTTCGGCTCGGGCTCGATCCGGCATCGCTTCTGCGCGCACTGTGGCATCAAGCCGTTCGGGGAGGGGGAGCTCGCGGAGTTGGGTGGCCGCTTCTACGCGGTCAACGTGGCGTGCCTCGAGGACGTTCTGCTGGACGATCTGTTGGCTGCGCCGATGGTGCATGAGAACGGGCGACAGGATCGGTGGGACCAGGTGCCCGCGGAGGCGGCGCTGCTGTAAGCGCCGACGCATCTCCGCCGTTCGGCAGAAGAAAGCCAGGCCATCCCGGCGGCCCGCGCCCTGATGGGGGTCTGCGGCGCCCGCTCGCGTCGGGGCCCCTTCACCTCACGGCAGCACACGCGGCAGCAGCAGCCCGACCGTGCCCTCGAGCGTGGCGTAGAGGAACAGGATGCGCAGCGCCTCCAGCGTCTTGTTGGCCGGGCCGGGGGCCAGCCCGCGCATCCAGCGCAGCGCGTAGTAGAAGGCCGACAGCACCACCGCCACGACGACGCTGCCGTGCCAGGCCAACATGGCGTAGACCGACGCGCCCTGGCCGCTGGCATCACCGCGCAGGCCGGCCTGCCACCAGTCGCGCGCGTCCACGGCCAGCGCGGCGGCCAGGCACAGCGCGCTCAGCGCCATCGCCGCGGCGCTGGCGCCGCTGCCGCGCTTGAACCTGGCCATCAGCGGGCGGGCGGCGTAGGCGCTGCCGGCGGCCACGCCCAGCAGCGCCAGACCGGGCAGCAAGGTCCCGCGAGGCGCGGGGACGCGCCACCAGTCCGGGTGCGCGCCGTGCAGGTACAGGTAGCCGAAGACCGCCATCAGGAAAATCATGCCCAGCGTGACGCAGAGCAGCACGGCGCCCCACCAGCCGTGGGCCTGCGGGCCGGCCACGTAGGTGGGCAAGTGGATGCCGCCGCCCGCGTCGACGATGGGCGGATCGATGTGCCGGTCGTTGCTCCACACCCAGCGCATGAGGAACACCACGGCCAGCACCGCGCAGGCGGCGCTCAGGCTCAGCGCCTTCACGGTCAGCAGCAGGAAGGCGCCGGCCGTGAACAGGGCGCCCAGCAGCGGCCGCCAGGAGGGCCCCGGCATGAGCTGCACGTACTGCGGCTCGGCGCGCGTGGGGCTGGTGATGAGCGTCTCGCGCGCGCCGGTGGCGGTGCCGGGCAGGAAGTAGCGCCCCGCCTCCACATCGGCGGCCAGTTGCGGATCGGCCCACAGCGGCTCCAGGTCGCTCACCACCGGGATGGAGCGCAGGCCGTGGTTGCCGGCCGACAGCCATTCCAGCGTGCCGCCGTTGAAGGCGTTGCGCGCCCTGGCGCCGGCCGCGCCGCTGTGGCGCCAGTAGCAGCGCACCGCGTCCACGAGGAACAGCAGCACGCCGGCCGCCATGATGAAGGCGCCCACGGTGGAGATGAGGTTGGGCAGGTCCCAGGCGCGGCCGGGCAGGTAGGTGTCCACGCGCCGCGGCATGCCCATCAGGCCGGTCAGGTGCATGGGCAGGAAGGTCACGTGCACGCCGGTGAACACCAGCCAGAACACCCAGCGGCCGAGGCGCTCGGACAGGCGCTGGCCGTTGATCATCGGCGTCCAGTAGTAGAAGCCGGCAAGCAGGGGGAAGACCATGCCGCCGATCAGCACGTAGTGGAAGTGCGCGACGACGAAGTAGGTGTCGTGCGCCTGCCCGTCGAAGGCGACCATGCCCACCATGACGCCGGTGAGCCCGCCCATCACGAAGATCAGCACGCCGCCGATGAGGAACAGCGAGGGCACGTGGCGCTGCACCTTGCCAGCCGCCAGGGTGCAGATCCAGGCGAAGACCTGCGCGCCGGCCGGCACGGCCACCGCCATCGACGCCGCCGAGAAATAACCGGCCGACGCACCGGGCAGGCCCACGGTGAACATGTGGTGCGCCCAGACGCCGAAGCTGATGAAGCCGGTGGCGATCATCGCCAGCACCACCAGCTCGTGGCCCACCAGGGAGCGCTGCGCGACGGTGACGATCATGGTCGACACCATGGCCGAAGCGGGGATGAAGATGATGTAGACGTCCGGGTGGCCGAAGAACCAAAACAGGTGCTGGTACAGCAGCGGGTCGCCGCCGCGCGTGGCGTCGAACAGCGGCCAGTTGAAGGCGCGTTCGAGCTCGAGCAGGAAGGTCACCATGATCATGGCGGGGAAGGCCAGGATGATCATGACGCCGAAGATCAGGATGGCCCAGGCGTAGATGGGCATGCGGGCCAGCGTCATGCCCGGCGCGCGCGTGCGCAGCACGCCCACGATGAGCTCGATGGCCCCGGCGATCGCGCTGATTTCGATGAAGCCGATGCCCAGCAGCCAGAAGTCGGCGTTGATGCCCTTGGAGTACACGCCCGCGCTGAGCGGCGGGTACATGAACCAGCCGTCCGACGGCGCCAGGCTGAAGAAGATGGAGCAGAAGAAGACGGTGCCGCCGATGGCGTAGGCCCAGTACGAGTAGGCCGACAGGCGCGGGAAGGGCAGGTCGCGCGCGCCGATGATCTGCGGCAGCAGCAGCACGGCGATGGCCTCCACGGCCGGCACGGCGAACAGGAACATCATCACCGAGCCGTGCATGGTGAACAGCTGGTTGTAGGTTTCCTGCGGCACCACGCCGGCCAGGGGCGCCGCCAGTTGCACGCGCATCACCAGCGCCAGGACGCCCGCCGCCACGAAGAAGCCGAAGGCCGTGACGATGAACAGGAAGCCGACGAAGTTGTTGTTGACGGCACTGAACGCGCGCCAGCCACGGGGCGTTTCCCAGGCCTTCTGCAGTGCCTCCAGCTCGCCGGCCGGGCGGCCGCCCTGCGTGGGAAAGCGCTCGTAGAGGCGGGTGTCGAAGCCGGTCTCGGAGGCCCTGGGGTCGCGCACGGCGCCTTCCACGCCCGGGGTGGCGGTGCGTGTCATTTCAGGGTTTCCAGGTAGGAGGCCAATGCGTTCAGCTCATCCGCCGTCAGCGAGCGGTAGGCCGGCATGCGGTTGTTGGGCTTGATCGACTGGCTGTCGGCGATCCAGCCGATCAGCGTGGCGCGTGTGTTGGGCAGGATGCCGGCGCCCAGCGATTGCCGCGAGGCGATGTGCGTGAGGTCCGGCCCGGCGGTGCCTTGCGCGTCGGTGCCGGCCACGCGGTGGCAGGTGGCGCAGCCCAGTTCGTTGAACAAGCGTTGGCCATGCAGGGCTTCCACGCTGGACTGGGTGGGGGGCGGTTGCAGGCGCTGCTGCATCCACCGCTGCCAGTCCGCTTCCTCGTGTGCGATGACGACGAAACCCATCAGCGCGTGCGCGCCGCCGCAGAACTCGGCGCATTGTCCGCCGTAGCTGCCCGGCTCGTCGGCCTGCAGCTTGAGCCGGTTGGTGCGGCCCGGGATCATGTCCATCTTGCCGCCCAGCCGCGGCACCCAGAAGCTGTGGATGACGTCCTCCGACACCATCTCCACGACGACCGGCCGGCCCGCCGGGATGTGCAGCTCGTTGGCGTCCGCGTGGATCTCGCGCCCCTCGGCGTCGAGGTAGGACACACGCCACCAGTAGAGGTTGCCGGACACGCGCAGGCGCAGCTCGTCTCCCTGAATGGTGGAGAGGCCGCGCACCATCAGCAGCCCCCACACCAGCAGCACCAGCAGCACACCGGCCGGGATGATGAGGCCGAACCACTTGACCACGCGTTCGCCGCCGAGCTTCGCGCGCAAGGCGTCGCTGCCATACAGCGCCACCCACATCGCCGCGCAGACGCCGATGAAGATCAGCGTGACGAGGCCGATCAGCACCCAGGACAGCGTGGTGACCGAGTGGGAGAACGGGCCGGCCGGGTCAAGCACCGGCGGCGGCCAGCCGTACAGGGCCTCAGCGAGGCTCGAGCTGGAGGAGGTAGGCGGCGACATCGCGGGCTTCCTGGTCGGTCATGGGGATGGCCGGCATGGCCGTGCCGGGCAAGTGGTCGGGTGCGTTGCGCACGAACCGCATCAGCACGCCGGGCTGGTTGGGCAGGCGCCCGCCTATCAGGCCCTGGCGGCCGAAGTGCTCCAGCGACGGTCCGAGGCCGCCGCGCGGCCACTTCACATCAGGGAAGCTGTGGCAGGCGACACACCCCTTGTCGGTGACGAGCTGGCGGCCGCGCTGGACGTCGGCGTCGCTGAGCGTCGGCGTGCGGTCCGGCGGACCGTCGCAGGCGGCGAGCAGCACCGCGAACAGGCCGCTCAGGCCCAGGGTTGGCGCGCGCCTTGCCATGAAGTCAATTGCCATGCGCCACCCGTCTCTCTGCGTTCTGCTGCTCACGCTGCTCGCCGCCTGCACCGACCGGATGTCGCCCAGCGACGATCGCTGGGGCCGCAGCGGCGAGTTGATCGCGATGAGCGGCGGTGAAGGCGGGGCGCGCTATGCCTGCGTCAGCTGCCACGGCGCGCGCGGCGAGGGCAACGGCTTCGATGCGCCGCGGCTGGCCGGTCTGCCGGCCGGCTACCTGCAAAAGCAATTGGAGGACTACGCCCTCGGCCTGCGCCCGCACGCGGTGATGCGCGACGTGGCGCGCTTCCTGGACAGCCACGAGCGCGTGCGGGTGGCGAACCACTACGCGGCCCTGCCCGTCCCGCTGGGGCCGGCGCCCGCCGCGCAAGCCCCCGCGCTGTACGCGCGCACCTGCCAGCAATGTCACGGCGCCGATGGCACCGGCACGCCGCAGGGGCCGCCGCTCGCCGGCCAGCCTGCCTTCTACCTGGCCCAGCAGTTGCAGGACTGGCAGGTGTCGAAGCGGCGCAATGACGGGAACCATGAGATGTTGAAGGTGGCGCAAGCGCTCAGCGGGACGGAGGTGGAGGAACTGAGCCGTTTTCTGGCGCGGCTCCCACCACGCCCGGCGCCTGCGGTCCATTGAGGTCCAGCATGGAAGGCAGCACGCGGTCGCGCTTCACCACGTAGTGCAGCACCGCGGCGCCCGCGTGACCGGGAATGGCCAGGGCCGTGATCCAGACGATCCATTCGTGTGCCCGGGACGCGCCCTGCATCAGCGTGAACTGCAACTGCTCGGAGAGCTGGTCGAAGGGCAGCCTGGGAAACGGAATGACACCCGCGATCGATAGCGGCAGGTCGCTGGGCAGCGTGGACCACATGACCCAGCCGCTGATCGGCAGCGCGAAGAAGCTGAAGTAGAACCACACCTCCATGGCGTGGCTGGCGCGCCCGGCGAACGAGTGCTCGTCGACGTTTTCCGGCGTGCCGATCTGGCTGCGCCACAGGAAGCGCAGGGTGCCCAGCAGCATGATGGTGAGGCCCACCTCGGTGTGCGTCTGGTAGCCCAGGTACTTGTCGCCACCCACGGGCTGCCAGCCCAGGTACCAGCCATAGCCGAGCTGGAAGATCATCAGCGCCGCCATCACCCAGTGGAAGGCCACGCCGATGGGCGTGTACAGCCCGCGCCGGTGGTGGCCCTCGGCCCATTCGATGGCCTGGACGAGGTTCATGCGGCACGCAGCCCACGTTCGGCCTGCAACCAGCGCCAGCCGATGCCGATGGCCGCGGCCAGGTAGGCCAGGCTGCCCGGCGCCCACATCAGCAGGCCGGCGAGCTGCTGGTCCTCCAGCGGCGACACGCCCCAGGCCAGCGTGGACGCGAGGTGCGGCTCGTACAGCGGCTGCCCGGCGAACAGGATCAAGGCGCCCAGCAGGCCCATCAACACCATGGCCACGAGGATGGCCGCGATCGCGGCGGCGGGCGGTGCGCGGCGCGCCGCGAGCCAGAACAGGGTGGCGCTGCCCAGCAGCGACAACTGCATCAACGCATACACCGCGTCCGACGACAGCGCCGCGGCGTAGGGCGCGGGCGCATGCCAGAGCCAGAACACCGTGGTGGCGATGGCCGTGCTCGTCCACAGGGGCGCCCGCAACGCCATCCCCTGTGGTGCCAGGCCGTGCGCCAGCAGCGGGGCAATGGCCAGCACCAGCGCCATGTGGTGCACCACGCGCACCGTGAAGAAGGCCGAGCTGAGCGCGCACAGCGGCGAGACGTACAGCAGCACCGTCAGCCACCAGGCCCGGCGCAGCGCCGTGCGCGGCCGGGTGCTGGGCCACCACAGCGCGATGGCCAGCAGCGCCAGCGCCACCAGCAGAACCGGGTCGAGGTTCCAGCGGCCCAGCCACGCGTCCGGGCCGGGCGCCTCGCCGCAATAGGGAATCCAGCGTTGCCTTGCGTCCATGCGTTCGCATGGCACGCGGCTTGCCCGCCCTCTGCGCCCCTGGCGCGGCGCCCGTGGGAACGCGTTTTGCCGCAACTTTTACATGCCGCGCTGCCTCGGCGCCCCTGGCGCCGGGAACCGCACTTGCCAACAAGGCCGCATGCACGCCGTCATCGCCACCTCTGCGCTGCCGCTGTTTCTCGGGGCGCTCCTCAGCGACTGGGCTTACAGCCGCAGCTTCCAGCCCCAGTGGATCAATTTCTCGTCCTGGCTGATCGCCGGTGCCCTGGTGCTCGTCGGCCTGGCGATGCTGTGGGCCCTGGTGCTCCTGCTTCGAGGGCGCGAAGGCCTGGTCCACTGGCTGCTCCTGCTCGCCACCTTCGTTGTGGGCTTCATCAACGCCCTGGTGCACGCCCGCGACGCCGCGGCCACCATGCCCACCGGCCTGGCCTTGTCGGCCGTGGTGCTGGTGCTGGCGGCCGTCGCCGGGGGCATGGGACTGGCGGGCTGGCGCCGGAGCAACGCATGAATGCCGCACTGATCGCCGGCGGCGCCGTGGTCACCCTGGTCTCCGCTCTGGGGTATGTCATGGCGCAAACCCTGCCGGGCCCGGGCCAGTATGGGCCCAACCCCGAGTTGCCGGCGCCGCAGCGGGGCCTGCTGCCCGACATGGGGATCGCGGAGCCTGCGGGCTGGGAGGGCCGCCAGCCTGGCGTGCCGCAAGGCTGGACCATCAAGGCCATCGCCACCGACCTGAAGATTCCGCGCCAGACGCTGGTGCTGCCCAATGGCGACATCCTCGTCGCCGAAGGGCGGGGCGGCAACGCACCCAAGCTGACACCCAAGGACTTCATTGCCGGCATCCTGAAGGCCAGGGGCAACACATCTGTGAAGGGCGGCGACCGGCTCACGCTGCTGCGAGACGCCGACGGCGACGGCACCTACGAAGGCCGCTGGGTCTACGCGGAGAACCTCGACGCCCCCTACGGCCTGGCCTTCGCGGGCGGCAGGATCTACGTCGCCAACCAGGACGCGCTGGTGCGCTTCGACTACACCGACGGCCAGACCCAGGCCGCTGCGGCGCCCACCACCGTCGCGCCGCTGCCCTCGGCCGTGAACCACCACTGGACCAAGGCGCTCGCCATCGATGCCGAGGGCCGGTTCCTCTACGTGGGCATCGGCTCCAACAGCAACATCGGCGAGCGCGGCATGGCCGTCGAAGAAAACCGCGCCCTGGTGTGGCAGGTGGACGCCGCCACCGGTGCCGTGCGGCCTTACGCCACCGGCCTGCGCAACCCCACGGCCCTGGCCTTCGAGCCCAACACACGGCAGCTGTGGGCCGTTGTCAACGAACGCGACGAGCTGGGCCCCAACCTCGTGCCGGACTACCTGACCTCCGTGCGCGAAGGCGCCTTCTATGGCTGGCCCTATGCCTACTGGGGACCTAACGTGGACCCGCGCATCCGGCCGGGTGACGACGAGAAAGTGCAAGCCACCGTGAAGCCGGACTACGCACTGCAGTCGCATTCCGCGCCGCTGGGCCTGGCGTTCTCGCAGGCGGGCCTGCCCGCCCCGTTCGCCGAAGGGGCCTTCATCGGCCTGCACGGCAGCTGGAACCGCCAGGCGCCGGTGGGCTACAAGGTCATCTTCGTGCCGTTCTCGGGCGGCAAGCCCAGCGGCCCGCCGGTGGATTTCGTCACCGGCTTCCAGGCGAACGGCAAGACCATGGGACGCCCCGTGGGCGTGACGCTCGATCCCAAGGGCGCCGTCATCGTCGCCGACGATCTCTCCAACACCGTATGGCGGGTGAGGCCGCCGGGGCGCTAGCGGGCGGCGCTCCTTCCCGACGATCACCGCGTTGTTGCCATTCGCTGGAGCGAGGCTGTGGCCGGATTCGGGGTGGGTGCCGCTGTCCCACCTAGAATGAATGCTTTCCCCAGCAGAGGCCAACATGACCACCAAGAAAGATTCCGCATTCAACCGCACCCTGACCCCGAGCCCCGAACTCGCCGCGGTGATCGGCTCCACGCCCTTGCCCCGCACCGAAGTGGTCAAGAAGATGTGGGACTACATCAAGGCCAACAACCTGCAGAACCCCAAGAACAAGCGCAACATCCTGGCCGACGCCAAACTCAAGGCCGTGTTTGGCAAGGATGAGGTGACCATGTTCGAAATGACCGGGCTGGTGAGCAAGCACTTGACCTGAGCGTTTCGAGGGTTCGAGCCGGGTCGCGCGGCCCGGTGGTGAGTTTGATTCGTCGGCCGACCTGTTTGATCAGGTCGGCCGACGCTGCATTTGCGGGTGGCTCACTGATCTGGCGGCAGCAATGTTCTGCGGCATGCCAACTTCAGGGCGCCTGTCAGAGGGACGAGATGCCCGTCTCTCTCTTTGAGCTTGGCATGGACCCGAAGCACGAGCATCAACGCCGGCCTTGTCTGTCTTGCTGAAAGGCAAGCAGGTAGCCATTGCAGTCGACGATGGCGAATTCGCGGCTTCCGTAGGGCATATCCTGCAGCGTCCAGGCTACCGTGACGTGCTCTTTTATTGCTGCAAAGTATGAATCGATATCACCAACTGTGATGTAAATCGTCCCTGAAAGCACGGGCCCGAGCTTCCACAAATCCTGCGACGTGAAGACCAAGCTCGCGCCATCTTTCCTCGCAGTGAGTGTGTTCTCCAGGGTGGCCGCACAGTCAAACCCGAGAACCGACTGGTAGAAATCTCTGGTTGACTGAAGGTCAACGCAATGCAACAGGATTGTCAACGGCATCTGATTTCCCTCTGCCTCATGGTCGGCTCTTGGCCGATTGCGGCAGTCTAGCCCTGGCATCGCTACATGCAAGCGGTCGACATCAACGACCAGCATCCGAAGGTCTGCGACATAGCGCAGATCGACGTTCAAGGCGCCGACTCAGCCGAACGCACCCGGTCTTGAGCCGCCCCCAGCGCTCACCCCCCTTCAATCACCACCCGCTTCCTCCGCCCACTCGCCCCCGTCTTGATCCCCACCCCGGCCTTCGCGCACCCAAACCGTTTCGCCACCAGCCCGATCAGTTCCTCATTCGCCTTTCCATCCACCGGCGGCGATTTGAGTCGGGCGGTATAGGTGCCATCGCCGTTCTCCACCAACTCGCTCACGCGCGCGTTGGGCTTCACCAGCACCTCGATGATCCGGGTCGCCACGGTGCGGTGATGAATTCTCAGACCGTGCGGTTGCGCGCCAGCGGCGGGTTGGCCTCGAAGTACTTCACGATGCCGCGCATCAGCGCATCGGCCAGGTCGTCCTGGTACTTCGGGTCGCGCAGGCGGCGTTCTTCGTCGGGGTTGCTGATGAAGGCCGTTTCCACCAGCACGCTGGGGATGTCGGGGGCGCGCAGCACCGCAAAGTTGGCGTGCTCCACGCGGGGCTTGTGCAGCTTGCCCAGGCGGCCCACCTCGCCGAGCAGGTTGGTGGCGATCTTGCGGCTGTCGTTGATCTGGGCGGTGGTGCTCATGTCGAGCAGGGCGCGCTGGATGGTGGCGTTCTGTGCGCGCACGTTCAGGCCGCCCACCAGGTCGGCCTGGTTTTCCTTGTCGGCGATCCAGCGCGCCGCGGCGGAGCTGGCGCCGCGCGTGCTGAGGGCATAGACGCTGGCGCCCTGCGGCCGGGCGTTGTAGAAGGCGTCGGCGTGGATGCTGATGAAGAGGTCGGCGCGCACGCGCTGGGCCTTGGCCACGCGCGTCTGCAAGGGCACGAAGAAGTCGGCGTCGCGCGTCATGAAGGCGCGCATGGGGTTGCCATTGACCGTGGTGGCGTTGATGCGGTCGCGCAGTTTGCGCGCGATCTGCAGCACGACCTGTTTCTCCTGCGTGCCCTTGGGGCCGATGGCGCCGGGGTCTTCACCGCCGTGGCCGGGGTCGAGCGCGACGACGATGAGGCGCTCGGTGGGCCTGGGCTTGCCGATAGCACCGCCGCCACCGGGGCGCTGTTTGCTGGGGCCGGGGGGCAGTGGGGCTTTGGCCACGGCCGAAGGTTCGGTCGGCGGGGCGGAGGGTGTGTCGGCCGGGGTCTCGGGCGGGGGCGCGGTGCCGCGCTGGCTGCGCTCGATGAGGTCGCCCAAGGGGTCGTGCGGCTGGGTCCGGGCCAGGCCTTCGGTCTCCAGGCCCAGCAGGCGCGCGGCGCGCTCGCTGGCGGCGGCGTCGGCCTGGGTGCGCTGGGCCACCATTTGCACCAGCGGGTCGGGCGGCGCGGCGGGGTAGAGGTCGAACACCAGGCGGTGCTGGTAGGCGGCCACGGGTTGCAGGTTGAAGATCTGCGGCTTGATGTCGTGCTTGAGGTCGATCACCAGGCGCACGATGGTGGGTGCGTTCTGCGCGACGCGCAGGCCGGCGATGTTGGGGTCGTCGGACTTGAGCTGGCCCACCAGTTCGCGCAGGCCGGGCAGCAGGTCCACGCCCTCGATGTCCACCGCCAGGCGTGGCGGGTCCTTCACCATGAAGGAGTTGGTCTTGAGCAGCGCGTCGCTTTCGATGGTGACGCGGGTGTAGTCCTCGGCGGGCCACATGCGCACGGCCACCACGTTGGCGCCGCGTGCGATGTGGGCCTTGCCGAGCAGCAGCACCAGGGTGCCGGCCTGCAGCAAGCTGCGGCGGTGAAGAGCGATGCCTGACCCAGAGACACCGCCGGGCCGGCTTTGCTGGACGGCTGGTGTCGCCCCCTGGAGGGGGTCGCGCGAAGCGCGGCGGGGTTGGCTCATAGAACCGCTTCCAGCAGAAGTCGGCCCGCGGGGGTGCGGGCCTCTGCGCGCACCAGGCGCGCGTCGTCGTGCTCGGGGTCGTTGATCATCGGGTCGGGGTCGATGTGCAGGTCCAGGTCGATGGGGGGCAAAAATCCCGCGGCGCGCTCGGGCCACTCGACCAGCTTGAGGCCCGCGCTGGCGAACAGTTCCCGAAAACCCGCCTCTTCCCATTCGCGCGGGTCGCTGAAGCGGTAGAAGTCGAAGTGCCAGATGGACAGGGACTCACGCGCGGGCATCAGGGGGCAGTCGACGGCGGTGTGCGGCTCGACCACGGCGTAGGTGGGGCTCTTGATGCGCCCGCTGACGCCGAGCGCGCGCAGCAGGTGGCGCACGAAGGTGGTCTTGCCGGCGCCGAGGTCGCCATGCAGGGCAATGGTGGCGTGGGCGACGGCCGGGCACTGGGCCAGGCGCTGGGCGAAGGCCTGCGTGTCGGCCTCGTGGGCCCAGCGGCCCTGCCAGGTGGCGGGGGCCGTTGCTACCATCGGCGCCCCATGAAGGCTGTGTTGGATGCTGCTCAACTCGTCTCGCAGTTGCGTGCTTGGGGACGACAGCTCGGATTCTCCCAAATCGGGGTGGCCGGGGTGGATCTGCGGGCCGCTGAAGCGGGATTGATGGCCTGGTTGTCGGCTGGATGCCACGGTGAGATGGCCTATATGGCCGCGCACGGCCTCAAACGCGCCCGCCCCGCGGAGCTGGTGCCGGGCACGCTGAGCGTGATCACCGCGCGAATGGACTACCTGCCGCGCGACACGCCGCCCGATTGGGTGGACCAGGAATGGGCGCGCCTGCAGCGCCCTGGCGAGGCCATCGTGTCCGTTTACGCCCGGGGGCGGGACTACCACAAGGTGCTGCGGGCGCGCCTGCAGCAGCTGTCCGAGCGCATCGCCGAGGCGATCGGCCCCTTCGGCCACCGCGTGTTCACCGACTCGGCGCCCGTGCTGGAGGTGGAGCTGGCCTCGCGCAGCGGCATCGGCTGGCGCGGCAAGCACACGCTGACGCTGCACCGCGAGGCGGGCTCGATGTTCTTCCTGGGCGAGATCTATGTGGACCTCGAACTGCCGCCGTCCTCGCCCGTCACCGACCATTGCGGCAGTTGCAGCGCCTGCATCGACGTGTGCCCGACGCAAGCGATCACCGGCCCGCAGCGCGTGGACGCGCGGCGTTGCATCAGTTACCTCACCATCGAACACGTGGGGCCCATTCCCACGGAGTTGCGCCCGGCGATGGCCAACCGCATCTACGGGTGCGACGACTGCCAGCTGGTGTGCCCCTGGAACAAGTTCGCGCAGCGCGCCACCTTGCCCGACTTCGATGCGCGCCAGGGCCTGAGCGGCGCCACGCTGGTCGAACTCTTCGCATGGAGCGAGGAGGAGTTCCTGCGTCGCACCGAAGGCAGCGCGATCCGCCGCATCGGGCACGAGCGCTGGCTGCGCAACCTGGCCGTCGGCCTGGGCAATGCCTTGCGGGTGTCGGGTGATGAGGCGATCAGGCGGGCCCTGCAAGGCCGCGCCGGGCACCCGAGCGAGCTGGTGCGCGAGCACGTGGCCTGGGCGCTGGCGCAAGGCTAGGCGCGCTTCAGCCACTGGGCAGGTTGCCCTCCAGGCGGTCCAGCAGGGCGAGCAGGGTGCTGCGCTCCTGCGCGCTGAGGCCGGCGGTCAGGGTCTTCTCGAAGCGCGCGCGGTGCTGTTGCAGCCGGCGGTGCAGGGCCAGGCCGGCGGGGGTGGGGCTCACGCGCAGCACGCGGCCGTCGGCCGGGTCGGGCCGGCTCAGCAGCAGGCCGCGCTCGTGCAGGCTTTTCACCAGGCGGGCGATCTGCGCCTTGTCGCGCCCGGCGTGCTGCACCAGGTCGCTCTGCGTGTGGCCGTCGTGGTGCGCGAAGTAGTTCAGGCAGCGGGCCTCCATGGGGCCCAGGCCGTCGGCGTCCTCGCGCAGGGCCTGCTGCAGGTGTCGGCGCAGGCCGTGCATGACGGCGTGCAGCCGGTCCATCACCTCGGTGTTCGTGGGGCGGGGCATGATGTCCACATGGTTGATGTGGTCAACCAGTTTGGGGAATGATGGTTGTTATTGTCAACCAAAATGAAGACCATGAACAGTGACACCCCTTCCCATCTGAGCGTGGAGCGCGTGCGCCACGCCCTCAAGCGGCGCCGCGTGCGGGTGCAGGGCATCCAGCGCCTCGGCGCCCACTTCCTTCGCCTGCGCTTCGCGGGCGATGATCTGCGCGATTTCATCAGCGCGTCCTTCGACGATCACCTCAAGCTCATGCTGCCCGCGCGCGTTGGTGCGCCGCTGGTGCTGCCCGAGACCGGGCCCGATGGCCTGGTGTGGCCCGAGGGCGCCGAGCGCCCGGCGATGCGCGACTACACCCCGCGCGCCTACGACACGGCCGAGGGCTGGCTCGACATCGAGTTCCTGCTGCACGGCGAAGGCGCGGCCAGCGAATGGGCCGCGCGCGCTCAGGTGGGCGACGAGGTCGGCATCGGCGGGCCGCGCGGCTCCTTCGTGGTGCCCACGGGCTTCGACTGGCACCTGCTGGTGGGCGACGAGACGGCGCTGCCCGCCATCTCGCGGCGGCTGGAGGAATTGCCCGAGGGGGCGCGCGTGATCGTGGTGGCCGAGACGGCGGACGAGGCCGACCGGCGCACCTTCAACGGCCGCGCGGCGGTGGAGGTGCGCTGGATCCAGGCCGGCGAAACCGACGCGCTGGCGCGCGAAGTGGCCGCGCTCACACTGCCCGCCGGCGAAGGCTTCGCCTGGGCCGCCGGCGAGGCCGCGAGCATGGCCGCCGTGCGCCAGGCCCTGGTGGGCGGCCATGGCCTGGACAAGTCGCGCGTGCGCGCCTCGGCCTACTGGAAGCGCGGCAGCACGGGCCACCACGAGACGCTGTGAGCTGGCCGCCGCGGCGGCTTCAAGCCGAGGCGTAGCGCAAGCGCAGTTCCCGCTTGAGCAGCTTCCCGCTGGGGTTCTTGGGCAGCGCGTCGGTGAAGACCACGCGCTTCGGCGCCTTGAAGCCGGCCATGTGGGCGTTGCAGTGGGCGATGACCTCGTCCTCGGTGAGCGACTGGCCGGCCTTCACGACGACCACCGCCGTCACCGCCTCCACCCACTTCGGGTCGGCCAGGCCGATCACCGCCACCTCGCTCACCGCGCCCAGGCGGTAGATCATCTCCTCCACCTCGCGGCTGGCCACGTTCTCGCCGCCGGTCTTGATCATGTCTTTCTTGCGGTCGACGATGGTGATGTAGCCCTCGTCGTCCAGCGTGGCCAGGTCGCCGCTGTGGAACCAGTCGCCGGAGAAGGCCGCCTCGGTCTTCTCGGGGTCGTTGAAGTAGCCCAGCATCAGGTGCGGCGAGCGGTGCACCACCTCGCCCACCTCGCCGGGCATCACGTCTTCCATCAGGTCGTTGACGACGCGCGTTTCCACGTTGAGCACCGCCTTGCCGCAGGAGCCGGGTTTGCGCAACTGGTCGTCGGGACCGAGCATGGTGGCCAGCGGCGCGATCTCGGTCTGGCCGTACAGGTTCCACAGCCGCACGGCCGGCAGGCGCGAGGCCAGCTCCTTCAGCACCTCCACCGGCATGATGGACGCGCCGTAGTAGCCCTTGGCCAGGGTCTTCAGGCGCGCGGCGTCGAAGGCGGGCGAACGCAGCAGCGCGATCCACACGGTGGGCGGCGCGAAGAAGCTGGTGATGCCGTGTTTTTCGAGCAGGTTGAGCAGGTGGTCGGGCACGGGCTTGCCGGTGATGACGTTGGTGCTGCCCATGTAGATGGCCGGGCCGAAGAACACGTCGAGCTGGGCGCAGTGGTACAGCGGCAGGGCGTGCAGGGCCACGTCGGCCTCGGCGATCTCGGCATTGATCACGCAGCTCACGTACTGCCACAGCACCGCGTCGTGCGTGAGCATGGCGCCCTTGGGGCTGGACTCGGTGCCGCTGGTGTAGACGATCTGCGCCAGGTCGGTGCTCTGCAGCGTCACCTCGGGCAGGGGCTCGGCGCAGGCGGCCAGGTGGTCGAAGCGGTGCATGGACGCGTCGGGCTCGGTGGCGTCCTCGCTGGGCAGCCAGATGAAGCGTTCCACGGCGGTGTCCTGCGCGGCGGCGGCGCGGGCCAGTTCGCTCAGGCCGCTGTCGGTGGCCAGGGTCTTGGCGCCCGCGTGGCGCAGGATGTAGGCCACCTCGTCGGCCTTGAGCATGAAGTTGATGGGCACCAGCACCGCGCCCCGGCGCGCGATGGCGAAGCGCAGCGCCGCGAAGCCATGCGAGTTGCGCGCCAGCACGGCCACGCGGTCGCCTTCCTCCACGCCCAGGTGGGCCAGGCCGGCGGCCAGGCGTGAGACCAGGGCATTGAAGTCGGCGTAGGTCCAGCGCGTGTCGCCGCAGGCGATGGCGAGCTTGTCGGGCAGGCGCAGGGCGGTGCGGTGCAAGGCGTCGGCGATGGTCTGGCGGCGCACCACGGGTGCGAGGGGGGTGGTCATTCGAATGTCTCCAGGTTGGGTCTCCAGACAGATATGGTGCCCTATCATGCGCCGCATGCGTGGCATCACCTCCGACATGGACCAGGGCTTGCGGCGCCAGACCCGGCGGCGCCGCGCCCAACTGGTGGCCTGGTGGCACACCCTGCAGATGGGCGCGCAGATCACGGTGCTGATGCTCTCGCCGCGCAGCTACACCGGCGGGCGGGCGCGCACCGTGCTGTCGCATCAGGTGACGGCCGTGCTGCCGCTGCTGCCCTGGTTCGTGGTGTTGTCGGCGCTCATCAGCCTCGTCATCATCCGCATCGTCACGGCCACGGCCAGCAGCTACGGGCTGTCGCAATACGCGCTGGAGCTGCTGGTGCGCACCCTGGTGCTGGAGCTGATTCCGCTCTTCGCGGCCCTGTTCGTGGCGCTGCGCCATGCCATGCCGGGGGCCGAGCAGCTGCGCCACCAGCTCGACGTCCGCCAGCGCGCGGGCGGGCACATCCCGGGCATCGCCGGCCTGGCCGGCACCCTGTTGCCGCGCGCCATGGCAAGCATGCACGCCGTGGTGCTGCTGGCGGCGCTGGCGGGCGTGGTGGCCCTGGTGATCACCTACCTGGTGGTGCACGGGCTGTCGCCCTGGGCGGTGCCGTCCTACACCTACGACGTGGGGCGTGTGTTCAACTCCGTGGTTTCGCTGATCTTCCTGCTCAAGACGCTGTTCTTCAGCCTCGCGGTGGCCACGGTGCCCCTGGCCGGCGCGGCCGAACCCGACGAACACGGACGCTACGTTCCCCGCAGCGACATGGCCGAGTTCGCGCGACTGTTCTCCGTGCTGTTGATGGTCGAGATCGCCTCCCTGGTGGGCAACTACTACTAGACGCACATGAGCGAAAGAGAGCCGACACCCGAACGCGAGCAACCCCTCGTGCCCGAGCCGCCTCCCGTGCGCGGCCTGGAATTCAAGGCCGCCCTGCTGATGGCATTGACGCTGCTGCTGGTGGTGGGTTCGGTGGTGTTCGTGATGTTCGCCCGCGGTGTGTTCGAGCCCACGCAGCGCGTGGTGCTCATCGCCGACGACGCCGAAGGGGTGAACGTCGGCATGGACATGACCTTCGCGGGCTTTCCCATCGGCCGCGTGGCGCGGGTGGAGCTGGGCGCCGACGGCAACGCCCGCATCCTCATCGACGTGCGCGACAGCGACGCCAAATGGCTGCGCACGTCCAGCGTGTTCACCATGGAGCGCAGCCTGGTGGGTGGTACGCGCATCCGCGCCTTCAGCGGCGTGCTGGACGACCCGCCCCTGCCCGACGGCGCCGAGCGCACCGTGCTGCGCGGCGATGCGGCGGCCGAGATCCCGCAGATCACGGCCGCGGCGCGCTCGCTGCTGGACAACCTCAACGCCATCACGCGCGAAGACGCGGCCCTGCAGAGCACGCTGGCCAACCTGCGCGCCACCACCGAAAAACTCAACGGCCCCCAAGGAGCCATGGGTGTGCTGGTGGGCAACGAGGCCGACGCGAAGCAACTGAGCCAGGCCATCGAACGCAGCAACGCGCTCATCGCCCGCGCCGACGGCCTGGCCGCCCGCCTGGACAGCCTGGTGGCCAACGCCGACCGCCAGGTGTTCGGCCAGGGCGCCAAGCCGGGCGAGGGCAGCGTGGTGGGCGACGTGCGCGCCACCGTGGTGCAGATGAACGGCCTGCTGGAACAGGCGCGGGGCAGCCTGCAGAAGCTGGACGCCGTGCTGGTGGAAGCCCAGGGCGCGGCCCGCAACGCGCGCGAGGCCACCACCGACCTGGGCCCGCTGCGCGCCGACGTGGAAAGCAGCTTGCGCAAGATCGACGGCCTGATCGACGAGATCAACCGCAAGTGGCCGTTCGCGCGCGACACGGAGATCAAGCTGCCATGAGACGACTTCCGATGAGCCGCCCCGTGAGTGGCGTTCTCGCCTCAGTGCTTCTCTCGCTCGCGCTGGCCGCGTGTTCCAGCGGCCCGCCCACGCCGGCCTGGCAGATGAGCGCGCGCAGCTCGCTCGATGCGGCGGCCGTGGCCTGGCTGGAAGGGCGTGACGCGGTGGAAGCCGCCGAGTTCACCCGCGCCCGCGCAGCCGTGGCGCGCACCGGCCAGCTCGACCTGATCGCACGCACCGAACTGCACCGCTGCGCGCTGCGCGTGGCCACGCTGGTGTTCGCGCCCTGCGCGGGCTTCGACGCCCTGGCGACCGACGCCACGCCCGAGGACGCCGCCTACGCGCGCTACCTGGCCAACCGCCTGCAGCCGGGCGATGCTGAGCGTCTGCCGCCAGCCCACCGCGCGGCGTTGACGGCCACCGACCCGGCCGCTGCCCTGCGCGGCGTGGAAGACCCGGTGACCCGGCTGGTGGCCGCTGGCGCGGCCCTGCAGCGCGCGCAGGCCAGCCCGGCGCTGGTGCAGCTCGCGGTGGACACGGCCTCGGTCCAGGGCTGGCCGCGCCCCTTGCTGGCCTGGCTGCTGGTGCAGCAGCGCACCGCGCAGGCGGCAGGCGACACGGCCACCGCCGAGCGCCTGCAGCGGCGCATCGACGCCGTGGCGCCGCGCGCCACCGTGCGCTGAGGGCCTGGCATGAATGAAAGACCGCAAGGGCCGATCCGGTAATGCCTGAGCACCGACCACGGCGAACCATCCTGAGCGTCGACGACCACGAACTGGTGCGCGTGGGCCTGCGCCAGGTCATCGGCCAACACTTTGCCGACCGCTTCCACGTGGCCGAAGCGCACAACCTGGAGCAGGCCCTGCGCTTTCTGGACGAGCGCGCGGACGAGGTGTTCCTGCTGCTGCTCGACCTGAACCTGGGCGACACGCGTGGCCTGGCCGGGCTGCGCTTGCTGGGCCAGCGCCACCCGCGCCTGCCCATCGCCGTGGTGTCGGGTTCGAACGACGAGCGCGTGCGCGATGAGGTCCGCGCCCACGGCGCGGTGGGGTACTTCTGCAAAACCGGTGACACAGACGACCTGAAGGGCCTGCTGGACACCATCGAACGCGCCGCGACGGGCACCGACGGTGCAGGGGCCGACGCGCCAGCGGCACCGCACGACGCCTTGGCCCGCAGCCGGCGCCTGCGTCCGGGCATCCGCCTCAGCGACCGCCAGGTCCAGGTGCTGGAGCTCATCCTGGGCGGCCTCGACAACCAGGCCATCGCCACCGAAACCGGGCTGGCGCTCGGCTCGGTGAAGAACTGCGTCTCCACGGTCTTCCTCGCCTTCAACGTGCGGTCCCGCGCCGAGTTGATCGGGCTTTTTTCGTGAGCCGGCCGTGAGCGAGGGGGCGTCGACCCGCGTGGCCGTGCAGCGCATCCGGCTCGAGCTGCTGCTGCAGAAAACCGGGCCGGTGCGCATCCTCTCGCCCATTCCCTTCGCCACACCGCTGGCGGTGGTCTTCTACTTGAAATGGGCCTCCGTGCTGGCGCTGGTCTGGCTCGGTCTGTTCTATGCCGTCGTCGCCGTCACCTACCTGCGACGAAGAACGCTGCAGGCCCGCGGGCCGCTGCCGGACCACGAACTGCCCGACATCCTCCGCGGCCGTGTGCGCGACATCCTGCTGCTGGGCAGCATGTGGGGCCTGGCGCCCTGGATGCTGAGCGCCCACCGCAGCACCGACGACACCGTGCTGATCTCCATCTTCATCATGGGCGCGGTCTCGCTGGGCTCCGCGATCGTCTCCACCCACCGCCAGACCATTGCCGCCTTCAGCCTGCCGGCCGGCGCGGGCATGGTCAGCGCCTGCCTTTGGCACGGTGGCCTGGTCGGCTGGGTGCTGGCCGCCTGCATGGCGCTCTTTCTGGTGATGACGCTCAAGTGGACCTTCCAGCAGGCCGACCTGCTGGAGCAATCGCTCACGGTGCGATTCGAGAAGGAAGACCTGGCCCGCCGCCTGGCGCAGCAGGTGGAGCTGGTGGAAAACGCCAACCGCGAGAAGAGCCGCTTCCTCGCGTCCGCCAGCCATGATTTGCGCCAACCCCTGCACGCCATCTCGCTGTTCACCTCGGTGCTGGCGCGTTCGCGGCTGGACCCGGACAGCGCGCAGACCGTCACCCGCCTGAGCCATTCGGTGCGCCTGCTCAACCAGTCCCTCGACACCATGCTCGACATCTCGCGGCTGGACGCGGGTGCGGTGCAGCCCTGCGTCGAGGCCGTTCGCGTGCACGGGCTGTTTCTCTCGCTCAACCACACCTTCGCCGGCAGCGCGCAGGCGCGCGATCTGCAGATCCGCTTCCGCGCGCCGGGCGAGTTGGCCGTGATGAGCGACGCCTTGCTGCTCACGCGCCTGCTCGGCAACCTCATCGACAACGCCATCAAGTACACGCGCAGCGGCGGCGTGCTGATCGCGGCCCGCACGGGGGCACCGGCGGCGCACCCCGGCTGGGTCTGCTTCGAGGTCATCGACACCGGCATCGGCATCGCCCGCGAGCACCAGGCGCGCGTGTTCGACGAGTTCTACCAGTTGGACAACCCGCAGCGCGACCGCGCCGCCGGCCTGGGCATCGGCCTGTCCATCGTCAAGCGCCTGTCGAGCCTGCTGGAGCACCCCGTCGAACTCTCGTCCACGCCAGGGCGCGGCACGCGATTCCGGGTGTGGGCGCGGCAGGCCGTCGAGGGAGCGGCCGCGCTGGGCGCGCCCGCGCCCGCCGACCCCGTGGTGAGCGAAGGGCGCCTGCCGCGCCACGTGCTCATCGTCGACGACGAGCGGGTGGGGCGCGAGGCGCTGACGTTGCTGCTCTCGTCGTACGGTTGCACCGTGCACGGCGCGAGCGACCTGCCGCAGGCGCGGCAACTGCTCGACGCGCACCCGATCGAGGCCGTCGTGTCCGACGACCGCCTGCCGGGCGACAGCAACGGGCTGGCGTTTCTGCTCGCGCTGCGCGGCAGCGCGCCGCAGCTGCGCACCCTGCTGGTGACGGGCGAGACCGCGCCGCAGCGCATCAGCGAGATCAAGGCCAGCGGCGTGCCCTTCCTGCACAAGCCGGTGCTGGCGCAGCAACTGCTGGACGCGCTGGCGCGCTGACAGGCAATGGCCCGCGCATGTGACCCGGGTCACTTACGCCGGGCGGGACGCACATCGACACTCGGTGCCGTCTGTTCAATCCACGTCCCAACCCACGTCACGATCGGAACCTGTCTCCATGCCCCGACCGCTCCTCGCCCTGACCCTGTACCTCGTGGCCACCGCCGCCTTGGCGGCCAATGACGCGCCCTGCGCCGAGCACGAGAAACTGCGGGCCCAACGCGACAGCGCCTTGCAGAAGAAGGACTTCAAACAGTACTGCGCGGCCTTGTCCGGCCTGATCCGGCTGATGCCGCAGAAGCCGCCCGCGCCCGCGCACCTTCAATGCGAAGCCGACGCCAACCGCATGAAGGCCGAGGCCTGGCTCAAGGTGCGTCCCACGGTGATCGACACCATGACGACGACCTTCGATCAGAACTGCCGCTGACGCGCCCTCATTGGGCCGCGCTCCGGATGCACGACCGCGGGCCGTGGGCTCGCGATCTGTCACAACGCGCGGGTGTGATCCGTCTGGGGTGGGACAAGCCGAGTTTCCGGCTGTCAACAACCCTGACTTGAAAGGATCGAACATCATGGCCCGCGCGAACTGGTTTGCGGTTTCTCCCGAAGGGGCAAAGGCAATCGGTGTCCTGCATCACTACGTCGTCAACGACACGAACCTGTCCAGCGCCCTTGTCCACCTGGTCTTCCTGCGTGTGTCGCAAATCAACGGGTGTGCACATTGCATCGACATTCACACCCGCGACCTGCTCAAGGAGGGGGTGTCTGTCGACAAGGCGGTGCTGGTTCCAGTCTGGCACGAAGTCGAGCATCTGTTCACGGAGCGGGAGCGTGCCGCGCTGGCGTGGTCAGAGGAAGTCACGCGTGTGAGCGAAACGCACGCTTCCGACGAAGCCTACGCAGCCGCGCTGGCGGTGTTCGGCGAGAAGGACCTGGTGGACCTGACCTTGACCATCGCGGCGATGAATGCGATCAACCGGCTCGGCGTGAGTTTCCGTCTCAAGCCACGCGCCAGGAGTTGAGCCATGGCGACGGCTGTCGATCGAAACTGCCGCTGACGCGGGTTCATTGGGTTGCATCCATCGCGGCCTTCACTTCCGACAGCTTGCAGCCTTTCTTGAGGAACAGGTCCACCAGGTGCTCGCTGCGCGCCTGCACGTGTTCCAGCGCCTGTTCCGCATTCACCAGGCGCGTCTGCGCCTGCATCATCGTGTTGGTGCTGTCCTGCATGCCGGCCCGGCGCGCCTCAGCCGCCGCCTGCATGGCATAGCCCTGCATCTGGGCGCCACCGGGTATCAGCCCCAGCAAGCTGCCGCCGATGGCGGACCCCACGCCGCCCCGGCCTTCGCTGGCGAGCTTCATCATCTCGTTCTGCGTGTCCGTCATGGCCTGCTGCGCCTGCGCCGCTTCGGCCTGGTGCGCCTGCCCGGCTTTCTCCAAGGTCTGGGTTTCCGCATGGATCTGCGCGCAGCTCAAGTCGCCGTCTCCCAGTTGCCGCACGCTGCGCATCGGCTCCGTGGTGAGCAAGGGGCCGATCTGCGCGCTGGCGAGCACGGGCATCAGCGCAAGGCAGCCGTGCAGGGGGAGGCGCTTGAAAGTGGCGGAAAGCATGCAGGACCTCGTCTCGACATGAAGGTGGGCAACGCGCGCCGGTGCGGCGACACGGTCCTGCAAGTGTCGAAGGCGGGCGGTGGAGCGGGAAGTGACCGGGGTCATGTCACTCCGGGACGCGGTCGTTCAGCGCGCTGTGTCAGTCAGGAGTGCTCAGCCGGTCGGCAATGAACTGAAGCGCTCGCAGAGCGCTCGCCGGATCACCGCCGTACTTTTGACGGCCATCGCATCGCTGTCCGGTTTGCGTACGAATGGCACGACGACGCCGGCAACCATCCCGGGCTCACGTCATTGGGGCTGTGAGGTGAACGCCCCTCCCGGCGGCCGCTGTCGCTCGGTGGACAGCCAGCCGCAACGGGGTGTTCTATTTTCCAGGCACACCATCTGCCTGGAGCTGCACCATGGACGAGGATCCGACCGCGCTGGTACGACGCATCAATGCATCGGCCGAGTTCAACCGATGGTGCGGCTTTGACGTGGTGTCCTGCGCGCCGGGTGCGGTGGAGTTGGCGATGCCCTGGCGCAAAGAGGCGGGACAGTACGCCGGCTTCCTTCACGCGGGGCTGGTGGGCGCGCTCATTGATACCGCCTGTGGCTTTGCGGCGGCAACGTTGGTGGGCCCGCGCTTGCTGGCGGCCCACTTCTCGGTCAACTGCCTGCGACCCGCTGCCGGGCAGCGCTTTCTTGCCAGGGCCCGTGTCGTCAAGCCGGGCCGGCAGCAGGTGTTTACCGCCTGCGAGCTGTACGCCATCGAGGACGGCGTCGAGAAATTGGTCGCCACCGGCGAGACGCTGCTGACTGTGCTGGCCAAGGAGGCCTGACTTCAGCACCGGGGCATCGGCATGTCCTCGCACTGCACACAGCCGGCGTTGTTTCTTCGGCCACTCCTGCCGATGTGTTTGCCGCAGGCGGCAAAACATTCCGTGCTGGCTCGAAACGCGGCCCACTTCGCCTGACAGCTGTCTTGCCGTTGCGCGGCAACGCCGGGTTTGGGTATCGGTTCGGGCGGGGAACCAGCACCTTCTTCGCCCCCTGTGCTGCCGCGGCATCAGGCCGGTCTCCGAAATGGACCCGGCCCTGGCTGTCTGTCCAGCGGTACACCTCGGACTGGACACCGCTGCCGGCGAGTACCAGAGCGATCGCCAGCAGAAGACGGACCCTTCGAGCAACGCCCATATGGCTCTCCCTGATGTCTTGAAGCCAACGGGCATGGTAGTGCAGCGCAGCTGCGCGGCGACGCGGCCATCATCGAACTGAGCGGCGCGCGCTTTCCGGCCTGAACGGTTCGGGCCGGCCAGCGCGCCGCGCTCAGTTCACCTTGCCGATGCGCTGCACCACGCTCTTCATCGCCGCCGCGTCGGCTTTCACGAAGGCGTCGAACTCGGCCGCGTCCTGGTACTGGAACTGCGTGCCGGCGGTGGTCATCACCTGGATGGTGCGCTCGTCGCGCGCGGCGGCGCGCGCGGCCTCGCGCAGCTTGTCGATGGCCGCCTGCGGGGTGCCCGCCGGCGCGAACAGGCCGGCCCACTGCGAGTAGCTGATGTTCACACCCAGTTCCTTGAAGCTGGGCACGTCGGGCAGCAGGGCCAGGCGGCCTTCGCCCCAGTGCGCCAGCGCGCGCATGCGCCCGCTCTTGATGTGACCGACGACGCTGGCCGGGCCGCTGGCCAGGGCCTCCACCTGGCCGCCGAGCAGGCCCACGATGGCCGGCCCCGCGCCGGTGTAGGGCACGTGCAGCATGAAGGTGTTGGTGGCGGCCTTGAGCTGCTCCATGGGCACCTGCATGGTGCCGTAGTTGCCCGAGGAGCCGAAGGTGATGCGCCCGGGGTTGGCCTTGGCGTAAGCGATGAACTCGGCGTAGGTTTTCCAGGGGCTGTCGGCGCGCACCACCAGCACGGTGGGGTCGGCCGTCATGCGCGCGATGGGCGCGAGCTGGTTCACCTCGAACTGCGCGGGCCGATTGAGGATGCGGTCGGCCTCGGGCAGGACCACCAGCGACGACAAGGCCATGAGCACCGTGTAGCCATCGGCCGGGGCCTTGGCCACAGCCGCCATGCCGATGGCACCGCCCGCGCCGCCGCGGTTGACGACCACCACCGACTGGTTCAGGTGCCGGCCCATGGCCTCGGCCACGGGGCGGCCCACGGTGTCGGCCACGCCACCGGGCGGGAAGGGCACGACCATGGTGATGGGCTTGCTGGGGTACGGGTCCTGCGCGAAGGCGGGGGCCAGGCCGGTGAGGCCCAGGGCCGCCGAGGCGCCGAGCAGGCGGTGGAAGTCGCGTCGTTGCATGGCGTGTGTCTCCTGTCTGTTGTGGTGTGCGCGAAAAAAAAGCGGAGAGAAAGGTTCAGGCGAAGCGGTTCTCGATCTGGCCGATGCCATCGATCTCGATGCGCACCACGTCGCCGGCCTTGAGGAACTGCGGCGGACTCAGACCCATGCCGACGCCGGCGGGCGTGCCGGTGGCGATCACGTCGCCGGGGTGGAGCGTGATGCCGCGCGAGATGGTCTCGATCAGCGTGGGGATGTCGAAGATCAGGTCCTCGGTGCGGCCATCCTGCCGAGGCTCGCCGTTGACCCAGCAGCGCACGCGCGTGTGCTGGCCGTCGAGTTCGTCGGCCGTCACGATCCAGGGCCCCATGGGGCAGAAGGTGTCGAAGCTCTTGCCCATGTCCCACTGCTGGTGGCGCATCTGCACGTCGCGCGCGGTGACGTCGTTGACGATGGTGTAGCCCCACACATGCTTCATCGCGTCGGCCTTGGCGATGTTCTTGCCGCCGGTGCCGATGACCACGGCCAGTTCGGCCTCGTAGTCGATCTGCGGGGAGATGGCCTCGCCGGGCAGCCGCACCGCATCGGTGGGGCCGACCACGCACTCGGGCACCTTGGTGAAGACGATGGGCCACTGCGCCGGGTTGGCGTTGTTGTTCTTGAAGACCGAGCCCTGCAGCTCCTTCGCGTGCTCGTGGTAGTTGCGGCCCACGCACCAGAGGTTGCGGCGGGGCAGGGGGATGGGCGCCTGCAGTTGAACGGCCGACAGGGCGATGGCTTGGCCCTTGGTGCCGGGCAGTGGACGGCCAGCGGCGGCAGCTTCCACCAGCGGCAGCGCGCCGCGCTGCGCGTCGGTGGGGGACAGGTCGAAAGGGGTGACGGTCTGGCCGTCGGCCGAGACGAGGCCGACGCGGCGTTGGCCCTCATGGGCGAAGGTGGCGATGCGCACGAAATCTCCTGGTGGTTCATGTCAGGTACCAAAAAATACCAATTGGTACCAGAGCGGCAATGGTAGGCCGTCATGGAGCGGATCCACTGCGGGAATACCCTGGGGCACGCTCACTGAGCGCAATTGGTCTGATTTGGTACAGTGCCGCGCATGAGCCTCGCCACCCACCTGCGCCAGATCCTGCTCGACCAGTTCCAGTCCGGGCACTGGCGCGCGGGCGACCGCCTGCCCACCGAGCGCGAACTGTCGGATCAGCACGGCGTGAGCCGCACCACGGTGCGCAAGGCCTTGCTGGAATTGAAGCAGCAGGGCCTGATCGAGCAGACCGTGGGCAGCGGCACCTACGTGAGCGAGCGTGCGGGCGACCAACTCGGCCGCCGCGTGGCGCAGGATTCGTCGCGCTACACCAGCCCGGCCGAACTGATGGAGGCGCGCCTGGCGATGGAGCCGGCCATCATCGACATGGCCGTGCGCAACGCCAACTCGGCCGATCTGCAGCGCATGGACCACTGCTGCGACGAGGCCGAGCGCGCGAGCACGCTGGAGGCCTTCGAGCACTGGGACGCCGAGCTGCACCAGGCCATCGCCGACGCGGCGCACAACAGCTTCGTGGCCAATGTGTTCGAGCTGATGAAGACCGTGCGCGCGCAGGGCGACTGGGGCCAGCTCAAGAAGAAGAGCGTGACGCCCGAGCGGCGCCTGGCCTACCAGGCCGAGCACCGCGAGATCGTGAAGGCCCTGCGCGACCGCGACGCGGCGCGCGCGAAGAAGGTGACGGTGGCGCACCTGCTGCGGGTGCGGCAGAACCTGCTGGGCCATTGAGCCGCGGTGAACCGCGCCGCACCTGTCGGTGGGGCAGGGCGCTTCGATTTTGATGAACGCATGAGGCTTGCCTGAATCCGGCCCCAAACCGGCTCAACTACTGCCTTCGCGGTATGGGCCTCTCTCGTCCTCGCTGATGTGATCGCGCGCGCCGTGCATGTGGCACGGCGTTGGGTTCAACATCAGGGAGTAGCGAGTGAAGAAGAAGCACAAGCACCACCGTGTGGTGCTCAAGCCCGCGCGCGGGCTGGCGTGTTCTGTGCAATGGGCCGTGGCCCTGGCCGTGAGCAGCCCGCTCTCCAGCCCGCAGGCCTGGGCGCAGATCGTGGCCGATCCGTCCGCCCCCGGCAATCAGCGCCCCACGGTGCTGACCGCCCCCAACGGCGTGCCCCTGGTCAACATCCAGACGCCCAGCGCCGCCGGTGTCAGCCGCAACACCTACCGCCAGTTCGACGTCGGCTCCCCCGGCGCCATCCTCAACAACAGCCGCACCGCCACGCAGACGCAACTCGGCGGTGGGGTCGCGGGCAACCCCTGGCTCGCCACCGGCCCCGCGCGCGTCATCGTCAACGAGGTCAACTCCAACAACCCCAGCTACCTGCACGGCCCCATCGAAGTCGCCGGCCAGCGCGCCGAGGTCATCGTCGCCAATCCCTCGGGCATCCAGGTCAACGGCTCCACCTTCATCAACGCCCTGGGCGTCACCCTCACCACCGGGGTTCCGGTCTTCAAGGGCGGCTCACTCGACTCCTACATCGTGCAGCGCGGCAGCGTCGGCATCTTCGGTGGCGGCCTGGACACGAGAGGCGCCGACTACACCGCCATCTTCGCGCGCGCCACCGAGGTCAACGCCGGGCTCTGGGCCAACTACCTCAAGCTGGTGAACGGCGCCAACACCGTGGACGCCGCCACGCATGCGCCCACGGGGCCCGCCACGCCTGTGGGCGAGCCCCCGCGCTTCCTGCTCGACGTCGCCCACCTGGGCGGCATGTACGCCAACCACATCTTCATGGTCGGCACCGAGAAGGGCCTGGGGGTGAACAACGAAGGCGTGCTCTCCAGCGCGGCGAGCAACCTGGAGCTGCACGCCGACGGGCGTCTCATCAACAAAGGTGCGCTCATCGCCGGGGGCGACCTGAAGCTGCGCGCCCAGGGCATTGAGAACGCCAAGAGCGGACAGATCGCCGCGCAGCAGGCCGTTTCGGTGAGCACCGAGGGAGAACTGAACAACGCGGGCCTGATCAGTGGGACCGCGGTGGACGTGCGAGCCAGCAGCGTTCACAACGCGGGCCTGATCGACGGCGTCGATGTGAGCGTTGCGGCCGGCGGTGTTCACAACACGGGTCGCCTCTACGGCAACCAGCTCGCCATCAGCGCCGAGCGCGTGG
>JABAOF010002351.1_pt2 | contig 98766 bp, 83 predicted proteins | sample 7062171 | NCBI WGS metagenome assembly JABAOF01 (sample SAMN14538628, study PRJNA623070) | marine sediment metagenome | biome: marine biome [ENVO:00000428]; feature: marine pelagic biome [ENVO:01000023]; material: deep marine sediment [ENVO:00002113] | place: India: Gulf of Khambhat ...
CACAAAGACCCTGTTGCGGAACTGGTTAGTAACAGTCGGGTACGGAAACAAAGAATCGACGGTTGTTGTGCGGCTTACGGTTTTGATCTTTTGGCGACAGATTGAAAGGCAAACTGAACCATGGAAATACCGCTGCTGAATGACATTGTCATTATATTCGGGTTGGCCATTGCTGTCCTATTCATATTCCACCGGCTCCGCCTACCGACGGTCGTAGGATTCCTCCTCACGGGCGTTTTCGTAGGTCCTAACGGACTGGGACTGATAAGCGCAGTCCACGAGGTCGAAATCCTTGCCGAAATCGGCGTTGTATCGCTGCTTTTCACCATAGGCATCGACTTCTCGCTTGAGAGGCTGCTGCAAACCAAGAAGTCGGTTCTGATAGGCGGCTCGCTTCAAGTGACGATAACCGCTTTAGCCACATTCTTCATAGCTGAGCACCTCGGTGCGACCTTCGGCCAAGCGCTTTTCATAGGATTTCTCGTAGCACTCAGCAGCACCGCAATCGTGCTCAGGCTGATCCAGGAACGAGCTGAAGTCGACAGTCCGCATGGGCGCACAGCTCTTGGCATCCTGATCTTCCAGGATATTATCATCGTTCCAATGATCCTGATCACGCCGGTACTGGCAGGAGCAGGAGGGAATGTCAATTTAAGCGAATCCATGCTGGTTCTTCTGGCCAAAGGGGCCGGTGTCATTCTGTTGGTCATAGTCAGCGCTAAATGGATTGTTCCCCGGCTGTTGTATCAAATCGCCAGAACACGTAGACGTGAGCTTTTCCTCTTAAGTGTGGTCCTGATATGCCTGGGCGTTGCCTGGCTAACCTCCAAAGCAGGGTTATCCCTTGCTCTGGGTGCGTTTCTGGCGGGACTGATCATCTCCGAATCCGAATACAGCCATCACACCCTTGGGAATATCCTGCCCTTCCGCGACGTCTTTACCACCTTCTTTTTTGTCTCCATTGGCATGATGCTCGATATCGGTTTCCTTTTCCAGCAGCCCGCACTCATCGTGCTTATTGTACTCAGTGTCATCGTTATAAAAGCACTCATCACTGGATGTGTCACCATTGTGCTGGGATTTCCGCTTCGCACGGGGATTCTGGTCGGTTTAGCGCTGGGCCAGATCGGCGAATTCTCTTTCATTCTATCCAGAGTCGGTCTTGAACATGGTTTACTGGCCGGAAACACCCATCAGGTTTTTCTGGCAGTCTCGGTTCTGAGTATGGCTGCGACGCCATTCATCATAAGCTTGGCGCCTCGTGCAGCAGATATCATCCTGCGCTTGCCGGTCGGGAAAAAGCTGACATCCGGCTTTTGTCCGATTTCCGAGACAAAGGTTCCGGATAGGAAAGACCACCTTATCATCATCGGTTTCGGAGTGAATGGCAGAAATATGGCACGGGCCGCCAGAGCAGCCGGTATACCTTATACGATAATTGAGATGAACCCGGAGACGGTGCGGAGTGAACAAGCCAAGGGCGAGCCGATTTATTGCGGTGATGCAACCCATGAGCCCATACTCCAGCATGCGAACTTAAGACAGGCGAGAATCGTGGTGGTGGCGATTAATGATCCCACGGCCACGCGCAGAATTGCTGAGGCCGTCCGGAGACTCAATTCGAAAGTCCATTTGATCGTGCGAACACGGTACCTGCAGGAGATGAATCCACTCTACCGGTTGGGGGCTGACGAAGTTATACCGGAGGAATTCGAGACCTCCGTGGAGATATTCACTCGGGTTTTGAACAAGTATTTCGTCCCCACAGACGAAATCGAAAAGTTGGTCGCCAAGGCGCGGGCGGACGGTTACCAGATGTTTCGAAGCTTTCCCAAGGCGTCGGCATCCCTTTCCGATTTAAAACTTCAGCTTGGTGACGTTGATATCAGTGCATTTCGTATCTCGCCGGGATCGCCGTTGGTCGGGAAGACGCTTGCCCAAGTTGAGCTGAGGGGGCGTTATGGGGTCTGCGCGGTGGCTATACGCCGGAACTCGCAGATACTGTCCAATCCGGGCGCAGACACGCTGCTTCAATCCGGTGATGTGCTCTTTCTGCTGGGATCTTCCCTAAAGCTATCGGAAGCCATTAGTGTATTCTCATCTTCACACAAACCGCACCACGAGTGACGAATCCGTTTTTGCTACGGACAATCTTTCTTCCTCATCCTGGCCTCAAACGCAAGAGACGCCAAGTTCTCCCGGCGGGCAAGAGACGGCAGACTGTTCAATGTCGATTCTCTGGAGCAGATATGTCTGCCCCTGGGTAGGCCGTGGTGTTCAACAATCGCCGTAGCTTGAGCCCTCTGTCGCGCAGCTTGCCCGACGGCTCGCAACCCGAATTACTTACGGACAAGTTCAATCACCACTACATCCGGCGGTGCCAGAAACCGAATCGGTGGTCCCCAGGTGCCTGCTCCTCTGCTCACACACAAATAAGAGCCGTCCTCCAGCTTCAGACATCCGTCGTCGGTGGGATAGCTCAACTTGGTTAGGAGGCTAAACGGGAAAATTTGCCCTTTGTGCGCGTGCCCCGAAAGCTGAAGATCGAAAAGGCCAAGGGCATTCTTGTCCAGAACCGGTCTGTGTTTCAGGAATAGAGTAAAGTTCTCTTCTGGAAGTCCGGAAAGCAGTTCTTCTTCCGGAACGTTGTTGGCGGAACCGAATCTCTTCGCCTCAGGATCATCCACGCCAGCGACATTCAGAATTCCACCGGGGGTCAATGCGTCTCCCCTCAAAATGGTGAACCCCGCATCCTCTGTAAAAGCCAGAGCTCTGTCAAGCCCAGCATAGAATTCGTGATTCCCTGTTATGGCAAACTTGCCGTAGGGCGGATCAATCTCTCCAAGCAGCCTCACCGCCTCAAGCAGGTTGCACATTTCCCCGTCCACCAGGTCGCCTGTCGAAACCAATATGTCCGGGTTTTCCTTCCTCACTATGTCCAGAATCCTCTTCAGCTTTCCCTCTCCCACCACCACGCCCAGATGGATATCGGAAATCTGAACTATCTTAAGCCTGCCGATGTCTTGAGGAAGTTTGGAGGTCTGAATGGTTATCCTCTCGGTCCTAATATCCCTTGCCTCGAAATACCCGTAGAAGGATATGGCAAGGGCCAGCCCAAAAGGAATAAGGAAATGATAGAGGCCGACAGTAGTGAAGCCAGGAAAGCCCCTGCCGACCACTGAACCTCCTAGGTACACCAGAAGCCGTAAGAGATCTATCACAATTGACACCGAGAAGAACAAAAACAGAATGGCCATCCAGGTATATCCAACATAGGCTATCGCCCTGGCGATGGATTCGACTCCAGGTTTTTCGAATAAGCGGGTCAGGATAGGAGCGAAGACCATCAACATCAGAAAAGCCGCAAAGTAGACGCTGGTCTTGGTTCCGAGGCCCAAACCAGCTCTGGCCCTTAGGAACATGTATAGGTGAAGCCCACCGTAGATCAGAAGAAAGACGAGCAGAAACATTATCATTGATATGGTTGATCGTTCCACCGCAACTTACTCGGCGTTCGAAGCTTGGGGTGATTGCCTTGCCTCTCCCCTGCCCCACCGATATGAGAAGCTGATCTTATGCGTATGACCCAGGACTGAGTGGCTCGAATAACCGTAGTCAATTATCAACCTTTCGAAGTCGAATCCGGCCCCGAGAGCATAGCGCGCCGGGGAGGTCTGTATGCCAAATCTCAACGGAAGATTCTCCACAAGCGTGATCTCCTGTCCCAGATGAAGTTGTTCCTTATATCTTTCCTCATAGGAAATACCCAGCAGCAAAGTAGCCTCGTTGAAAGGGAAGACGACAAGACCGATGCAGAAGTTTGTCGCAATATCATCTGAGTCTTTCACCAACTGAGGCTGATTTGCGTTTCTTGCCACAAAACCAAGCCGAACCTTGCTGTTCACCTGGTAGGCCGATCCCAGATCCACCGAGAACGCAGAAAGATCGCCATATTCAGGGGAAAAAGAAACCCGCATGTATTTCAGATTGGTACCAACCGAAATCCGGTCTATTATTCTGTAAGCCAAAGCCACGGCCAGGATGCTCTCCTGATAATAATCCGCTTTCCCGAACATGTGGAATCCTGCGCCAACAGAAAAGGAACGAAAAGGATAAGCTAGGTAAGACTCCCCTTCAGAGAGTTCATCCAAGTCGAACAGGCGGGAAAGGCTGGCTTGAACCCCCTTGCATTCAATAAAACCTAATGCTCCCGGATTGATCAGGACAGTCGCCGGCTCGTCTGCCATAGCAACAGAGGCATTACATAGGCTCAATGTCTTGGCGCTTGAGCAATAGTTGTCAAACGCAGCCTGAGCATACCCTACAGAGAATAGGAAAATCATGGGGAGGACGATAACCCTTTTCATTCCTGTCTTCTGGTCTAAAGAGATTCACATTTCTCTACCTCTCCCCTTTTGGACCGCCTCTCAATAAAATGGAGAGGGGGATACAGGGGGTGAGGTCACTTCACCTTTTGGCCACCGCCACAGTAGCCTTGGTCTGGCTGTGAGAATTGCCCGTAGCTTCTGCCCAAACGATATATATGCCGATGCGGACGGTTCTATTTTCCTCGTCTTTTCCATCCCAGGTAATCTCTCCTGAGACCTGCGGCTCGTCGTCGACAAGTGTTTTTATTAATCGTCCTTTGATGTCATAAATCTTTATGGTCAGATTCGACTCCATGGGCAAGGTGTAGCGAAAAACAGCTTCGTCCTCAAAGCCGTCTCCATTCGGAGAGAAGGGGTTAGGTTCTATGCTCAGTTCCATCTTGTCTGAATAAGAAGTGCTCACGCTGTTTTTTTGTCCCGGCGTGCTTTTGGAGGCAGAGACGCAGCAAAGCCAGATTTCTTCACCGGAAGAAACCCTCTCCATAGAGACCCCATCTCCGCAATCCCGATCCCAGGTGAAAGTCTGGACATTATTCTGAGGATCGATCAAACTGATTGAACCCCCAGTGTTGGTCAAGCCCATCTTGGCTTCTACAGTCGGGAAACTCTCGTCTGGCGAATCGCCCCAGATACCGCTTCTGTTTCCCCACCATCCTTCGAAACTTATTGAATCGGGAAGTTCCGATACGAGCCGCCGAGCGAGGATTAAGAACCCATTAGCGGGAACAATTGTCCCAGCGGGAATCCAGGTCGTATCATCCTTGCAGATGAAAGCCCATCCATCAACGGCATGTTGCACCGAATCGGAGTTGTAAAGTTCCACCCATTCCAGTTTCGTGTAAGCTCCAGGTTCGTTTGCCAGCACTTCATTTATGACCACATTGACAGTCGAGAGAGTATTCTCCTGAGCAAAGCCCGCTCTCAGAAAGACCAGATTGAAAACGAAAGCCAAAAGCAGATAGTGTAGCATCAGAGAGTTTTTCAAGGGGTCATTTCTCACGATCACAGAGTCCGAACTTCCTGAACGATCTGCAGCATAAATTGGCCCGCCCTCAGCGCCTCAGGAAAGAAATTATGCTCCCGCCTTTCTCGGGTTGAGTATCGAGTCAGATTTGACCATTATAAAAGGCTCTTCGACCTTCTTTTATTTTAGCAAAGAGCCGGTGGATTGGCAAGAGATTTCTTTGATAAAAAGGAAAGAAGGAAAGATATAAGCCGAAGGTTCTGGTTTCTTGTCGGTAGGAATTCATGTTTTTTCTCTTAAGAATCTCGTCATAAAAGAAGGTACTGGAATGTGGCATAATGTTTTGAGTTTCAAGACCCGAAGGCTAGGACGCGCGCTATTTTTCCGTTACCAAAGAATTGCATGGTTACTCCGAGCGTTCACATTCGCCCGGAGCCCTTCGGTCGCCTGCAAACCACAGTATGTGCGTATTGGTGAAATTAATAATCAATCATTCTCCACATTTAAATGATTCAGGATATTTAGCTAACTCTTCCCAAAATTGATTTGGGATATCTTTAAAACCCTCGAACAGTTTTGAATTGTAAAAAATGAACTTTGCATTTTTTTCGGTGGTGTACTCTTCGAAATTATTTTGGACTTTATCAAGATCCTTGTCAATACTCATTAATAAGTCTTTTGAATCACAGCTAAAATCAAAATCGCTCAAGTTTATCTTCCTAACATTTTGATTCCTGAAAGTTTTATAATGTACTTGAAGATTCTTCAGATCAAAAACAATACTCCAACGTGTATGTCCTTGCTTTATGAAATTCAAAATGTCAAATGCATAGTCTACTATCGGTTTTTGAGAATTTTCTTGATATTTTTTTATCATATATGTAGCCTTAACGAATCTGCTTTCTGAATTCGGGTTTACGTCTTTTTCTCCAAAGTCCATAAATTCGATTAGGTTTTTTAATGATTTATCATATTTAGTGTTGGTTAATAAACCAACTGGTAATTCATCACCAGTATGGTAGACCAATCTTCCTTTCAAAAATTCTATTGTAACAGCATTGCCCCATCTATCACTTACTAAGAAATGAAGGGGAGCAAGTGTATGTTTAGTTATTCTAATCTTTTTGTCACTTTCGATGATATCATCTATTGTTTCTGAATTATCTAATTGATATTGCATCCAGTGTAACTCACTCAAAGCTGGACGATTGTCCATTTCAGGATATTGAATATCATCAACCCACATCTGCGCCACGACCAAACCAGCTTCATTCATGCCGCAAAATGGCCAGTCCTTGCCAAATGCATTGAAAGTAATACTGCCGAATTTTGATGTCCAACTTGCTGGTTTATCATCCCATGGCATGTAAGCAGTCTTCGAAACATTACGTTTGTTTATCATTACTGAACCTATTATCTCGTACCAGTCAAAATTATATCCAAATACAACTTTGTTAGTATCTTTAATACAAAAGGTAGCACATGCATGGATTTCTGTAGAGAGGATAAAGGTTGTAAAAAGAATTAAGATGAAAATGGCCGATATTCTAAGCTGTTTCTTCATTTTTTACCTCCGGGGTTAAGAATCCTTAATTAAGGGGCCCACAACTAATATGTTTACGAATCTGACTAAATTGTGTTCCCGAAATTTAGATAAAGTGTTAAGGGAAGTACCTGTGCTTCTTATAAATGAGTTTTTTTAATGTTATTTGCCATAAAATTCAAAACAAAAAAGAGATTCCCTTTGAGTCGATTAGCGTCTTTATCGCGGGCTGGCTATCATCTCTCTGATTTCCAGGTCGAAGAAATCATTCATACGGGCCGGCTTAAGGACAATGCCCGCATCAGTGCCGGCACCTGTATCGGCTACCGCTATAATCTCTTCGTCAGTAGGTATTAGCCCCCGTCTGCGGCAGTTATGGAAGTTGTGCTGGCGTACCTTCCCCCGCCACGCCAAGAGGTCAAGGGTAAGGGTACCCTTGACCACCTACCGACGGGCACGTAGAAGCCTAGCGAACCCGGGTCTGTGTTGAGGTTCACCTAAAGGCGAACACTCCAAAACCTTCTTCTTGGCAAACTTTCATACATTTCCAAATCATGTGACCGAGTCTTTTGTGCCCGGCATGGAAATTGTAAAATATATTTGAACCCTTCTCGGAGCAGCGTGTATTACCGGGTGAAATATGTCAGTCCATAAGAATCTATCAACAAGGAGGATCAGAATCATGAAACGATTCCACTATGTATTGTGGGCATGTGTCTTCCTGCTTATGTGTTTGGATTACGCTTGCATCGGTCAGTCCGAAAGCGCCAAGCCGGAGAAAGTCTATCGCATCGTCTACGTCCAGAAGCCAAACGAGTGGTATGTCGAGCAGGCCGAGCTATGGAAAAAGGAGATCGAAAAGAATCCCAGGAATCCGGAAGCCTGGTATAACTATTACAACGCGGTTCGATATGCCCGTTTCGAGGAGACCATCTACACCAAAGACAAAGAGGCCAAGTTGGAGAAGATCATCCAGGACATGGGCGAGGCCATTCCCGGAACTTATGTGTACTACCTTCTCAAATTCTGGAATCACTACAGCGTGAAGGATGTCTCCGTGCTGCAGAAAGCCTACGAACTTGACCCGGATAAACCGGACACCTATTATGGGTTCATCTCACACCAGGAGTACACCGGCAAATACAAGGAGATGAAGAAGTTCTGTCAAAAGCTGTATGAGTCCAAGGACATCGCCCCGGGCCTGGTCAGCTACAACTACAACGTGCTGGCCTCGACCGAGAAAGATGCCATCCTCTTCACCAACGGAGACAATGACACCTATCCCGTGTGGATGTTGCAGCATGCTCTCGGAATACGTGAGGACGTGACGGTGCTGAACCTCTCCATCAGCAGGCGAGCCGAGCGTACCTACCTGGAAAGGAAATTGAAGGAGCGAGGTATTAGGATCGATCTTGACGCATTACCCGACCGGCTGGATGACAACTTCATTCCTGAATTCTGCAAGACTCTTGCCGAGAAGTATCCAGAGATTCCCGTCTACTTCGCGCTGACAGTCTACAAGAGTAACTTTGAGCCCATCACCGATGATCTATACATCGTGGGACTGGCCTATCAATACAGCCCGGAACGAATCGACAATACGGCGTTGACGAAGAAGAATCTTGAGGAGAATCTCAGGCTGGACTACTTGAAAAATGACTGGTACGATGACAGCTATCTGGCAAAGGACCTGATCGCCCACATGAACTTAAACTACATCGCACCGATGATCATGTTGGCGGAGCACTACAAGATGAGCGGAGAGGACAAGAAGGCTCAGGAGTGGAAAAGCTTTGCTCTGGACCTTGCCCGAAAAGCGGGTAAGAAGGAAATGATAGAAGAGATTGAAAAGAAATGTCCGTAAGGGCGTATTATTTGTAGATTGTTGCGAGGCCTTTGTCTTGGGTTATCATTTCATCTTGTGACCTGAAAAAACGTCTTGATGCCCGTCTTTCGGCAAAAATACGCAAAGCTCAGCGACGAAAAGCTGATGGAATGCATCCAGCGGGCGGATACATCCGCCTTCAACGAACTATATGACCGTTACAGCCGTCGCCTGTTGCATTACTTCTTCAGGGAGCTTGGAGGCGACAAGGACAAAGCACAGGATTTCCTGCAGGAGATCTTCTTGAAAATCGTTCAAAAGTCGGAGCTGTTCAACACCGAAAAGAAGTTCTCCACCTGGGTATTCACAGTGGCCTATAATATGTGTAAGAACGAGTACCGCCGACAGCAAGTCAGAATGAGCCTTGAAAATGATGCCGATGTGGACAACCTATCGTACGAGAGCGAACGCGAGTATAGTCGGGTAGAAAAAAACATGGATAACGAGACATTCGCAAGAGCTTTGCTACGCGAATTAGCGACATTGCACGACGGTCTCCGGAGCGCTTTCTTGCTGAGGTACCAACAGAATCTCTCTATCAGAGAGATTGGAGAAATTCTGGGATGCTCGGAAGGGACCGTCAAATCACGGCTGTTTTACGCCACCCGAAAACTGGCCGCCAAGCTAAAAGCTTTTAACCCGCACAGAGCCGAGGTTTCAAGAGATGAAAAAATCAGATGAGAATCCGAAGATGAGTTGTGACCATGCTGAGCGTCTATTGGTCAAAAGCAGTATTGAGGAACTGACCGAGGATGAGAATCTTCTTCTAGAGGGACACCTCAGATCCTGCCAGCGCTGCGAAGCCTTCCAGGGTGCTTTAGTGAATATGCGAGACTCAATGCGAATCAGCGCAAAAGCGGAATTCGTCCCCGACCCTGCTGTTCGCCAGAATATCCTTCGAGAGGTGAAAGCCTTAAAACTCAAGCAACCAGGAATTTTCAGCAGAGGTTGGCAGTACGTCAGAAACGCCCTCGAATACCGAATCCCTGTATACCAGACTTTGGCTGGTGCGGCTTTGATCGTGTTGTTGTTTCTTGCAGTAAGGCAATTATTAACGACTTCCCCTGAAAGGCCTGCAGGACCCCGAAGCGTGGCTCAAATAGAGAGGCCGCTGCCTGTCCAGATGAGTGTGCTGGACGACCTAGATATTCTCGACCGGCAGAAGATCGGTCGAAACGCCAAGGAAGATAGCTCTTTGACCCGGTTTATCGTCTCGACGATGTAGTAATTGTCCTCCTGCGCATCCCGGGCCGTACATCCCCAAGTGGAGTCACCGGGAAGCATCCGCAGACCCTCTCGGCAGGGTGAAGCCTTCTCCAACACTTAGAGAGAATTTCAGATCCCCCAAAATCTGCTTGCAAGATTCGGGACAGTGGTTATTATAACGAAAGTGTACGTGACTTTCGATGGTCTCCGAGAAAGATGAACACTTTGAAAAAGAAAGGCGGACCCATGTTGTCTACAAGATTTCTATTAAGAGCTGCAATTTGGGTGCTCTTGATTTTGGCTCTTAATGTTGAGATGTCCTTTTCCCAATCGAATCAGCAACTGCAGAAGACTATCGAAACACAAGCTGAGCTAGTTTTGATTCCCGGCGGGGAGTTCGTTATGGGGAAGGACGACGAGGGCGACTGCAGCCCCGCTCACAAGGTCTACGTCGATTCCTTCTACATGGACAAGTACGAAGTCACCAATGCTCAGTATCTCGAGTTCTGCAAAGAGACAGGGAGAGCCCTGCCGGAATTCTGGGGCATGAAACAGTTCCGCAGCGGACCTGACTTTCCAGATCATCCGGTTGTGGGCATCAGTTGGAGGGATGCCAACGCCTATGCCGAATGGGCTGGCAAGAGACTGCCCGCTGAGGCGGAGTGGGAGTGTGCCGCCCGAGGCGGTTTGGTGGGGATGAATTACCCTCAAGGCAATGAACTGGATTCCGCTCAGGCAAATCACACACTGGCGGACCTGGAGGGAACAGTTGCCGTCGGCGGGTTTGCCCCAAATGGCTACGGTTTGCACGACATGGCCGGAAACGTCTGGGAGTGGGTGGCGGACTACTACGACGGTGCATACCACAAAAGCAGCCCTTACAGGAATCCGACCGGTCCAGAAAAAGGCAAACTCAAGGTGATCCGTGGCGGCGGATGGCACTCCGGGCCTTCCTGCAACAGAGTGTATTACCGCAACGCTCTACCGCCTAACTGGGTCGATTTCGCGGTAGGCTTCCGCTGTGCCAAGGATTTCCGATAGCAGGCGGGATGTGGCTGTAGAAATAACCCACGTGCTCAGATATGGCGGCAAGGCCCAACGCTCATTCCGCGCCTGCAAGAGTGCAGACTATTTCCCACCGAAGAACGAAACTTCGACAAGTAATCTTTCGTAGTCAACGGCTAGGCATAGTCAACTGGGTTGCAGTGCCCGGACCAACAACAGATTAAACCTGCATAAGAAACAATAGGGGGACGTGTGAAACTAGCCAAACCCCGAAAAATCGGCCCCACGAAACTTGTGCTTCTTCTTGTGGTGGTATCTATTTTCGGTCAATTCTGCTGCCAGGAAATACAGCTTGCTGAATCGGTCTCCAGAAGGAATGACAGATTAATTGACAATACCTTGAAAGCTTCCATCGAAGACAGTTTGAAGACCAAAATACTGATACTTGCCTCCCCTCACCTAAAGGCGTTGGGCGAGAGCTTTAATCCTTCAATGTTAGATTCTCTGCTGTTTGTCCTCGAGCATTACAGGCCTGATCTAATTGCAGTCGAAAGCATGCCTCCGTCTTTAATTGAAGAGATGGAACGCAAAAAAGGGAATTTTACCGAAGTGCTCAATCAGTTTGCAAAAGATAGAATTGAAAATGGTCATATTGCGCAAAGACTGCTAGGCATTAACAGAAAAGAAGCAGAGCAGAAAGCCGATTCACTTTTGGATGTTATGAGTAAACAAAGCAAGTATGATACTCTCGATGAAGCACGTCTAAGCCTGGTTGTATCTATGTTAGCGTCCTACGATCTCAATTCTGCTTTACTTCAATGGTCTTATCTGTCTGATGATTTAAGAATAAGAAACGAGGTTATTCCAGGGAACATCTCCACTTATCTGGATGAGGAACTAAAAAGCCCAGATGAAATCGTGGCAATTGGCGTGAGACTTGCCAAAAGACTGGGCTTACAGAGAGTTGAATCAATAGATGATCATCAGGAGAAGGACACCTTCTTGAAGATATCGACACAATTGGTTAGTGAACTTCAGGCTAACAGTGTTTACAGATCCGCTGCCAACTCACCATTCTATATTGATTCTGAAAAGCGATTACAGGATGCTGCTGAAGATGGTTTTTTGCTGCGGCACTATTTGTATCTGAATTCCTCCCAATATACGTCGACAGACGTGGCAACTCAGTGGGGACTGTTTTTTAAAACCGGTTTGCCTTCGGGTCTGGACCGAAGCAGAGTTGCCTTATGGGAGGTCCGAAATCTCAACGTGGCCTCTCGTATTCGGCAATCCACCGTACTATATCCTGGTAAACGAGTGTTGGTAATCGTAGGGGCAAGTCATAAACCTTTCCTGGATGCTTACTTGAGTCAGATGATGGACGTGCAATTAGTGAATTTGGATGAGATTCTCTCTAAGTTCTACGAGTAGAGGGTCGTCCGAGAGTCCCGCTACACGCGGGACATCTCGGACCTAAGAGCTTTCGTCCGGTTTGTCTCCTGATATGCTCCGAGGCTGGGGAGGTCCCAGGCCAAGGCCGGAGGGATATCTTCGCCACAGCGCGGCCATCTCTCCGGTTGGCTTAATCCACCTCGCTTTCCAGATATATAGCAAAAGACCAACAGTCACGATCACTGTGACCAAGCTGCCCTCGGCGCCGAAGCTACCTCCGCTGAGAATTTCCGGCCCCCTGGGAACAGATACCAGAAAGCTGCTGGCTATTTCCGTGCCGCTGACTTTCATGCCCCACAACGGGCCCTGTGTCCAGTTCCACGCCACGTGCATGCCAATCGGCACCCGGAGCGAGCGGGTCTTGAAATATGCCAGGCCAAAGAGAACCCCCTGCACAAAAAGGCAAAGTGCGCCGACCCATGGGAATTCTTCATTAAAGATGTGTCCCAACGAGAATAGGAAGCTGAAACCCAGAATTGCCATCCACGCTCTCGTCCCTTCGATCAGGGCTTGCAGAGGATAGCCTCTGTGGAGAAGCTCCTCGAAAATCCCGGCTGCCACATAGACCACAAGATACCTCAACATCGTTTCCAGGGTTTGTGCGTCCATCCTTCCGAAACTGACATTCACAAAGCCTGCTGCCCACAAGATCAGAAAAACGCCGGTCAGGTACAGAAAACCGAACGCAAGCCCCGCCAGAAGCTCTTTGACCCCCTTAAAAGAGAAGCTCATCCCAAGCAGGGCGAACCGTCTGCGGTCAATCCATCTTAGGGTCATCCATGCTCCCAGCACCAACGCTATGTCGAGTGCGAGCATGAAAACGATGTTGACCGCCGATGCAATGTGGTTTCCACCTGACTCGGCGGGGAGAAGGAAGCTGAAGGCCTTCAGGAGCCCCATCAGGGGCGCAGCGGCAAGGATCACCATCCCCAGATAGATCAGCATCCGCCAGGCTGTGCGGATGTGACCGAATCGATTTCTCAGTATCTTACCGCGCTTTTGCGGTTTCTGCTGCCCGGAGAGCGCGCTTTCGCTTTTATCAGGGTGATTTAAGTGGGGATCTTCGTTCATACAGACCTCATGATCTAACATTTACTAAAACGATCCTGCCGGTGTATGGTTGCAGGATTTGTGCGACAACAAATTGTCAGCCATAAGGTCTTACCACAAGATCTCCACCTTCACCCTTGCAGACTGGGTGTCATCTTTGCTTTCATCCTGGTAAAACTTAGACATGTATTCCGCAGAAAAAAAGAAGTTTCCAGAAAACCTCAAATCCTCTTGAACGTGAAAGCTAAAATAACCATCTGAAGATCGAGAGAAGTTGGGATCATTGTATTTGGCCCACAGCACGAATTCTAAAGGAGAAACCGCTGCCGTTCGTATTTTGACCCTGAGATCACCATAGTCTTTCGCGTGTGTGGTACGATAATTCGCTATGAGGTTTAGTTCCAGCTTAGGGTAGGGAGAAACGAACAAATCAAGAGAGGACGTTTTTCTATCGATCTCTTCATCTTCAACGTTATAGTCGGTCCATAGCTGATAAATCGCAAAAGAAAACTCCGGCGAAAAATCATATCCTGTACCTACTCGAAACTTCATTTTCTCCGGCAGGTACGATCTTTCTCTCCATTGATTGTAAGAGAAATCCAAATTGAGCTTTTCCAGAATTGTGTATCGGGACTTGAAGAAAATTCCCCTCTCCCCTGCCTGTCTGGATCGGTAGTCAAAATCTATTTCATCCAGATGAATGGTCTCGTAATCAGGATTGGAGATTCCTCCGCCGTGCGGATGAATGAAATCGTCACCATACCTCCACCAGGAGAAATCAAAGCTGAGCGGCTTCCTGCGGGAATAGAGATCGAATGCAAGTGCGTTCTCTTCATTTGGCAACAGAGCATACTCGCCCGAGAACCTCACTGGACTGACAACGAAGTCAAAATGAAGGCTGGTGCAATCATCTGTGAAAGTGCTTTTGCTTTGCGTATTCTTAAGCTCGCCTGCGGAGAGGCACGCACCCACCTGCACCTCCTCCTTCACCAGAATCAAATCCAAAGTCTGGATCTCGTTTTCGATTTGCCCTCGCTTGTTCCTTGAGTAAAAAGCCAGAACTGAAAGGGACCTAAATTTCGATTCTCCCAATATCCCGTTAAACCTCCCGCGCGTGGGATAGAGAAAAGAATCCTCGAAGTGCGGTTCTGATTCGCTGGTGTATCCAAAAAGCGGATGATAACCTACATTCAGACCTAACCCAATTCTTTTGTCGAAATTCCCGAAGACCAGTTCGCTGGAGTATTCAGGAAGCATTATGTTAAGAAACCTTCTTCTTACTCGAAAATCACCCTGGCTTAAGATAGACTCAGAGGAATTGACCTGCTGGTCGGCCTCGATACGCCAGATCAGACGCTCTCTGTTGCCGACTTCGCAGAAAAGGTAGCTCTCCGTTTCGCCCTGTTGCTGAAATTCCTCATAGAATTTCCACACTAGTCTTCCCGAAAGCGGTGCACGATCCTTTTTCTCCCTTTGCGCCAAGAAGGCGGCCATTTTTTGATCCAGATCCAGGTCGAGCTTTTGGCCTTTTATCTGCGATAAGTCTGCGTTGCTCATATCTGGGACGAAGAAAAGTCTGTCTGCCTCTTTGGATGCCGGATAGAGTTTGCTCTGCATCATATCCAAGAGTTCGAGATACTGATCCAGGGTGAGGAATCCCATTTCCAGACCTTCACGCAGGTCTTCCTCAGTTTCATAAATTTCAGAGGCGATGAATTGTGCACGACACGAGTAACTGAAAAAACAGGTGAGAAGAATAAAAGAAAGAACAAAAGAAGCTATTTTGAAAAACATGGAAGCTTCCCCTCAAAGCTTAACCAACCCATGACGCAGGTCTTATATGTCCGGCTGTGAGCCGAGGGCGAACCGCCCCACAAATCACTCCATGCAGAGGCACCCTGGTATTACGTTTCCCAGATTGGCGGACCTGGTGAGCCGCCAATCTGTTGTTGGGAAAGTTGACATTATCTATCTGTCAGAACCTTTTGGTAAATGGTGTATTCTTTTCTAAAAAACAAAATATAGAACAGGCAGACAATTGCAATCAAGACTACATAGTAATATGGCTTTGCCACTGCATAAAATTTCTGGTAATCACTACTCACAATTAGAAGGGTGGAAGACAAAGATATGAAAACGCTGATTACAATCAGCGACCTTGGCAAAATATAGCCTAATGCCTTTATTAGGACACTCTTGTTCTTGGGAAATTTATAGAGCATTTTGATTAAGCTGCGTTTTTCACTAAAATAATAATATGTCATGAAGTCTTTGAATGCATACCCTTTTTGTGAAGGATAGCTGTCTCTTGTTTTAAACAAGCTGTAGTAGTTAAGGATAATTACAGCAGACACCAGAATTATCTGAAAAATTATGACGGTCGTCCATCCTTGCCCAAAGATAGAGACTATCGGATTAGTTTCTTTTTCTAAATTAGGCGTGATGATATAAGTTGCTGTTATATCCCAACATCGAGTTATGAGAAGGAATGAAGTTAAAAGCCAGAATTCTAATTTAGTTCTGCTCATTTTTTTGATGCATAGGCGTTAGGAAATGCCCATGCCCTAACCTTCGGTAATTCCTATCACCGAGGTATCAGAAATAAGAACCAGCATTCATGAATTGCTGGCCAGAGGATATCAACCTGCCGACAAGTCAATTGGACCAGCCACGAAGCGCTTCTTGAGGTTGCCAAGCGCATATGACCAGGCTCTGTCGAAGTAATCGAATAGCTTGTCCCAGTTCTCTCCCCTGCCCCATCCATGCTGTGAGAGAGCAACCTTGACCTTGCCTGGTTCGATCTCCTGGAAGTGCAGGACAACGATCGTGTACACGTTGCGCAGCTCGCCGAAATCCAGGGGAGCGTTCCAGGAAAACGATAGCATTTCCATTGGGAGATAGCTCAGCACTCTGCAGCCTTCGGAGCCGCGCAACCCATATTCCGCTTCCAGATCCCAGTAATTCTCGAAAGAACCGCCAACAGCCAGCTCCACTTTGGCCCCGGGTGAGAAGAACGTCTTGACTCCTTGCGTGGTGGTCCAGGCGTCCCAGACCTCCTCCAGTGTGGCGGGTACGAGTGTTTCCTTGCGAAGAATTCTGTCGGATTGATCCTTTGGCTCGACAAACCGGCTCTGCTCTTCTGTCATAAGATTTCCTCCTTCAGGGTGAAGCGTACGGAAGAGGCTGCGCGGTCGACAGCGTCTTTTTTGTCTGACCCGCGTTGACTCATCCCGGGTACTTCCCGGAGATGTAATCCTTGAGATAGCGGTTTTCCACGGTGCACTCTCCGCGCATCACGTTCACGATATCGCCAATGGAGATTATCCCCTCTAATTTCTTATTGGCGATTATGGGGAGATGTCGTACTCGGTTTTGCGTCATGATGTTTTCCACGTAGTCCAAGTCGTCATCCGGGGAGGCCACGATGAGGTCTTTGGTCATCACGTCTTTGACCTTGGTCTGGTCCAGCTCCTGAAAACGTCGTTCACATTCTCTCAAAACATCTCTTTCGGTGATTATGCCGGCTATCCCCCCTTTTTCATCCATGACCAGAAGGGATCCGATATTCTTTTGCACCAATGTCTTGACCGCGTCATATATGCTTTTCTCCGGTGAGATTGTAACTACCTTGGCTCCCTTGTCTTTCAAAATGTCTTTCACCTTCATGGTTCTGACCTCCCGTCGATCCTGTTCACCAAACAATTTGGGCTTGGTTTCTCTCCAAGCTTATTTCTCAGTTCATTTATTCCCGCTTTAATTGAACGGTTAAGCGCTTACTTTAGCTCTGTCACCGTTTCTTTGAAAACTATCCCCCTGTCTTTTAACCCCTGCATAATGAACCGGTAGGCGCCACAATCCTGACCAATAAACTCAAGCGGACAAATTCCGATGCGGTCAAACTTCTTCTCAGCTAAGAGCCGCACGACAGTCGTGCAGGTGTAGCCTGTGGTGCGGGCCATGGAGGTGGTTTTTGTCTTCTTGTCATAGTCGTCCAAAAGGTCAAAGGCGTGCCGTCTCCGCTCGCCGTCTTTTTTACCATCCACGACCACCCGCATCACCGTGAAATCCTCATCGCCTTCATTGAGCTTCCACATGGAGAACAGGAGCTTCGAGGTTAAGTCAATCGGCCGAATGCCGACTCCTTTCACTGAGATCAGATCCTTACTGAAAAAGCCGGTCTCCCGAAGCATCCTCATTTTCTCTGCGTGCGCGGGAAATCTCAGGGTCTTCTCCTTCATGAATGGAACCTTCATGGTCTGTATGAGAGTTCTAAGACCGTCGGTATTGAATGCCTCCAAAGTCCCCACTCCTTGAAAGTCCAAAAGCTCAACATCTGAAAGCGCGGGTTTAGTGACTACCTTACCATTTTCGACAAGGCGTGCCGGGCGGGTGTATTCCTCAATGACATCCGATGGGGAAAACGGAGCTTTGTATTGGTAAGGCCCGCTTCCAGCCTTGGGCAATCCTCCTACATAACACTCAAATCTTTCCGTTTGGTCCAGGATGCCTGTCATGTATCCTAAAATGAGGTTACTGCATCCCGGAGCCACCCCGCAGTCCACCACAGCTATCACACCTTTATGCTTAGCCAGTTGATCCAGCTTGAATGGATCTTCGGGAAGAAAGGAGATGTCAACCATGTTCTTGCCCAACTCCATGACCGTCTTCACGGTGCGGAATCCCATGTGTCCGGGAAGCGCACCGACCACCAGATCATACTCCCTAACCAGCCTGGAGACCGTCGAGGTATCTGAGAGATCGGCCTTTATCAACTCGACGCCGGACATGGCTTTCAGCTTATCTAAATTCCTTTGATTGATATCAACGGCAGTAACGACCTTGTCGCCGTCTCTTGCCAGGTCCTTTACGATGGCTTCCCCCACCAGTCCCGTTCCCAGTACCATTATATCCACTTCATCTCCTGACTGAGGCGCATTTCTTTCCAGACATATCAAAAGGTCAAGAAGGCCTCTTGATGAGCAAACTGCATACCTCATTAGCCATCTCCTCGATGGCTTTCCCGGTGACATCTACGACCGGCCATTTTGGGTTTTTTCGAAAGATCTCATGACTGTATTTAAGTTCCTGACCCACGTGTTTTGCATCCCCGTAATTTATGTCCGGATGGACTAACTGAGCAACCCGGGTTTGACGAAGCCTGACCAAAAGGTCCGGGTTGATGGTCAAGGCGACGACCTTTCTCTGATCCATCTTGAAAAGCTCGGAAGGTGGGTCCATTCCCAGTATTATGGGGATGTTTGCAACCAGCAGCCCTCTGTTGTAAGCCAGGTACATGCTCAGCGGCGTTTTTGAAGTTCTGGAGACACCCACTATCACCACGTCTGCCTTGCGCAGATCATGCAGCCCATGCCCATCATCGTGCTTGACCGTAAATCCTACCGCATCCAGCCTCTGGAAATAGTGGTGATCAAGTTCACCCAGCAAGCCGGGCTTGGCCTCAGGAGAGGCGGCAAGGAACGCGGCCAGCGAGGTCAGCAGAGGTCCCAAAAGATCGACCGTAGGCACACTTGATTCATTCGCTCTGGTGGCGATTTCCGTCCGCAGCTCCGGGGTAACAAGAGTGTAAGCGATCAGTCCCTTTTTTTCAGCAGCCGAGTTCACGATCTCCTGTATCTGCTCTCTGGTTCTCACATCAGGGATACGCTCCACGTTAACGTTCTCCTGCCCGAATTGCACCAAACTCGCCTGCAATACCCTTTCTGCCGTAGATCCGGAACCATCCGATATGACCCAGATATATTTGGCTTTCGGACGATAAGATTTCATTTCCTGATTTTGTAGTTGCCCAATTTATTGGGCATGTGTTCGGGCTCTTGATTCTGTAGTTGCCCAACTTATTAAGCATTCTTTTGGCTCAATGAATCGGGCGACCACTCTACCAAGTAGGTAGATTGCCGCAGGCTGCACGACATTCAATTATTCATCTTCTCCTTGAAATCTACCCTCACCCTATGCATCTCCCCAACGGGAGAGGGAACTCTCCCTCCCTTTACAGGAGAAATCGAGGGAGGTTGATAATAACACTTAGTTATCTCTTTGGGTTCGAATGAGTGTGTCTGCAAAATCGAATTTCTTCTGAAGTAGCTCCTCCACTGATCGACCGAGATGCTTGGGGAAGTCCGCTACCATGTCTTTGAAAGATTCATCTAGTACGTGATATCTCTTCAGCCAGCGATCAGAGAATTCGCCATCCTCGAGCTGTAGAAGGGGCAGAGTGCGAAGTATCATCCATCCGAGAAATGCCGAAGAGTTCAAGTAAAGGCTAGCCAAGCTTTCATCCCATGGAGGGAAGAAAGGGAGTGGTTGTTTGTAAACCCACCTCTTGTAACCCCACAAGAAATTAGTTTGGCCTTTGTGTACAGCCATGTGAAGACCTTGCACGAAAAGATCCAGGTCTCGCTGTGCGTCGGAGCTTAAACCACTGCCCGGTCCAATAATCGCCGAGCGTACTTTATTATCGCATTCTGAAATCCGTCTCCGGATGAGCTTGTAAATTTTCTCCTCCGAGAGATTGCTTCTCTGTAACGACGCCCCGTCCCCAAACAATTCTTTGACCTCAATAGCCTGCCACTGTAAGGCTGCTATCGTAAGCGCGTTTTCGAGCACGGCTCTAAGCAGGCCTTTGGCGTCCTCGTAGTAGCCATTCCAGAAGCAGGAATAACTCGCCCTAAGCCTCCACAAGGTCGCCACATGGGTCAGGGTGAAGATTATTATCTTTTCAGGCCACTTGGTTTCTTCTCTTCCGGACGTTTCTCGGAACGTTTCTACGTAGAAGTCAAAGAACGCGTCCATTAGACGAAGGTATCCGCGAAATTGCCTCTTTAGATGCCGGGACATTGCTTGCTCGTGCTTGATTAAATCCATTAGATGGTCTCCCCCCACGATTCCACCTTTGCCCCCAAATGCTTTGTCGATACGATCGACCCACTCGGCCATCTGATGTGCGTCCATAGTCACCTCTGTTTCATACCGAAGTCGCACAGGGATTACGAAATCTCGCCCCAACATGCGGAGATTTTCATCTTAGTTCATACTTGTCCAGCTTCCGATACAGGGTCCTTTCGCCTATTCCCAAAAGTTGAGCTGCTTTCTTTCTATTTCCCCTGGTATACTCAAGCGCCCTTCTGATCAAATCCTTTTCCATTTCTTCAACATTCAGATCGGTGGGTATCTGACCTGTTCTACCCTCGCTTTCCCAGGATAAGCCCCCGGCTTCAACTCGACGTTCCGACCTCAACCGGCTTTCCTCGCCAAGAGCCTCTCTGAGACTGATGATTTCTGATCTCAAGCTCAAAATTGCCTGTATGATAAGCTCGTGCTCGGCAGTCTCCACGGACTTCCCGGTAACCATGGGAAGCCTGCGATTGGCCTGCCCCTGCTTCTCCATGTATCTCCTGACGTCTGGAGCTTCGATTCTGCGGTCAGGTGCCAAGGCCAGCTGGCTCTCCAGGAAGTTTCTCAGTTCCCTCACATTGCCGGGCCAGTGGTAGTTAATCAGAAGCTCCAGTGCTTCGTCTGAGACGCCCGTGATTTTCCTGGTGCTCTGCGCGTTAAGCTTCTCAATGAAACTGTACACCAGGATGGGGATGTCTTTGGGGCGTTCCCTTAAGGCGGGGACGTCAATTTTCACCACGGCTAGTCTGAAATACAGGTCACTCCGGAATGTCCCGTCATCCACCTGTTGCTCCAAGTTCTGATTGGTGGCAGCGATTACTCTCACGTCTACTTTGATATCAGAGCTTCCTCCTACTCGCATAAAACTTCGTTCTTCCAGGACTCTCAGAAGTTTCACTTGGGTGGACGGCTTAAACTCAGCGATTTCGTCTAAGAACATGGTTCCACCATTAGCCGTTTCGAAAAGCCCGCGCCTCTGGCTGACTGCTCCAGTAAACGCACCCTTTTCGTGCCCAAAGAGCTCACTTTCCACTACCCCCTCCGCTAAAGCTCCCACGTTGGCGGCTATGAAAGGTTTATCTTTTCTTTTGCTGTTAGCGTGAATTGCGCGCGCAATAAGCTCCTTTCCGGTTCCGGATTCCCCGGTGATTAACACCGTGATATTTGTGGGGGCAACCTGGAGCGCGGACTCAGCAATCTGCTTCAGTTGGACGGATTTCCCCACCAAGCCACATGACTCCAGAAAGTCCCGCTCCTTTAAGAGCTTGTTTATCTTAAGGTGGAACTCCTCCGGTTTCAGAGGAATCTCGAAAACATCGTCCGCCCCGCAGTCCATAAGCTCTTGCTGACGGTAGAGGTTCTCGGCCGGAAGGCCGACTAAGATATCTGACTGTGGGCTTCTGGCTATAACTCTTCGGATCAGGACAGGACACGAGAAATCCTGCAGTCGGGAATCCGAGATAACAATGTCAAACTCCTCGTCACGCACCTTTTTCACGCCATCGCGACTGTTGAGCACATTTCTGATCTGCGGGCTGATGTCGGATAGTGCCTCGCTGATTCCCTTGGAAAGCTTCACGTCCGGGCTTATGACCAGTATGTTGGCCGGTTGATTCACCAGATCACTCTCCCTTGCACTTGAAAAGCTGACGATGGCTTCTGACGGAATAGAAAGTAAAAACAAAAAGCAAAAACCACAACCGAAAAATCCAGGTTACTTCGTACTGGCGAGGGATAGGCATATGAAGTCCTCAAGCGTATGTCCTTCGGCGGCCATTCAAGTTGCCGCGTCAAAGACAAAACCTTTTCCTTCTCCTTTTTCCTCGCACACGCGGGATGCGTTCCTTGCTTCCGGGTAGCATAAAATCCATTTCCTTCTTTTCCTTGTCTACCCTTATCACCTGCACCTTGACCCTGTCACCCAGTTTATAGATCCTTTTGGTGCGTCTCCCCACCCATCTTTTACTTTTTTCATCGAAGAGGTAGAAATCGTCGTCGAGACTGGAAACACGCACCAGACCTTCTGCCAAAAGATTGTCGAGCCTCACGAAAAAACCAAAAGGAACCAGTCCAGAGATGATCCCCTCGAATTCGTCTCCCAGCTTGTCCTGCATAAACTCGATCTGCTTGATCTTTATCGATTCTCTCTCCGCCTCATCTGCTAATCTTTCTCTTTCCGAGGTGATCTCCCCGATCTTGGGGAGACGACGCAGCATCGTGCTTTGTCTTTTTACGTTATATTTGCCACTCTGCAGGTCCTTCAAGAGCCGGTGTACGAGGAGGTCGGGATACCTTCGGATGGGCGAGGTGAAATGCGTATAGTTTGAGAAAGCCAGACCGAAATGTCCCACGTTTTCTGGATCGTAACATGCTTTCTTCAAGGATCGCAGCAATATCTCGTTCACCAATTCTTCTTCTGGCTTGCCCTCCAAGGACCTCAGAAATCTTTGAATTTTCTTGGGACGAATCCTTCCAGAGATCTTAAACGTGTAGCCTAAGGTTGACACGAAGTCGGAGAACGCCTCCATCTTTTCCTGATCTGGCTCTTCGTGTATTCGGTAAAGGAATGGAACGGAAACACGGCTCACATGTTCTGCCACGGTCCGGTTGGCAAGAAGCATGAACTCCTCAATTAAACGATGGCTCTCCAGTCTGGCCACTTCCAATATGTCTTGCACCTTTCCGTCTTTTCCTAAAACCACGTGTGCTTCCGGAAGATCAAAGTCCAGGCTGCCTCTTTCAAGCCTTTTCTCCAGAAGTTTTCGACTGAGCTTTCTCATCTCCAACAAGTCAGTCTCCAGACCACGTATGTTCTTGCCCACACGCCCGCTGTCAAAGAACCTCTGCACCTCATCGTAGTTCAGCTTGGCTTTGCTTTTGATGACGCTTTCGGTTATTTGATAGTCAATTCTATTCCCTTCGGGGTCAAGTTCCACGACCACGCTGTAGGTTAATCTGTTGCGACGGGGCTTCAAGCTGCAGACATCATTAGAAAGCTTCTCCGGCAGCATGGGGATGACCCGATCCACCAGGTAGACCGAAGTGCCCCTGGCCAAGGCCTCCCGGTCTAAGGATGTATTTTCATCAAGGTAGAACGAGACATCAGCTATGTGCACGCCCAGAACATAATTACCGTTAGGTTTGATTTCCAGAGAGACTGCATCATCATGATCTTTGGCGTCTACCGGATCGATGGTAAAACAGTTCTTGTTGCGAAGATCCAGTCGTCTCCGAAGCTCCTTTCCTGCCAACGTTTCGGGAATGTCAGCCAACTCCTGCTGGACCTCATCCGGAAAGCTCAAAGGGAGACCAAATTCCTTGATCAGAGACAGAATATCCATTCCGGGCTCATCCGGGTAGCCCAAGACCTCGACAACCTTCCCTTCCGGACCCATTTGAACATCTTCCCAATCCAGGAGCGACACCAGTACTTTCTGCCTGTCGAGCGCCCCCAGCGAATTTTCCGGGGCAATGTAAATATCTCTGGAGATCCTTTGATCGTCTGGCTCAACGTAATCGGAGAATCTGCCTTTGCGGTAGGTTCCTACGAGGCTTGCCTTAGCTCTCTGCAAAATCTTTGTGATGGTCCCTTCACGCGCGGGTCCTCTTCTCCTGCCAAGTAGGCGAGCCACCACCTTGTCACCGTGCAGAGCGTAGCCCATATTCTCTGAACGGATGTAAACGTCCTCGTTTTTGTCTTCGGAAACAACGAACCCATAACCGCCTTTGCCGGAAACCAACCTTCCCACCACCAGATTGGCTTTATCGGGCAGGCCAATCCTGCCCCTCTTCACCTTGACCAGCAAACCATCCCGGAGCATCTCCCTGATGGTCCTTCTGAAGCTACCGTATCTCTCTTCGGGGACTTCCATCTTCTTGGCCAACTCCCGCAACTTAAGAGGTCTATGCCCCGCGCTGGAAAGAAACTCAAGAATTTGCTCTCGATCTTTGTTCATAGGAATAGGACTTGAATTGCCCTCGGAAGCGAGCCAACCTTTTTCAGTCGCTTCCTGTGCCCTTATCTGTCATCGCACTGACTATTGATTGATACGGAATGATTACCTCTATTTTCGCTGCAGCTTGGTCAGGGGCACAATCGCTTTCTTCTTTTTCGTCACGTCGTAGCTGCTCAGAATCTCCACTTGATTTGTGCCCTGAAGGTTGAGAATATCGTAGATGTCGGGGCTGAAATCGGTGTCCGTACCTCCCCCGCCTTGCTGCTGTGTTGGCTGCTGGCCAACCTTCATGAACTTGCCCACCCCATATGCCGCGTCCTTATGCCCACCCTTCTGTCCCCCGGTGAGAACCTGGTACTTCCAGTCTGAGTTGGGCGCGCCGACGATTTCCTGAGGAATGGCGAAAGAGATTTCATTACCCCTTAGGTGATTCTTCTGTGAGGAAGCTTCCAGAAACAGAAGATGCCATACCCAATCTTGGTCGTATACCAAAACTCCTGCGTTGCTCATCTCGATGACGAATTCGTACGCATCGCTCGCGGAAAACCCCACGTTTCCATTCTCGAAGAAAAGCTTGGTGTTGCCGCTACTTTTCCTGTCATCCTGATCTATGGCCACAACTGCAAATGTTCCGTTAAATGCTTCATCTGAGGATATTTTTTCGTCGTTCAAATTGCCAAATCGGAGCCGGAAATATATCAGTGCATCATCTGAGCTAACTTCAAAACCGATCAGGTCGAAAAGGGCGGGAAGCGCCCTTTCGTTCTTTGGATAGAGGTAATCTCCGTCCCCTTTGTCGTCGCCCGCAGGATCTTCCATGTAAAAAGTCTCTTTTGCCGGAGGAAAGTCCACGATCTCTACTCCAGGCAGTGGTAGACTCATCACGAATTCTTTCCATTCTGCCTGCAACTCATTCACGGTTCGGCCGTATAGTTCCTCCAGTGCCTGCCTTTGTTCCCCATACCTTGCGCCGCTCGCTAACAACTGCTTGAACCCCCAACTGCCTTTAGTCTCCATCAGGAATTTGGCGAAAGATGCAGCAAGGCCGGCACCCTCGTTTTTTCCGAATCTCCACGGATTGAGCATCAACGAGTCGAGAGAGACATTTCCATCGGCTTCCAACTTCTTCTTTGCCCAGGACAGCAAAAGTTCGGGGGAAAAAAAGGACGCGCCTCCCAGATAATAAGCCAGCCCTTCGCTCAGATACTCAGGCGGGACAGTCTTTTCGTCCGTAGGAAGGAGCCGGTGGGAGATTATGTGAACCACCTCGTGCGGGACGAATCTCTGGATAGACGCCACCACTCCGTTGATGGGCTGGCTGCGGGCCAGGGAAGGCTCCATTCCGAAGAGCCGACCGACTTCTTCAATCGAATCGCTCGTGAAATAATCGATTTTGTCCTGGTAAGATACCCCCAGAAGGTCAACCGTTTTCTCGTAGAACTGGTCCATTTCCTCAAGCAGCGCGCCAACGGGCCTGTCCTCCTCTTGCTTGTAATGGTAAACGAAGTGCTTCGATTCCTGTTGCAGCCAATCTCGCGTGTACACAAAAATGGGATTTGCCCCCACCATCTTGCCTTCTTGCCTGACGAAGTACCTGACGTCTTCTTGGATGGGCCCGGCCTTGCCTTCCCGATAGTACCATTCCACCTCCAAAACGACGTAGTCTTCCGTCGCCTCTGTTCTTGTTATCCTGTAATTCAGATGACGTGGGTCGAGCATTCTGTAAATCAAATATGCCCACTGCCAATCATAGGTCTTATGTCTTTGCGTCTCCTCCTTATTCCAGAAATCCTTTGCCTCCTCCTGGCGTCCCTCTTGTAGCGCTTCCACGTAAGCTTCAAAGCTCTGTTCTGCGCTGAGTTGGTCTGATAACGGGTTCACTCCCAATTGCCACACTAGGACAAACGCCAGAAGCATGAAGCCGGCGGGTGTCCCGGCCCTTCTGTTCACTACCTTTGACATGATCGAATGATATCACAATGCGGAAAACTTGTCAAACGAAAAAGCCCGGAGTTATGCTCACTCCAGGCTTAGGTTTCGTTCGAGACCAGTTTAGATCGCCTCTCAGAACCCACGGCCCTCCCTATGCGGGCAGAAACGGCGAGAATGATGCTGGCGTTCTCCTCTTGCCTTTTTCATCATTCTTTTTCCCCGCTCGCCTCTCATCTTCATGAAATTCTCAAACTGTTCTTGAGTCAAGACCTCTTTCATAGACAGCTTTCTGTCCACGTTGTTTTTGAGAAGCTGCTTTTGCGTGTCGGCTATCCTGTCAACCAGCTTGGCGATTTCTTTCCTGTCTGGCTGCTTTTGCATCATCAGATGCCGAAGCTCCAGGCGGGACGTTTTCAAATCCGCCCTCAGCCCGATCTGGGCTTTCTCGAAGTCGTACCGGATCTCCTTGATGCTCTCAATCTGATCGGCGGTCAAGTTCAATTCCTCTGCCGCCTTCATGGGACCGCGACCAGGTGGCTGAGCATAAGCCAAGGAAAAGGTCAAAACCAAAGTCCCGATTGCGGCGATCGCCAAGAGGTAAGTTCTCTTATTCATGGCCGGTGACCTCCTTCCAATGCTAAGGATTCTACTTAGCTGAATTGTAATTTCAAATCTCCATTCCCTACGTTCCAAAGCTTACCAGCGCGGACCTTTCTCTCTCATCCGGTGAATCGTGTCTTTCAGCCTTCTTTCAAACCTCTCCTCGAAAAGATGCATTCTAGCTCGCTGTTCTAGAGTCAGCATTTCCTTGGATCTCTCTTGAAACTTCTCGAGGTCGGCCTGAAACTGTCTTCTGGCACTCTCCAGACCGCTCAGAGCTTCTTTAAGCTTTTTCTCGTCTTTCTCTTCTGACTGCAAGGCCACCTCCAACTCCGATAGATGCTCCCTTCTCCTCTCTTCGAATCTCTTCCTGGCATCCTGAAGATCCTTCAGAACCGGCAGAAATTGCGTGGACTGCTCCGAGGAAAGGTCCAGGGCCTCCAGAAGCTTCCACATGCGCAGCGTCTCGATGTTTTCCCTGATTCTCTCTCTCTCCTCTGTTCGCTCGGGCAGATCACCGTGACGAGGAAGAGATCTTTGTGCCAGAATCTCTCCGGGAAGTAAAAGAGCCACACTTAATAAGACCAGAATCACCGTTCTCTTGAACTCTGTCATTATCACCGCCTCCTGTCTTCAGGTGAATACCTTTCGGTCTGTCCCAACAGCCAAAGGTCATTTTTAGCATTTATAGGAGATCCCTCACCTGGAGAGCTTTGATGCTCTTTTCGATCTGCCTTAACTCCTCGTCGCTTAATTCTCTCAGGATAGAGCTTAAGCTTCTCTGGCTTAGGTAATCCTCTTCTAAAATTCTCTCGGTCGATTCCAACTCCTCCTCTCCACTGCTGGACAAGAACACCTCTATGGCAAGGGATTCACCGTCCTGCGACGAGAGAATCTCCGCCAGTTGATCCGTGTATGCAGAAAGCTCGTATTCCGGCAGAATGCTTTCCGAGGACAAGTTTGTCGGCACTTCCACCATCTTTTTCTTATCCGCGCTGAACAGGAAGAAGCTCAGTGCCACTACCACGACAGCGGAGAGAAGACCGAACACTAATCGGGGTTTCGGGAAAATGGTAAATCCTGGCTTCTCTTGAGACTCAATCCCTGACCTTACCCGGGGTAGGAAGTTCGTCCAGAAGCTCTCCTCCGGTTCTGGAATGCCGTCTTTCGAAAGCAGTTGCAGGGTATTCCGAATCTCCTGCAGCCTCAGTCGGCAATCCGCGCATTCCGCCAGATGCCGCTGGACCTTCTCACCATCTTTTGGGTCAAGAGAACTTTCATGATACCCAGGTAGAAGACTCTCAATCTCTTTGCATCTCATATGTCCCTCACGACCTTTCAGCGAAAATCAGCCAGAAGCTTCTTTAGCTTCTGAATTGCCTGGAAATAATTAGCTTTTGCCGCCCCCTCCGTTATCCCCAAAATCTCAGCGATCTGCTGATGGGTTAACCCCTCATAGTACTTCAGAATGAAACTGCTCCTTTGCCTGGGAGGTAGATTCTTGATAGCCCGGTTAATGGCAAGCTTCAACTCCTCCTTCTCGACTTTATCTGCGGCTGAACCGGAGACCGATAGCTTATCTGACAAATCAAGAATGGAGAGAAACGACCTGAATTTCTCTCTTCTGGTGAAATTGATGCACAAGTTCACCGCTATTTTCGCCAGCCAGACGTAAAAGCTCGATCTTTCCTCGAAACTCTTCAAGCTCCTGTAAGCCCTCACAAAAACCTCCGTGGATAGATCGGCCGCATCCTGTTGATTCCTCACCATCCTGTATATCAAGCCGTAGATTCTTCTCTGATAGCGCACAACCAGCTGGTTGAAAGCCTTTTCATCACCTTCCCTGAACCTCCGAACCAGGCTCGAATCTTTCTCGTCCTTCATCTCTTTTTCTTTCACTTAAACGGACACACGAGGGCTTAAAGGGGTTTAATTCTTCGCGGAAGATTTTTCCTCCGGCAGCAGCATCCGCACCAATTCGATCTATGTAAGTACCTGTCACCCTCCTTTCATTTAACGGGAAGGGGAGGACAAACGTAAGGACAAGATACGATGACGTGTGCTTTTCTCATTTGCAAAAAACCAGCACCTGACTTAGGTCGGGTGCTGGTTGCGAATCGCTTTGGCGTCTTTTGGCCTTACGAATCCCAATCTTGCGTTCTTCCCTAATCCCTTCTGCTCTTAATAAGAACTTTCGAGAACTCGTTCATTTTTTCCAGCACGATGCCAGCCCCTGTTGCTACACATCTCAGCGGGTCGTCGGCTATGTTTATGGGAAGGTTGGTCTCTTCTCTTAGCCTGTTGTCCAGTCCTTTGAGCAGGGCGCCTCCTCCGGTAACTACTATCCCCTTGTCCAGGATGTCGGCGGAAAGTTCCGGAGGAGTCTCCTCCAAAGCCTGTCTCACGGCTTCGATGATAGCGTCCAGCGGCTCGCTTAGAGCCTCTCTTACCTGCACTGAGCTTAGCTTCATGGTTTTGGGAATTCCTGCCACCAGATCCCTGCCCTTTATCTCCATGCTCTCCTCCTCCTCCGGGGGATAGGCAGAGCCGATGGCCATTTTGATCTCCTCGGCGGTCCTTTCGCCAATTAAGAGATTGTAATTCTTCTTCAGGTAGAGCATTATGGCTTCGTCCATCTCATCCCCTCCGATGCGGATGGAGATGTTATTGACGATGCCGTCCAGAGCGATTACCGCAATCTCGGAGGTTCCACCTCCGATATCTATGACCATACTTCCCGAAGGAAGATGGACTGGCAAACCCACTCCGATGGCAGCAGCCATGGGCTCCTGGATCAAGAAGACCTCCCTTGCTCCGGCGTTTTCCGCTGAGTCCCGGACGGCTCTTTTCTCCACCTCGGTTATTCCCGAAGGGACGGAGATGACGATGCGGGGTTTCATAAAGTATCGATGCCTCACCACCTGGCGAATGAAATCAGAAAGAAGCGTTTCGGTTATCTCGAAATCGGCGATCACTCCATCTTTCAATGGTCTGATAGCCATGATCTCTCCCGGGGTCCTGCCCACCATGTCTTTGGCCTTGGCTCCAACCGCCAATATCTTCTTGGACGATACTTCAATCGCCACTACCGAAGGCTCGTTCAACACTATACCTTGCCCGCGCAGGTAGACCAGCGTATTGGCCGTCCCCAGGTCAATGCCTATGTCGTTGGAAATAAAATCAAGAAAGCCCATCGTTCCTCCGAAAATCAAAGTCAAAAAAGATTCAAAATGAGAAATATCAAATCGCCCCCGAGGTATCGCCACCTCGGTCTTTAGAATTTATCGGCATTTTTCTCGATGCCCTTGCGATTTTTCAGTGGCGCTACTCTTCCGTCACCTCATCTTCTCCCAAATAGATATGTCTGTTTATGAGACTGACCCAATCACTCCATTTTTTGCCCTTGGATTTTTGGGTCTTTATGATATGGGCGAAAGCATCGGCCTTGGCATCCATCTCGTCCGCATAATGCAGGATTATTGCTTCTATGGTCTTGGGCACCACCGGCGAGGCGAACTCTAATTCGCCCTGATGGGAAAGGATCAAATGCTTAAGTTGAAGAGCCAGATTCGGAGGAAAGTCTTCAATCATCTGTATCTTCCTATCCACCAGCTCGTCCCCCGAGACTATATGTCCCACCAGTCTTCCTTCGTCGGTATAGTCGAGAAACCCCTTAGCCGAATACGCGTGAATCTTTCCCATGTCGTGAAGCAAAGCCCCCGCGATCAGAAGATCACGGTTCACCAGTTCATACATGCTGGCCGCTTCCTCACAGATCTGAACCACCTTTAAGGTATGTGCCAGAAGCCCGCCAACGTAAGCATGATGCCACAGCTTGCCCCCGGGAGTTTTTTTCAGCTTTTCTGTAAGCGGCGAATCCTCCGAAAGAAGCTCCAGAAGTCTTCTCAGGTGGGGATCCTGAACGGAAGACACCGCCCTTTTGAAATCCTCAAAAAGGGAATCTAAACTCCGCTCTGACGCGGGCAAAAAGTCGGCCAGGTCGATCTCCTCGTCCTTGGCTCTTCTGAGCTTCTCCACCTTGAGCTGAGGATTCTCCTTATATGTGGTCACCCAACCTTTGATCTTTACTATCTCACCGCTCTGGGCTTCATCTGCAATCTGCTCCGGGTTGTCCCATACCACCCCGTCTATTCTTCCGGTTTTGTCCCCCAACTCAAGCTTCAGGAAGGTCTGACCGTCATACTCCTTGATGTCTTTTCTGCGGAGCACAAAGAATCCAGTCACCTGATTGCCCGGTTTCAGATCCTTTACAAACAAAGCCTTCATTCTCTATCAAGCCCTTAAACTCTTTCTCAAACATGCCCGAAATTTACGAGTTAATAATATAGAGCACCGGCTCCATCAAAGTCAAGGACAAAAATCCTTGTGATGGCCAAAGGGCAGACTTATATTCCAGTCCGATACTAACTGAGGAGAGTTCACTGGCATGAAGATACTGCATCGATACATTATCAGAGCACACGTGGGGCCTTTCTTCTTTGGGCTTGCGGTGATCATGTTCGTGCTGGTTATGGACTTCATCATCGAGATACTGAAACTGATCATCGGCAAGGGCCTGAATGCATTCACTATTCTTCAGCTTTTCGGGCTAAACTTGGCTTGGATGTTGGCTCTGGCAATTCCCATGGCGGTTTTGGTCTCTACCCTGATGGCTTTTGGAAGGCTTTCCCAGGATAACGAAGTAATCGCGTTAAGAGCCAGTGGAGTAAGCCTTTATCGTCTGATCCTGCCTGCCTTGATCATCTCCATTGTCATATGTGTGGGCATGATTTTTTTCAACGACAGGGTCTTGCCTGAGCTCAACCATAAAGCCCGTCTTTTAGCCACGGATATTCACCAGAAGCGCCCTACTTGGAATCTGAAGGAGAACGTGTTCATCGACGAGATTCCGGAGTATCACATCCTGATAAGAAAGGTGGATCCGCATTCCTCTGACGTGGAAGGGGTGACCATATACGACCAAAAAAACCGACGCAGCCCCCGAACCATTATAGCTGAGAAGGGCAAGGTAGAATTCACCCCTGACGGAAATACTCTGGTTTTCAAGCTTTTCAACGGCGAAGTGCATGAAGCCGATGAAACCGAGCCTCAGCGGTACCGCCGGATAAGCTTCGACCGACAGACCATTTACATACATGACGTGGGGAGCAAACTCATGCGCTCCCAGTCAGGTTTCCGCACCGACCGGGAAAAAACCTCTGCGCAGATGCTCAATGAAGTCAGGAAGTTGGAGGCAGAAGTACTAGCCTCGAAGCACAAAATCGTAAAGACAGCAAATTTGGCCTGGGATAAGACGGCAGAGACAGCGCAATCCAAACATCCCATGGTTGAGGAAAAAGCTATTTTGGACAACCTGATCAAGGAGAACCACAATATCCTCAATCAGATCTTAAGTGAAAAGGAAAACGTCAAGAACAAAAGAAGATACATCAACAGTCTCATGGTGGAGGTACACAAGAAGTTTGCTCTGGCCGGAGCTTGTGTGGTTTTCATACTGGTGGGAGCCCCGTTGGGCATAATGGCAAGAAGAGGAGGGATAGTGGGAGTGGCATTGAGTTTGGGATTCTTCGTCTTATACTGGGCGTTTCTCATTGGTGGTGAGGAACTGGCGGACAGACAGCTCGTTCCCGCCTTTCTGGCCATGTGGTCAGCCAATATTCTCATCGGTGGAACCGGAATCTATATCTTGATAAAATCTGCCAGAGAAACCAAACTCATCCCCCGGGCATGGGCCCGAAAGTTCGTGGCCACACGATTCAGAGACAAGCGGCAGCCGTAGTCGCCAAGCAGTCGCGCGCCGGCAGTCTAAAAGAATATCTCCGGAATTTCAAGGTTCAAGAACATATGCGAATATTGGACAGATATCTGATTCGGCAATTCAGCTTAACTCTGATCTTCAGCCTGGTAGCTTTTTGGCTTGTTTTTCTGGTGGTGGATCTGGTTGAGCATGTGGACAAGTTCATCGATAAACAGGCCCCGTTGTTTCTGGTGATTAAGTATTACGCCTTCTACACTCCCTATATTTTGGTTCTCGCCCTTCCTGTGGCGGTGCTTCTTGCCTGCCTTTTCTCCCTGGGTCAATTGGCCAGGCATAATGAACTTACAGCCATGAAGTCAGCCGGCGTAAGCTTGTACCGTATCTTGCTTCCTCTGTTTGTCCTGTCTTTTTTAATAAGCCTCTTCACCGTTGCTTTCGGCGAGACAATCCTTCCGCACACCTCTCAGAAGAAGGAAGAGATCAAAGCAGTTGAGATTGAAAAGGGAAGACGCGAAAGGAATATAATACTCCACAATGTCTTCGCTCAAGCAGAGGATGGAAGGATATTCCATTTAGCCAGTTATGACACCAGGAAGAAAGCCGGTACCGACGCGTTGGTTCAGAGATTCCAAGAGAGCCGGCTCAAAGAGGAGATACGGGCTAAGAAGGCAAGCTGGGGAAACGATGGCTGGCTTTTCGAGCACGGGGTGGAAAGAGTCTTTTCCGATTCCTCCATGAAATCCGCAGATTCCGAAGATCAGAGCAAGACGGATCTGGATTCGCTTGCCCCAGCTACTGCAGAAAGATATCAAGCTTTCGATAGGCTGTTCCGCTTGGACTTGAAGATAAAACCCGAAGCTCTGGTCCGGAGACAAAAGCAGCCTGAGGAAATGGGGTATATGGAGCTGGCCGAATATGTCAAGATCAGAAAACGGGCCGGTGCCGAAACTCTTAAAGAGGTTACCGATCTGAATTCAAAGATTGCTTATCCTTTTATCAATTTCCTCATCGTCCTTTTTGGTGCACCGATAGCTGCAAATCCTCGTCGGAGTGGAATGGCGGTGGGCGTGGCAATAACTCTTTTCATAGCCTTCTGCTCTTACATCGTCATCAAAGGTTCCTTAATTCTTGGACACGAGGGAATATTACCGCCGCTTCTTGCCGCCTGGTCCGCAAACATCCTCTTTGCTGTCCTGGGGACAATCCTCCTGATGAAAGCCAAGAAGTAGGCCATTGGTCGATTGTGACCGCTGAGTTTATAGAAATCTCCCATTAAGAAAATCCGTCCCGCTTGGAGTTCTAATCCCATGGTTGTTTGCCTTGCCCCTAGCCCTTGTTTCTTTCTCGTCGATTCCGAGGGGGAGTTTTCCCTCGCATCGCCACTTTGTGGTCTCGATGCTCTAGCCTGATAGATAGTAACCTGGCATCGGGATAACAATATCCCGATGCAACAGGGTCTTCCAAGCCTGTCTGGTTTATTTTTCTTGCCTTTTGGTGTTCGGCTCTTAAATTAATAGACCAATGTTCTTTTGATCTCGCACCTTCGAATCGCGCTGGCTCGGAGGAACACACGGAATACAGGTTGAGGTGGCGGTTTAATATATACGGCCTTCTGTTGCATCGGGACTTTGTAGTCCCGATGCTTAAGCCCAGTAGATGGTGACCAGGCGCCGGGATAACAATGTCCCGACGCGACAGAAAAGTGGAAGCATTGATCCGGGACTTTTAATTTATGCGCTTTTAGCATAAGGAGGGAAATATGGAATTCAGAGTCTACAAGGTTCCCATGCCGGAAAAGACAAACGTGATCGTGGGGCAAACTCATTTTATCAAAACCGCGGAGGATTTATATGAAGCCTTGATTGGTTCGGTGCCAGGGATAAAATTCGGTCTGGCTTTTTGCGAGGCATCGGGGCCCTGCCTGGTCAGGTCGGAAGGAAATGATGTGGAGCTGAAAAAACTGGCCGCTCAGAGTGCCTTTGACATTGGAGCGGGTCATACCTTCATAATCTATATCAAGAATGCCTATCCTATTAACGTGTTGAACGCCATCAAGAATTGCCCGGAGGTAGCGGGAATATTCTGTACCACGGCTAACCCTCTGCAATTGATAATCGCTGAAACTGATCAAGGGCGAGGAATCATCGGCGTGGTTGACGGTTCTGTTCCCAAAAGGGTGGAAACCGAAGAAGACGTAAAAGAAAGAAAGCAGTTCTTAAGGAGAATTGGCTATAAGCTGAGTTGGTAGCATAAATCCTCCAGGAACGTGTAAACACAGGGCGGGCAAGGGTGCCCGCCCTGCGATCAGGATGGAGTTGATCTATGTACTCGTAGGCGGGGCTCCCAGCCCCGCTGAAGAAGATTGAGTCTGAAGGGATTGTTCAGGAATGGCTTGGACTTCAGGCGGGGGCTGAATGCCCTCGCCTACGGTCAGTGATCCATGAATTTCGTACATAGGCGCAGGAATTTATCCTGCGCTTGGCCATCAGGCAAAGGCAAACCAGGGGTCTGATATTTTATGATCGAGTTTGACAACGGAATTCACATAAAGGGCACAGGCTTGTGGCTGGATGCCCGAAGAAAAGTGAATTTCTGCTTTGTTTCCCATGCCCACGCAGATCATGCAATCAAACATGCCGAGATCCTTGCCACCAGGGAAACTGCCAAGCTATTTGAGCACCGCTACGGAAAAGCCAAATTCAAAACTCTGGAATACAACCGACCCAGAAGATTCGATGGCGTAAAGCTGGAACTGTTTCCTTCCGGTCACATCTTGGGTGGAGCCCAGATTCTAATAGAAAAAGGGGGAGTCAGAATTGTCTATACCGGGGATTTTAAACTAAGACGAAGCTTGACCGCAACAAGCGCGGAGATCAAGAAATGTGATATTCTCATCATGGAGTCGACCTTCGGGCGTCCCCACTATGTATTTCCTCGCCCCAGACAGGTTCAGGCGCAGATGATCGAATTTGTGCAAGATGCCCGGGCAAGAGGCGAAATCCCGGTCTTTCTGGCGTACTCCTTGGGCAAAGCGCAGGAGGCCATGAAGATACTGTCCAACAGGGGCTATAAGCTCAGCGTGCACCAGAGAATCTATGATATCGCAAAGATATATGAGGAGTTCGGGGTGAAACTCAGAAGTTACAAGCTTTACCGAGGCGAGAATCTGGACGCTGACGTGCTGATCATACCGCCTCAGTCGAGAAGATCCCGAATGGTTGAGAGTATACCCCGGAAGACAACCGCCATACTGACCGGTTGGGCCATGGATGCAGGGACAAGGTTCTACTCCGGTACAGATGCAGCTATCCCCCTCTCCGATCACGCCGATTTCTCAGAACTCATCGAATACGTGAGGAAGGTTCAGCCCAAAAAGATCTATACCGTGCACGGTTTTGCCGAGCTTGTGAAGTGCCTGAGAGAGAAAGGATTTGATGCCCAACAGCTCACGGAAAGGACCACGTTTTACACGACTCTGAGCAAGGAAGTACTTATGAATTATGACTTGTTCGCCTGAAATGAAAATGAGCCTGCAGTTATTGACTTTCAAGCTCCTTTCGTATTAATTTCAGCATGTTTTATCAATCTGTTAATATCCCAAGCTCTAGAGGTGAAAATGATTAACGTAGGAGTTATCGGTTACGGTTACTGGGGACCCAACATGGTTCGCAACTTCTATGCCAACAAAGGCGCCAGGGTCGTCAAGGTCTGCGATTTGAGCAAGGACAGGTTGGCTCTGGTGGAGCGTGGATATCCCACCATCAAGACCACCACCGACTACAAGGAACTGGCGAAGGATCGCGAGATTGACGCCGTGGTGATCGCAACGCCTGTTTCAAATCACTTTCCGGCTGCCCAAGAGGCTCTGGAAAACGACAAACACGTTCTCTTAGAGAAACCCATGACGGCGACCGTGGAAGAATCGGAGAAGCTAATCGAGCTGGCGGAAAAGAAAAACAAAAAACTGATGGTGGACCACACCTTCCTGTACACCGGAGCGGTGAGAAAGATGAAGGAGCTGGTGGAAAGCGGTGAGCTGGGCGATCTGTACTACTTCGACTCGGTGCGGGTGAATCTGGGACTTTTCCAGCACGACGTGAACGTGATCTGGGATCTGGCTCCGCACGATTTCTCCATCATGGACTTCCTTCTGCAAAAAGATCCGGAGATGGTCTCGGCGGTAGGCGTATGTCACCTGGGCGATCTGGAGAACATGGCCTATATCACCGTGCAGTATCCTGGCAATCTTCTGGGCCACATCCACGTCAACTGGCTGGCTCCGGCCAAGGTGAGGACGACCCTCATCGGCGGCACTAAGAAGATGATCATATATGACGATACTGAGCCCAGCGAAAAGGTGAAGATCTACGATAAGGGAGTAAGTTACCACGAGAAGAGGGAGGATGTTTATCAGATGCTGGTTCAGTATCGATCAGGCGACATGTTGGCCCCAAAGCTGGAGACCACCGAAGCATTAAGACTGGTGAGCGAAGAATTCACGGACTGCATAAGCGAAAATAGAAAACCCCTGACTGACGGTGTGGCTGGACTACGAGTGGTGAAGCTCCTGCAATCCGCTACCGAATCGATGAAGCAGAAAGGGAAGGTAGTCAGAGTATGAGTCCGAAAGCGAAGCCAAAATTCAAAAACGTGAAGATAACCAGAGATGTTGCCATATACAAAAACGTGAAGATAGGCCAGGGGTCGGTGATCGAAGGGCCCTGCGTTCTGGGCAAGCCGCCTCGGGGTAAAAAGGACGGGGAGCTTAAGCTGGTTATCGGCAAGAACGCGGTGATTCGCCCCTTCACCACTATTTATGCGGGGAACAGAGTCGGGGACAATTTCCAGACCGGACAGGGAGCCTCGATTCGGGAAGACAACGTTATCGGCAATGACGTTAGCGTGGGAACCAACGCGGTGCTGGAGTTCGAGAACAAGATAGGCAACCACGTCAGAATTCACAGCCTGTGCTTTCTGGAGATGGTCACCACGGGAGACCACGTGTTCTTCGGGCCCAACGTTGTGTTCACCGACGACCCTCATCCCATGCTGTGCCCAAAGTATAAGGAATGCAGAGGCGGAGTGAAGGTAGGGGATCTGGTGAAAATCGGAGCAGGCTCCGTGCTTTGTCCGGGAGTCAAGATCGGAAGAAATGCTTTGATCGGTGCCGGATCGGTTGTGACCGGGGATATACCGGAAGACTCGGTGGCAGTGGGAAATCCTGCCAGAGTAGTGAAGAAGATTGACGAGTTGGAGTGTTATATAGGAGCCTTCAAAAGACCTTACCTGTGGCCGCCGTACGAGGAGGGCTGATTCGAAGGAGCTTGTGATAGGCGGACTGCGGGATTGCACACAAGAGAAACCAGCACCTAACTCAAGTTGGGTGCTGGCTTTTCATAACAACAAATGGCAAACTCTGTGATTGCGTCGGTCATGGGAAGGTTACTCACTAAACGCTTGACTTTCGAGGGTAATGACGTATCTTAGCCTAAAACGTATCATACATCAAGGAAGCTCGAGGAGGATTTGATGAAGGTAAATTTCGTCGACTTGAAAGCCCAGTATCAGGCCATCAAACCGGAGATCGACTCAGCCATTCAGGACGTCATCTCCAACACCGCTTTCATTCTTGGCAAAGCTGTGGTGGATTTCGAGCAGCAATTTGCCAACTACTGCGGCGTGAAGCACTGCATCGGTGTCAATTCGGGGACTTCGGCTTTGCTCCTTACATTAAAAGCGTTAGAGGTTGGGGAGGGAGATGAAGTTATAACCACGACCAACACCTTCATAGCCACGGCTGAAGCGATTTCCTTTGCCGGTGCAAGGCCTGTACTTATGGACATAGAAGATAGAAGCTACAATATGGATCCAGCCAAACTGGAGAAGGCTGTTACCAAAAAAGCTAAGGCGATAATTCCCGTGCACCTGTATGGGCAGCCGGCAGACATGGATCCCGTGCTCCGGATAGCAGAAAAGAAGGGAATAACCGTCATCGAGGACGCGTGTCAGGCACACGGAGCTGAGTACAAGGGGAAAAGAATCGGCGGTCTGGCAAAGGCTGGATGTTTCAGCTTCTACCCGGGCAAAAACCTCGGTGCCTATGGGGAAGGAGGCGCAGTAACCACAGACGATGATGACCTGGCCCAGAAGCTCCGGATGTTAAGGGATCACGGTTCGCCCAAGAAATTCTATCACGACCACATCGGCAACAACTGCCGGCTGGAAGGTATTCAGGGAGCGGTTCTCTCGGTCAAATTGAAGCATCTGGACAAGTGGAACCGCGCCCGAAGAAAAAACGCCGACATCTATCGGAAACACCTGGAAGGAACAGACGTGAACACGCCGGAAGAGATGCCATATGCCAAGCACGTTTATCACGTCTTCTGCGTGCGGGTGAAGGATAGAGAGAAGCTCATGGACTTTTTGAAAGGGAAGGGCGTCTTCACCAACATCCATTACCCCATACCCATACATCTGCAGAAGGCGTACAGTTTCCTGGGATACAAGAGGGGAGACTTCCCGGTGACCGAGGGATGCATGGATGAGATCCTGTCGCTCCCCATGTTCGCCGAACTAACTGAGGAACAGATAAAGTACACGACCGACTGCATCAAAGAGTTCTATTCAAAAGGCTAAGTGCAGTTGGGGTAGGGAAACCCGTTGGCGGCATCTTTATCGGAGTGCAAAGGTTTAGTTTTGCCGGAAAATTTCAGAAAGCCGAAATTCCAATAAGGCCTGGGCTCTGCTGTGTGTTCGATAAAGCTTAACAGCACATAGAGGCGGGAATTCATCCCGCCTCAAGACTTAAGGATAGATATCAGCTCTCACTCTGGAGTCTGCGCTTGGAAGAAAAAAGAGTGAAAACTCTGGTGATCATTCCGGTGTACAATGAAGAGAACGGGATTAAAACGGTGCTGGAGAAGTTCAAGCAGGTGCAGATGGATAAGGTTCTTGTGGTCAACGACGGCTCCACCGACGCTACTGCGGAGGTTTTAAAGAGCTTTAATGTGGAGAATATCCATCACCGGCAAAAACAAGGGGTGGGAAGCTGCATCAGAGACGGAATCGATTACGCACGAAAAAACAGCTTTCCTCTGGTAGCCGTTATGGCAGGCAACGGCAAGGACGACCCCAAACAGATACCTAGGCTCCTTAAACCGATTTTTGAAGAGGATTATGATTACATACAGGGCTCCAGGTACTTAGAGGGAGGCGAGGCCGGGAATCTTCCCTTTGCGCGAAGGTTTGCAATCAGAGCTTTCACCTTTTTGTGGTCTGTGCTGCTGCGAAGAAAGCTGAGCGACGTGACCAACGGCTTCCGTGCATACAAAGTATCCTTGTTTGATGATCCCAAGATAAACATATGGCAGAATTGGCTTTCTACCTATGAGCTGGAGTATTACATTCACTTCTGGGTTCTTAAGCTGAAATACAAATTCGGTGAGGTGCCGGTCTCTAAAATCTACCCATCGAAGAAGAAATACTCCAAAATCAGACCGTTTTTGGACTGGTGGCCCATAGTCAAGCCGCTTTTCTATCTGCTGCTAAGAATCAGAAAGTAAGAGCAGGACTTATCCAGGACAGATCAACAGGTCCCGAGAGACGACGGAAGAAAGTGTAAACAGAAAAAAGATCGTTTGGCTATTCCCCTGTTTCCCTCTCTCCAGTTTGTGGAGAGGGGGACTAAGGGGGTGAGGCCGGGATTTTGTCCTGCTGAGCCAGTCGAACTGGAGCCATAACTGAAAGCCACAGTCACGGTCTTGGGTAGACGATAAATGAAATCAAAAAGGAAAAAGTCAATAAAACAGTCAGCACCGAAGGGCTCGACAGAGAAAAAGTCCGCCTTAACTGAGTTTTTCAAAAACCCGGTCTTCTCCTCAAGAGCTTTTGAAATCCTGCTATTCTGTTTGATCATGGGGTTGGCCCTCATGGGGGGATTGCTCTTCCTGAATTCCGATCCCCCTCACATCTCCTGGAGTCAGGATGTGGCCACCGACCCGCCTCAATATACCTATTTTGCCAGGAATAACGTCCTGTGGGGCAGCTGGGACCTTTTCGGACATAATCGCTTCGTCTTCTTTTTGAAATCTTTCAGTTCCTTGGCATCGTACATCGTCTTTTCCATCTTCGGCACAGGCAGATTTCAAGCCAATCTGGTGGCGGTGATACTGAATCTTCTCACCATGCTGCTTTTGTTTCTGGCTATTAGAAAGGTCTTCGGCAAGCGAGCAGCATTCTTGTCCCTGTTCTTCCTGGCCGTAAACTTTGTTTTCACTATGTACGGCCGCAATCCGTTTCTGGAGATCTCCGCCATGTTCCTTCTGACCCTGGGGTTTTATTTCATGGTCTTATCCTTTACGAAAAGCCTCCTTTTGATACCATCAGGCATCTGCTTTGCCGCGGCGGTCTTTTTCGGAAAGACCATGGCGGCATTCATACTGCCGGCTTGTTTTGGGGTCCTGCTTTTGTGGACGTTTGACCATTCCACTCAAACCAGCCGCAAGGTCGACTTCAAACCTGCTTTGTTGTTTGCTGCAGGCTTTCTTTCGGTAACCGTGTTCTGGGTCTTCTTCAGCTATCTGCCTGCCAAGAAGGAGGTGGCAGGTTATCTGGGTGAGCAGGCATTGGGTCTTTACGGCTTTCCGGTCGCCCTCCAATCCGTTCTCGGGTTCATTGATGCTCTGTTCACCTTTGGCACGGACGTTGTCTTTGTCTCGTTTTTCTATCGTATGCCCGTAGTCTTTGTGCTGTCTTTGTTGGGACTTCTCCTGCTTTTTCGAAACGCCGGACCCCTCAAGAAACTAATCAAGCGCAGAGATCCCAGGTCCAAATCTGAGTTGTTTTTGGTGTTATGGTTTCTGGTGGCTTTCTTCCTGTTGATGATTCTGAACTACAGGCCGCTACGCTACCAGCTGTATCTGATTCCTCCCATTTGCGCCATGGCGGGATTATGGCTGGATTCTTTCCTCTCCTCTTTTGACTCCAAAGGAAAGCGGTCGCCCGGAATTCTATTCTGGATCGTTTTTGCGGCGGCCATAGCGTTTTGTGTTAATCATGTAATCAGCACTTATTACCTGCTAGGTGAGAAACCGGTTCCATTGCTCTACACTCTTCTTGTCTCTCTGGCTGTCACCCTGCTCTTGGGAGCCCTGTATGCCTGGCGGCTTGCCCGATCCAGAGGCAGAGCCAAGGCAGACGGCGCTGCGCAAACAAGAAGGCTTAGCTTGGGACAGAGGTTTTTAACGGTGCTGGCCCTGGCCGTAATTTCGATTACGGTCAACGGTTTGCAGTATGCCACCTGGGCTTCCAACCCAACGTATTCTCTTTACCGATCGTCTCTGGATTTGGGGGAGATTCTAAATGACCAGGCCATGGTCTCGGGCCCTTATGGACCGGCCTTGGCATGGGATAACCAGCTGAAGAATTTGATCCACATGTTCGGAGTCACCGAACCCGACCCAGAGCTTTTCCTCACCTACCCAATCACTCATCTGGCTCTGGAAAGGGGAAAAAATCAGGAGAGAGCTTTTCAGGACTATCCCCAGGTGATGAACAAAGCTAGAGTCGTGGTCACCTATTGGCTCAGGAACATTCCGGTCGATATCTATAGAATAGGGGAATGGACCGGCAACTCCGAGACGGAGAGGTATCAACTGTCAGATTTTGAGACCGCAAAGTTGCTGAAAGAAGCAGGCAAGGGCGATTCAGCTTTGGTCGTATTCGAGAAGTTCGTGTCCGAGCATCCGAATAGCTTCAGCGGGTACCAGGCACTGGCAGAACTTTACTTTAACATCCGTCAGCTTGAGAAGTCCATAAGCTCATTGAGGCGGGCGGCAGGGTTCCATCCTACTGACTTTGTGATCCGCCAGCAGCTAGGCTCAGTGTACATGGTCATGGCAAGTGTAACCGGTGACGACGGCTACAGATCAATGGGAATTGCCCAGTGGGAAAAGTCTCTGGAGCTTTTCCCAGGGAACGCCCAGCTGGCGGAAGAATTGGAAAGAGTAAAAGGATACTGAGATTATGCGAAGAAACGATTTAAATGTTAAGGTCTCGGTGGTGGTTCCGGCTTATAACGAAGTGGACAATATCCCTCCTTTGATGCAGGAATTCGCGAAGATGTTCGCCTCCACCAGAATGAACGGGGAGGTGATCCTGGTGGATGACGGCTCCTCCGACGGAACCTTTCTTAAAGCCAAGGAATGTCAGGAGAAATATAATTTCCTGCGGGTGGCAGCTCACAAGAGGAACCTGGGTCTTACCCAGGCTCTGATGACCGGATTCGCGAGGGCCCGAGGAAGGATATTTGTCTTCTGGCCAGCCGATCTTCAATACCTACCTGGGGACGTCCCCAAGCTGGTGGAGAGAATAGACGACGGATACGATGTGGTCTGCGGATGGAAACAGGGATCATACGGTTTGAAGAGATTCGTCTCCTTCTTTTATAATCTTCTCTCCCGGATCGTGTTCGGGATCAAAGTGCATGATCTCAACTCGGTCAAAGCCTTCCGCCGGGAGGTGGTTGACGATGTGCCCATGCGCAAGGACTGGCACAGATACATGGTGGTGATGGCGGCACATAAAGGGTACAATATCGGAGAGGTAAAGGTGAAACTACATCCACGCAGATTCGGTCAGTCCAAGTTCGGGTTGTGGAGAATCCCCATTGGTTTTCTGGATCTGCTTTCGGTTAAATTCCAGCTTTCCTTTATGAAAAAGCCCTTGCTTTTGTTCGGCTCTTTGGGACTGCTGTTGATACTGTTGGGCGTTTTGACCGGAGGAGTCGCCGTTTACTTGAGAATAGCAAAACATGAAGGCTTGAGGCCACTTCTCTACCTGGTGATTCTGTTGGTTCTCTCCGGTATTTCATTTTTCGCATTAGGATTTTTGGCCGAGGCCATGACCGGAATCAGAGAGGAAATCGAGAATCTGCGGGTAAAACTGACCAGGCCAGCCGCCGGAACAAAGGCAAGACGTTTCGATCGTTTTAGATCGCATGGCAAAAAACCCCCTCAAAATTCCGGACGTCCCGGAAACACGAATGCAAATAACCCGCGTCACGGATGAAAAGGCCTGGGATGAGTACGTTTTTCGAAACCAAGGCTCATCCTTCTTTCACCTTTTGATCTGGAAAAAGGTAATCGAGCAATCATTCCGCTTCCAACCGCACTATCTTTGCTCCCAAGAGCAAGACCGAAAGATCACCGGCGTCCTGCCGCTTTTGTTCGTCGATAGTCGGTTGACCGGCAAGAGAATGGCGTCCTTGCCATTTTCCTATGTCTGCGGCCCCCTGGCCGACTCCCACCAGATCGCTCTACGCCTGCTTGAGGAAGGCTTGCGGATTGCTGAAAAGACGGGATCAAAATACTTCGAGATAAAAGCCGACCATGAAGAGGGAGCTGCCGAGAGCCTGGGGTTTCATGCCAGCGACTACTATCGAACTTACATCGTGCACCTGGCCGATCCGGACGCAAACTGGCGGAATCTGCACAAGAGCAGCACTCAGAGAAGCATAAACAAAGCCAAGAAGGATGGAGTGAAAATCGAATTCTCGGAAACCGAAGCAGGGCTGAGAGACTTCTGGAGGCTGAACCTGGGGACGTGTCGGTTTCACGGAATTCCCCCTCAGCCTTATTCGTTTTTAAAGAACGTCCGGCACATGCTGGTGCAGAATGGTCTGGCCAAGCTGGTTCTGGCCAGATATCAGGAAAGACCCGTGGCCGGGGCTTTCTTTTTCCTGTTCAAGGACAAGGTTTATTACATGTATGGGGCATCCGATCCGAAGTATCTGTTCTGTCGCCCCAACCATCTGCTGCTGTGGCAGACCATGCTTTGGGCCATGGAGAATGACTACCGCGTGTTTGATCTGGGAAGAGTATCTCAAGATAACACGGGCTTAGCCGAATTCAAGAAAAGATGGGGCGCTCAAGAAAAAGACTTGTATTATTATTACTGGCCGGAAATAAGAGGCGTGGGAGCCACCGACCGGGCGGGATGGAAGTTCCGGCTCCTCACCGGCACGTGGAAGAGGATGCCCATATGGTTGACCCGAAAGGGAGCATTTCTGTACAAACATCTGGCCTGACATGAAATTCTTCAAACTGAAAAAGAAGATCTTGAAGACTTTAGCCCGGAACTGCATCTGGTACAAGTGGAGAATTTCGCTTCTGCGCATGTGCCATTTCAAAATTGGCAAAGATGTCTATATCGCAGACGACTTCATCATCGTCGAGGAACTGGCGGACAAGGGCAATGTGGTGATCGGCGACCGGGTCAGCTTTGCTCCCCGGGTGACCATAGTCACCTCGTCTCACCCCAATTTTTCTAAGATCCGGTCCTTTGCCCCGGTGCAGCGGGGTAAGGTGATAATCCGGAATGATGCCTGGATCGGATGCGGTGCCATAATCTTGCCTAACGTGACCATCGGCGAGGGTGCCGTGGTGGGGGCCGGATCGGTGGTCACAGAAGACGTTCCCCCTTACCATATCGTGGGCGGAATACCCGCCAAGATAATCAGAAAACTCGAGCGAACCCAGTAAACATGTGCATCTACGTCCTACTGGATTGCAGTCCAGCACACGTCAAGAAAGCCAGATACGCATTCGAGGTGCTCTTCGATACGTTAGGTTTCCCTTATGCTTTCGTGAACTCAGGGGAGCGCGACAAGATCACCCCAGGCATCCTGGTCGTCTACGGAACATCCACCGATTGGAAAAAGAACAGCCAAGGAAAAACCGAGACCATAATCATATCGGAGAACTGGACCGAAAGCACCGACTCGATCCAAGTCGGGTTTCCGGTAACTCCTGACGGCAGAAAGCTTCCGGTCCTGGGCAAAAAGGGAGTCGAGCTTCCTCAAGAAGTCGTGCACTCCGCGCACGGCCCGGTAGTTGTGAATGCCGATCTGATCTTCTCGTCCTTCTTCTTCCTGTCTCGCCGGGAGGAGACGGAAACGGGAACCTTCGACAAGCACGGCCGCTTCCCCACACCGGAGAGCATCCCTTTTAAACACGGGTTTTCTCAAAGGGCGGTGGTGAACGAATATCTCAAGCTCCTGCTGGAGATCATCTGCCAAGTCGCCCGCTCCAAGAACATCCCCCTGATCAGAAGATGCTTCTGGCCCAATGCAGAGAAGCTGGCCGTCTGTTTGACCCACGACGTCGACATCATCAAAAAATGGTATCTGTATTCGATGGTCCGGTGTCTTGAGTTGATAAGAAGCGGTCGGCTCTCATCTTTGCTCAAGACCTTCTGGAGCCTGTCCAAAGGACTTTTCTCCGGCAAGAACCCGGCTCTGGCCTTCGAGCAGATAACTTCTGCAGAAGAGAACTTCTCTTTCAAATCCTCTTTTTATTTCATGACCGGAAGGCCGGGGGTCAAGTCCGTTTTGAGCTCTGATCTGACCTATGATCTTGCCAGTCCCGAGATTCTCGATAGAGCCAAAGAGCTTTTGTCGAAAGGACTGGAGGTGGGCCTGCACGCCAGTTACCACACTTTTCTCAATTCCCGATTGTTATGGGAGGAAAAGGAAGAGCTCAGGCGCTTGGTCGGGTCTCCCGTCCGGGGGATCAGACAACACTTCCTGAGACTCAGAATCCCCCAAAGCTGGATAGATCACCAAGACTGCCACTTCTCCTACGATACCAGCCTGGGGTTTGCCGACCAATCGGGTTACCGAGCCAGCTTTGCCTTCCCCTTTGATGTCTATGATCTGCAGAATGACCGGAAGCTGGACCTTTTGGAATTGCCTCTGGCGGTAATGGACCGGACTTATTCCAAGTACCTCTCCTTCTCCCCAAAACAGATAAAAGAAGACATCATCAGCAGGTTCCAGGAATTGGAGGGCTTGGGTGGAATGGTCACCATACTCTGGCATACTCACATGGTCGATGAACTGGGGTTTTCCGGCTATCCCCGGCTGTATGAGGAAATATTGGATTTTGTGCACCAGAAGGGTTATTTTGTAGCCCCGGGAAGCCAGCTGGCCGAGTGGTGGAGGAAAAGAAAGAGTCTGGAACTGAAGTGTCGATCTGCCGGGGATAAAGAGTCATCCTGGGAGCTTGCGGCATCCGATTCTTTGGACAAGATTAGCTTGGAACTGATCGGCGCAAAAGCAGGGAAAACGAGCGTGGATGGATGCAATTTTGATATGGTGACAGAAGGGGATAATACTCTGGTGAAGCTGGATGGAATACGAAAAGGAGCAAAGATAACCCTTGGCATCAAAACCGCCTGAAGATAGAGTATTGATACTCACCCAATCATTTATCAAGTACAGAGGGGACATCTTAAGCAAACACATATTCGTCGCGGCCAAGCTTCTGATCGGGGCGAACTGGCAGGTTTCGGTTCTGGCGCCGCACCAGAAGGGTTTGGCTCGGCATGAGCAAATCCTGGGGGTGGAGATCTTTCGCTTCCGGTATTTTTCGGAGAAATGGGAAAGGCTGGCTTACACCGGGCGCATGCAGGAGATGGTGGTCAAAAACCCCTTCAATCTATTTGTCTTGTTCCCTCTTTTTCTGTACCGTTTTCTCCACACGGGTTCCCAACTCGCACTGAAGAAGAGACCGTCGTGCATTCATGCACACTGGTGGATTCCCACAGGGGTGTTGGGATGCGTAGTCTCAGGCCTGAGAAACCTTCCCCTTTTGGTGACGCTTCACGGCACTGACGTCAGGCTGATCGGCACCAATCCCCTCTTTTCCGCTCTGGCTAAGTGGGTGTTTAAGCATGCCGCCGGAATCACCGTGGTCTCAGAATTCATCAAGGCGCAGTTGACCGGCAAACTGGGCGTTGCTCCCGACAAGGTTTTCGTCCTCCCCATGCCCATCGATCCGGAGAAGATCCACCGGATGGAAACTCCCGTGCGGGAACGAAAGATGATTCTGTGTGTGGCTCGACTGACCAGGCAAAAGGACCTGGCTACCTTGATTCGCGCATTTCACCTGGTTCTGCAAAAGCGGGACAAGCTCGATCTGGTGATCATTGGAGAAGGTCCGGAGAAGGCAAACCTGCAAGCCTTGATAAGGGACCTGGGACTGGAGAAAGAGGTCTTCCTTTATGATCTTATGCCCCAGGAAAGTCTAAACCAATATTATAACAAGTGCCATATGGTCATACTTCCTTCCATCAAGGAAGGATTCGGATTGGTTGTGGTGGAGGGGCAGTTGTGCGGAAAGCCGGTGATAGGAGCCGACTCCGGCGGAATCCCGGAGATAATTGAGCACGGAAAAACCGGCCTTCTGTTTCCGCCCGGAGATTACGAAAGTCTGGCATCTGCCGTGGAGGAGGTACTGGGGGATAGGACGCTGGCTTCCCGACTGTCAGAAGCCGGCTACCGAAGTGCCGAGGCAAGATTCTCCCAGGAGGCGTTTCTCAAGAAGTATGTGGAAGTGCTCCGATGGATACAAAGAAGATACTAGTCAGATCAGCGCAGCTCGTCGTTATCATTCTGATATTCTATTTCCTGGTCAAAAGCGTCATAGCCAACTGGAATGAGGTAAGGGGCTTCGAGTGGAGACTCAACTATCCCCTTCTGATCATCTCCTTTGTCTTTCAGATAATGGCGCTTTGCTGGCTGGTTCAGATTTGGCGCTGGATTCTCCGTCACAGCGGTTCGACCATTTCCTATTCGGGTCTTTTCAAAATCTGGTTCTTCGCCAATCTGGGCAGATATCTTCCGGGAAAGGTTTGGCAGTTTCTGGGAATGCTCTACATGCTGGAAAAACGGGGAGTGCCCACCAAGAACACTTTTTCCACGGTGGTCTTGGCCCAGACCTGCTCGGTGATGTCCGGCCTGCTGATCGCCTTTGCCTTTCTGGGCGTAAACCTGTATTCTGAGTTTCTCTCCGAAAGTCCAGCCCTGGTAGGAGTGATGGGCTTGTTCTCTCTGGCCGTCATTGCGCTGGTGGTCTACCCCGACTTGCTCCGCAGAGCCGTTAATATGGGGTTGAAGATTTTGAAAAAGGAGAAAATTACACTTGATATCAACAGCAAGGATGTTATTATTTACCTTTTGTGTTACTCTGTGTCGTGGCTTCTATTCGGACTGGCATTCCTGGTATTCGTAAAAGCGCTGGCCCAGGCTTCTTTTTCCATGTATCCCAGCTTTACCGGTGCTTTTGCTTTCTCCGTGAACGTTGGTTTTTTGGCCCTGTTCGTTCCGGGTGGGATAGGGGTGAGGGAAGGCCTCCTGGTGGTTTTGCTATCGTCTATGTTTCCTGCCTTCTTCCCCCTGCCGGTGGCAACTCTGATAGCTCTTCTTGCCCGCCTGTGGGTCACGGTTGCGGAGCTTTTATGTTTTCTGATTGCCATACCTTTGAAATGAACAGGGCAGGGCCGAAGGCACGGAACTTGTAGTCTCGCCAGAGAATTGAAAAGAGGCCAACTGTTCCTTGGTCATGAAAAAAAGAAAAGAAAAAACCAAAAAAGCCAAGAAGATCGAAAAAAGAAGAAGTGTGGGTCTTACCGCACAGCAGCAGGAAAGACTCTGGCGATATCTTCCCTGGGTTTTGATGTTCCTTCTGACCATGACCCTGTTTTCCAGCTTCGTCTTCTCCGATCAGATGCTTTACGGAAGCGATACCGTGGAAGCGGGGGTGATGTACCGGTCATTTTTGTCCTCGTTTGTCAGGGAATATCATACCATGCCTCTGTGGTATCCTTACCTTTTCGGAGGCGTTCCCTTCGTGGATGCCATGGCCGGAGATGCCTTCTATCCTCTGGCCGTCCTGCAATTCATCCTGCCCTTCCATCGAGCCTTGGGATGGAAGCTGGTGTTGACCGTTTTCTTAGCCGGCGTTTTCACCTATCTTTGTATGCGGGCTTTCAGATTTTCGAGGCTGGTTTCCATATTCTCTGCGTTGGCGTATATGTTTTCGGCCAATTTAGTCTCCTGGGTGTACGGAGGTCAGGACGGGAGGATGTACGTGACCAGCCTTCTGCCTTTGCTGTTTTTCTTCCTTCAAAGGGGTCTGGACACCCGAAAGTGGGTTTACTATCTGGGGCTGGGATTGTCCATAGGGCTTTTGATCCTGGCAAATCACCCCCAGCTGGCTTACTACGCGCTTTGGGCGGTTGGTCTGTATTTTATCTTCCGGCTGGTACTAGACTTCTCCACCCGCAAAAAGGAAGCCGAATCCCAGCGGGTCAAACCGCTGATCAAGCCGATCGCGCTTTTTGTCATAGCCGTGATCATCGGGCTTGCGCTGTCGCTGGTGCAAATACTGCCCACCTACATTTACGTCAACAAGTACTCGCCCAGAGCCGAGGGCGCCAGAGGATACCAGTATGCGGTCTCATGGTCGTCTCATCCCGAGGAACTGGCCTCTCAGGTGGTACCGGAATTCTGCGGATATAACCTTCAGCAGGAGAGCACCTATTGGGGCAGGAACCCCTTCAAGCAAAACGCTGACTACGGAGGCATCATTCCCTTGCTATTTGCGTTTCTTGCGTTTTTCTTTGTCAAGGACAAGAAACTGTGGTTTTTTCTGGGATTATCCGGCCTGGCGGTGATCTATGCCTTGGGCGGACATACTCCCATCTACAGGCTTTTCTATCACCTGGTTCCAGGCGTCAAGAGCTTTCGGGCGCCTGGCTTGATTCTTTTCCTGCTGGTCTTCTCCTTAGTCTTCCTGTCCGCGCTTTTCCTGGAGCGCTTGCTGAAAGGGATGAAAAACGTCTCTGAACAAAGAAGGCTGCTCAAACTGCTTCTTATTCTCACCGCAGTCTTTCTGATCCTTGCTCTTCTTTTTTCCGCAGCAGGAAGTGCCCTTTTGTCAATTTGGACGGGAATTATCTATTCGGACATAAACCCGTATAAGGCCCAGGCCCTAAGCCAGAATCTGCCGGGCATGGCACAGGGATTCTGGATGGCCTTCTTGTTGGTGGGACTGACTGCTGCGGCGATCTATCTTTTGGTCAAACAGAAGTTGGGGCGCTCCGGTTTCTTTATCTGGATTGGAGTCCTTTTGGTTTTCGATCTTTGGCGGGTGGACGGGAAATTCATCCAAAATTTCGACTATCAAAGCTACTTCCGAAAAGACAGCGCCATTGATTTTCTGCTGAAAGACCAGGACAAGTTTCGGGTACTGTCCCTTCCCCGGACCTACCAGGGTCAAAATACCCTAGCCCTGTACAACGTTCAACAGGTCTTCGGTTACCACGGCAACCAGCTGAAAGATTATGACGATTTCACCGAAAGAAGCTATCGGGAAGGAGCCGGAACCCAGGAGGAATACGGGAGAAGATACTCACAGTTCATCTTGGGAAACAAGCTGAACCTTTTGAACACCAAATACCTGGTTTCCAGGCAGCCGCTGCAGGACCCCAAATTCAAGCAGGTATTTCAGGGCGATGGCGTCTATGTGCTGCAGAACCAGAATTACCTTCCCCGCGCCCGGATCGTCTTCGATTACGAGGTGATCGCAGACCGGGAGGAAATCCTGAACAGGATATCCCATCCGGATTTCGATCACAAAAACTCCGTCATCCTCGAGCAGGAGCCGGAAGTTCACTCGGCCGAAACGGACACCTCGTCGGCTTCCGGTATCGCCTGGATTGAGACGGATAACATAAACAGCATGATCGTCAAAGCTGAACTGTCCCGGCCTGGTTTTTTGGTCTTGAGCGAGAACTATTATCCGTCGTGGAAAGCGTACGTGGACGGCCAGGAGGCAAAAATATATCGGGCGGACTATCTTTTCCGGGCGGTTCATTTAGGGCCGGGGAAACACGAGGTGAGGTTCATCTTCCGGTCCGGTGCCTACCGGGCTGGCAAGACGTCCGGACTGTTGACAGCCGGGCTGCTTGTGGTTATGTTTGTATTTTATGTGGTCGGACGGACTCGTCAGAATAAGGAAAACTAAAAGCCATAGACCCGGGTAAGCCGGAGATGAACCTGAGAGATGAAGAGCTTGGTGATCATACCCACGTATAACGAGCGGGAAAATATCGAGAGGATCGTTCCCTTGGTTTTGGAGAGGGATCCATCCATCCACGTACTGATAGTAGATGACAACTCACCGGATGGCACCGGCGAGATCGCAGACAGGATGGCAAAGGAGAACGACCGTATCTTCGTGATTCATCGGCAGAACAAAAGCGGGCTTGGGACCGCCTATATAACCGGGTTTAAGTTTGCCCTGGAAAGGGACTTTAACTACGTGTTCGAAATGGATTGCGATTTCTCTCACGATCCCAAGTACATCCCTGATTTCCTGCAAGCCATCAAGGAGCAAGATTTAGTCCTCGGGTCCCGCTATATAAGGGGGGTCAACGTAATAAACTGGCCCATGTCCCGACTGCTCCTGTCCTATTACGCCAATGTCTACTCAAGGATTGTCACCGGTCTTCCGGTCAGGGATGCTACCGGCGGGTTTAAATGCTTTCGCCGGGAGGTTCTTGAAGCCATCGATCTGGAAAAAGTCAGATCCAACGGGTACTCCTTTCAGATAGAGATGAGCTTTCGCGCCTGGAAAAAGGGATTCAGGATAAAGGAGATACCTATCGTATTCGAGGACAGAAGGGTGGGGCAGTCCAAGATGTCTAAAAAGATCGTAAGGGAAGCTGTCTGGATGGTATGGAGACTGAGACTCTGGAGTCTTCTGGGCAAATTGTGATTATCAGCAAACCATCCGGGTAGCAAGCAAGTTGGAGCAAAGTTGAAGTAATTATCCGAGGCAGTCGAACTCATGGGAAAAGCCACTCATCCATGCTGTTCACTTTTGAGCCAGAAATAGACCTCTCCATTATCATAGTCAGCTACAATGTGAGGAATCTGTTAAGGAAATGCTTGGCATCGATTCTTGATTACCAAAAGGATTTGAGTTTTGAGGTGGTGGTGATAGACAACAAGTCTGCGGACCAAAGCGCCAGGATGATCAAAGACGAGTTCGCCCAGGTTAATCTGTTGGAAAACGAGCAGAATCTTGGTTTCTCCGTCGCCTGCAATCAGGGGATAAAGCGGAGCAGGGGACGTTACATTTTGCTTCTAAACCCGGACACGGAGCTTACCCCTGGCGGGACAACCAGGATGATCGAGTTCCTGGACAGCCATCCACAGGCGGGAATCTGCGGGCCGCGGATGGTCGATACAAAGGGAGCGGTCCTTTTCTCCTGCAGATCATTTCCTTCTTACCTGACCGCCATCTCCTCCAGTCAGTCCCTGTTAAACAAGCTTTTTCCTCAGAATCCATTATCCAGAAGGTACCTTTTGAAAGACCTCAACCGGACTAACGAGAAAGAAGTGGATTGGGTCTCCGGTTCATGTCTCCTAACCAAGAGAGAGGTTTTGGACAGGATAGGGGGGCTAGATGAGCTTTTCTTTATGTATGCGGAAGATGTGGATTTTTGCTATAGAGCGAAAAAGGCCGGTTTTGGGGTGTACTACTTTCCAGAAGTAACAGTTATTCACCATGTTGGTCAAAGCACCCGTCGGAGGAAACTTTCCATGCTGGTAGAGCACCATCGGAGCATGTATTATTTTTACCAAAAGCACCACCTCCCCAACATTCTTTTGAGGGCTGTCGTTTTTTTTAGTATATTGATTCGCCTCTGGTTCACCATCTGGGAAAGACTTCTGGGAACTGGCGGGAAACCAAATCTACTAAAGAGCAAGCGATGAACGGGCCCTATTTGGATTTTGAAAAGCCAATACACGAGTTGGAAAAAAGGATAGCAGACCTCAAGGAGCTGGCTGGCCGGGAAGGTGAAGATCCGTCGCATGGTTCGGAATTGTCCCGGCAGATCCAATCCCTGGAGGAGAAACGGGACAGACTCACCCAGGAGATCTATTCCAAGCTTACCCGATGGCAAAGAGTCCAGTTGGCCCGTCACCCCCGCCGCCCGTGTGCTTTGGATTTTATCTCGCTGATGACCACGGATTTCCTTGAGCTACACGGGGACAGAAATTTTGCAGATGATAAAGCCATAGTGGCAGGTTTCGCCAAAATGGATGGCAGACCGGTACTGGTGGCGGGACAGCAGAAGGGAAAAGATACCAAGCAGAAACTGTATAGGAATTTCGGCATGCCCCATCCGGAAGGGTACAGAAAGGCCTTGAGACTGATGCAATTGGCTGCGCGCTTTGGCAAGCCCATTGTCGTTTTGGTCGACACCCCGGGAGCGTTTCCCGGCATAGGGGCGGAGGAAAGGGGGCAAGCAGAAGCGATCGCCAGAAATTTGAGGGAGATGACGCGTCTTACTGTGCCCATCATCATCAACATTATCGGCGAGGGAGCCAGCGGAGGAGCCCTGGGGATAGGCGTGGGAGATAAAGTCTTTATGTTGGAGAACGCCTGGTATTCAGTGATATCCCCGGAAGGATGTGCGGCTATCTTGTGGAGGGACGCCGCCAAAGCTCCCGAGGCGGCAGAAGCTTTGAAGCTGTCCGCTGCTGATCTTATGAGGCTGAAAGTCATAGACAAGATCATTCCTGAGTCAAAAGGAGGCGCCCATCGGAATCCCGAAGGCCAAGCCGATATTCTTAAACTGGAGATCCTCTCTGCTCTTGACCAACTGAGCGAGTTGAGCCCGGACGATTTGGTCGAGAGAAGAATAAGTAAGTTCCGGGTAATGGGGGAATATTTGCAGGGAAAGGGATAGTCAGGTGCTGACCCTCAGTGGCAAGCTTTCAAAGCTCGTCCGCAGGTTACTTGGCTCCGAGAACATATGATGGAACTTAAGAATACTAAAGCTCTCCGTTCGGGTTTCGGTCTCGTGGTCTCAAAAAAGCGGTTACCACAAACTCTTCTTTTGGGGTTATCCTTTTGTGATTCAGCTTTAGGTGTTCCCGGGTTATATTGGCTTGGCAAGAAGGAGGAAAAAAGCAATGCTCGATGCAAAGCTTCTTGAGATTTTGGCCTGTCCGCTCTGCAAAGGCGATTTGATCTATGATGAACAAAATCAGAAGCTTGTCTGTGAAAAATGCCGGCTGAAGTATCCGGTGAAGGATGATATCCCGATAATGCTGATAGAGCAGGCGGAGAGGTTTTAAAGAAGATTGAGATGAGTGCAAACAAAACAGGAGGAATCCGAGGATGAAGCTCTCAAAATTCTGCGGCGAGGATCTCATATCTTTCGAACTTAGAGCGCAGACCAAAGACCAAACAATCAAAGAATTGGTGGATCTGGCATCAAACTCCAAGCTGGTCAAGGAGGCCGACCACCTTCTGAAGGACATTCTGGAGAGGGAGAAACTGGTCACCACCGGGGTGGGCTACGGGGTGGCCTTTCCTCATGCGAAGTCCAAGGCTGTCCGGGGTATTATCATCGCCTTCGGAAGGTCCAAACCAGGTATCGATTTCGATTCTATGGACAAAAAGCCGGTTCATCTTTTCTTTTTGATCGCCGCCCCGGAGGATGCCATCGGCGCTCATCTAAACGTCATGGCCCGACTTTCCTTTCTCATGAAGAGCGAAAAAAACCGAGAGAAGTTAATGAAGATCAAAAGCCCGAAAGAGCTTTTGGAGGTGCTGGATTCGTACGAGTGAACACAAGCCAGATGATGAGGTTGGAGCGAAAGGCGTCTGGCCGCCTTCGCAGCAGAGCTTGTGGAAACCAGAGCAATTCTGTTTGAGTCTAAATATTTGCAGATCATGGTCCGAGAACTGACCCGGACCGGAACTGAAAAAGCATTAGTCAGAGTTTAGTGGAATTGAGTTTCTTCAGATTGTGGGTGCGAATAGGAAATGACCCGAAGAAGAAGGCAAGAACTCCCAAATCAGCCTGACATTTTATGAACAGACTCTCTTTCCTGATTCATATTAGAAGGGAAACGTTTCTTCAGTTAATCATGTTCCTGCTTTTGTCCTTTCTTCTCTTAGTCCTTCCTCAAAAGCTCAAATCAGATCTCTCCGGCTTCATTTTTAGATTTACCTATGGACCCTTTTATGCTTTGAGCAATCACGTCAAAGAATTAGAGCAGGTGAGGGAGGAGAACCGAAGGCTGCACCGGAAGGTGATGGAGCTTTCTTTGAGGAACTTGTGGCTAAACGAGGAGCATTTGGAAAACCAGAGACTGCGGGAGCTTTTGGACTTTCGGTCGGAGCTAAGGTACAGGATCATCCCGGTTGACGTGATGGCGACAGATCCGAACCGAAGACGTTTTTCGATTACTATAAACAAGGGATATCGAGCAGGAGTAAAAAGGAACATGCCCGCAGTGAATATGCGCGGACTGGTGGGCAAGATCTTGAACGTTTCATCCCACAGTTCAGTGGTTCAGCTGATGATCGATCCCAGCTTCCGGGCCTCAGCCTTGGATCAGAGAAGCCGAGTATTCGGAATCATAAAACCCCACACGGGATTCACCCTGCAACTGGACAACGTCCCCTTGCACGAAGATGTAAAGGTGGGAGACCAGGTGATATCCTCCGGGTTGGGTGGCATATTCCCTCCCGGGTTACAAATAGGGGAGGTGACCGCAGTTGAAAGCGAGGAGACTTTCTCCAAAGAAGATCGCTCCTTTGGAATATTCAAAATGATCCAGGTCAAACCTTCAGTCGATTTCAGCACTCTGGAGGAGATGTTCGTACTGGATTGGACCAGGGTGGAAAAGGAAAAATAATCTCATTCAGACGAATCTCATTGATATCATCTTTTCCCTGGAGATGATGTTCCAGATAAAATAAGAAAGGTGCTAAGTCCATGTTGTGGGGAAGTGCCATATCTTCTAAAATCCTCTCGGGGGCGGTGATACTTTTCATACTGATACTTTTTCAAAGCCTGCTCTCTGATTTAGTCACCATATTGGGATTTAAATTCGATCTGGCCATCGTTATCCTGGTTTACATCGCTTTAACCCGCGGTCCCGGCTATGGAGTTATCTTCGGGTTTCTAATCGGGCTGCTCCTGGACGTCCTTAATCCACAAGCCATGGGGTGGGGAGCTCTGGTGAAATGTCTAATTGGATTCGCCGTGGGAAGTTTCAAAGATAATTTGTATCTGGAAAGCGTATACTCAAGGGGAGGGCTAATATTCTTTGCGCTTATGTTCAATGATTTTCTGTATTATATCTTCGTCACCGGGCCAAATGCTGCAACCTTTAGAATATTAAGCAACTACTCATCCGTCTCGGCTTTATATACCGCAGCCGTGGGGATGTTGCTCTTTCTTGGTGTGAGCAAAATCCGATCGGAGCAGGCGGAGACTGAAAAGCGCTCTTTTCAATTTGATTAGAGCAAACATTATTCCGTTGCCATGGGACTTGGTCTAACTTGTCATCAGTATGTGTTGGTGTCTTTGACTCCAGAACGGTGAATATTTTAGGAGGGCTCGAGGTCAAAACAGAGTTGATCTGGGGTTCGAAGTAATATGGGATAAACCGAGAAGGTATTTTGCTGCAAACACAGGTGATAAAGACAAAAACAGCGGAATTCCACAGGTAGCCAGACAATCTTCTCAGGCGCGTCAACCTGTGGTCCCTGAGCCTATGGGCAAGCCTCCAGGTTTACCTGGACAGGCTTTTGTTTGAACCGAGGTAAAGGTGGCACAAAGGACTACGCAAAACAGAAGTTCGCTCGGATTGTATCGGAGGCTAGGTTGGTCTTTGCTGGAGAAATCGTTCACCGGTTTTATCCCCAAAGATCGAAGAGCCAAAATCCTGCTTGGCTTGCTGGGTCTTGTTATCATCATGCTGGTCGGGAGGTTGTTTTTCCTGCAGGTGGTGAAAGGTGCTCACTATAAAAACACCTCTGAGAAGAACCGCATACACCTCCTGACTCTGCCCGCCTCACGCGGTGTCGTGGCAGATCGAAATGGGAAGATTATCGCAACAAACCGCCCCTCCTATACCGTTTTGCTGGTTCCCTATGAGGTCCGCGACGCGTTCCCTCGCAACGGGACATCTGATAAAGAAGGAGACTTGACCCCCTTGGTGGAGAGGATTGCCTCGTGCTTAAAGCTGGATGCTTCTGCCCTGAGGCAGAAGGTGACACCCGACTGGTTCCGAGGATATCAGCCTATAAAGCTCAAAAGGGACGTGGATTTTAACACCATCTGTGTGATCGAGGAACAGAACGAGGATCTGCCCGGAGTGAGTTATCAGGTAGAGCCAACCCGAAAGTATCTTGAAGCCGGCTGGGTGGGACACGTCTTAGGATACGTGAACGAGCTTACCAGAGAAGAATTGTCAAGCGACTCAACTCGGGAGAAGTTCCGCCTGGGAGGGGTGATTGGAAGAAAAGGGATAGAGAAACAGTATGATGACATTTTGAGAGGGACAAGTGGAGTGGCTTTTTTGGAAGTAACCGCTCAAGGCAGGATATTGGGTACTTTAGAGGAGAAGAAACCCGATGTTCCGGTCAGTGGTTCGGATGTGAAATTGACCATAGATCTTGATCTTCAAACCGAGGCTGAATCGGCTCTAGTGGAGTACGAAAGTGGAGCGGTGGTGGCTCTGGATCCCAGAAATGGTGAGATATTGGCTCTGGTCAGCAAGCCTGGATTGGATGCCAATCTCTTTGCCGGGACCATGTCGTCGGAAAAATGGAACCAGATCCTGGAAAATCCCCTCCACCCTCTTCTGACCCGTCCCATTCAAGCCACCTATCCTCCAGGCTCCACTTTGAAGCTTCTCACCGCGGCAATAGCCTTAGAAGAGAAGGTGGCAAACAAATATACCTTTCTGTCTCCCTGCGGCGGATCCTTCTATTTCGGAAAGAAGAGATTCGGATGTTGGCGACCTGAGGGACACGGGAGATTAAATCTGGTTGACGCCATCATTCAATCTTGCGACGTTTATTTCTATCAACTGGGGCTTCAGGTGGGACTGGAAAGATGGAGCCGGTACGCCGAGATGTGCGGGCTGGGACAGAAGACTGGCATAGATATTCCGGACGAGGCAAAAGGCTTGGTCCCAACGCTGGACTATTATCATCAGAGGTACGGAAAGGGTGAATGGGTCAAAAACCTGGTGGTCAATCTCTCTATCGGGCAGGGGGAGATTCTGACTACCCCTCTGCAACTGGCAGTATTGTTCGGCGGTCTGGCCACGGACGGCCGGCTTACCAGGCCTTATCTCTGGAAAGAGGAAACCACCTCTGACGGACGAGTCATCTCCACCCGGCCCAGAATAGTTGGATACCTTCCTTTTTCGTCTTCGACTCTAAGCGTACTGAAAGAGGCCATGATAGGTGTAGTGAATAATGCCCGCGGAACCGGGGTTTTGGCTCGGAGTCCGGATGTGGTCGTGGCCGGAAAGACCGGCACCGCCCAGAATCCGCATGGAGCGGATCATGCTTGGTTTGTGGGCTACGCCCCGGCCGAAGACCCGCGGATAGTGGTGGTGGTGCTGATAGAAAATGTCGGCCATGGCGGCACTTTCGCAGCACCGGCAGCAAAAAGGATCATAGAAAACTACCTCAGGCAAGATTTGGTGCAAGACCAGGAAGATGGCAAACTAGAGATTACTGGTCAATCAACTCTCCAAGATGTCAGTGAAGAAAGGCCATGATAAGAATCGGCTCAAAGGAGTTCGATCTCCTTTTGGTAATAGCTGCTTTGATCCTCTCCTTCATCGGGATCTTGTTAATTTACAGCGCTAAGCTGCATAGCGACAACCCGGCTGACAGAGGGATTTATATTAAACAGATCATTTGGGTTTTGCTGGGCCTTTTAGTCTGCATTCTGACCTTCTCCATCCCCTTGAGATTATTCGAGTTCTTCTCTAACGTATTGTATTTCATCTCCCTGCTCACTCTGGTGTTGATATTAGTAATGGGCTCATCCAAGTTGGGAGCCGCACGTTGGATCTCCGTGGGTGGCTTTAATATCCAACCCTCTGAGTTTGCCAAGATCGCCACCGTCCTGCCTTTAGCTCGGTACCTGGCTTATTCCAAGCGTTCTGCCCATAGCTTCAGATGGCTGGTAAGTGTCGTGGGCATGGCGCTGTTGCCCGCGTTGTTGATCTTGAGGCAGCCCGACTTAGGGACTTCTCTGGTCTTCTTTGCAGTACTGATCTCCATGCTCTTTTGGTCAGGGGTCCGTCTGTCTTACCTATTTTTGATAGTTTCTCCAGTCATCAGCCTTATCTGCGGCTTTCATCCCTTGATTTGGGCGGTGTTCTTCTTGGCTCTGATTACGTTGTTATATCGTTTGAGGCCAACTTTCGTTTTCTCCATGAGCTTCCTTTTGCTCAATCTGGCCTTCGGAGCAGTCACCCTTGTCGTCTGGGACAAATTGCATGATTATCAGAAGCAGCGCATCATCGTATTTTTGGATCCAGGAAAGGACTCGCAGGGAGCGGGTTACCAGATCATCCAGTCCGAAATTGCGATAGGATCGGGCGGGCTGACTGGAAAGGGATATCTGGAGGGAAGCCAGACAAAGCTGGCTTTTCTTCCTCATCAACATACCGACTTCGTATTTTCTGTGCTGGGAGAGGAATTCGGGCTGACAGGCGGAATTATTCTGCTGGCACTGTTCAGTCTTCTAATAGTCAGGGGAATCCTTATCGCTCAAAAGACCAGGAACACTTTTGCCAGCAACGTGGCCATGGGGCTCACCGCCATAATCGGTTTTCAGATGACGGTCAATATAGGAATGACTCTGGGCGTTATGCCGGTGACAGGCTTGCCTTTGCCTTTTGTCAGTTACGGCGGCTCCTCTATGCTTCTAAGCTGGGCCATCTTAGGCATGCTGCTGGCAATCAACTCCAGGTGGTATGAGTATTGATCACGTTCTGATCCGCTTCACTCAACGCCAAGAGAACTGGCTGGACGAATTTTTTGTGCCTCGGCTCCAACTTTCTTTGGTCTATACATGGAAGACGGAATTCCGGTCGAGCCAGGTGAAATATGAGTTTTTCATTCCTCTGCAGGCGAATTCTCTTGAATTAAAGGTGCTCTGAAAGTAAACACGAAAAGAGATTGATCCTGGAGAAATCAATGTATCCTGTTTTGATTAAACTTGGTCCTCTGGCGGTCCGGACGTACGGCTTTCTTTTGGTCTTAGCTTTCGTAATGGGCATCTGGTTCTCCGCCAGAAGAGCTAAAAAGCAGGGGTCAGGCATCGAATGGCTTCCCGATCTTTCCCTTATCGTTCTGATCTCTGCCATCGTGGGCTCAAGGTTCTTCTATGTAATCTACCATCTGAAGGAGTTTGAGGGTCGCATTCTGGATATGATTAACCCCATCCAGAGCACCGGAGAGATAGGCATTGGTGGGCTGTCCATGTTCGGGGGACTGGTCTTGGCAATCGTATGTGGGATTGTTTATGTCCACATAAAGAAACTGGGCGTATGGAAAATAGCCGACATCGTGGCTCCTTCGATAATGTTGGGCTTGAGTATAGCACGCATTGGTTGTTTTCTAAACGGCTGTTGTTTCGGCAATCCCAGCGAGAGTTCTCTTTCTGTGATCTTCCCTTACAACTCTCCGGGAGGGTACATGTTCCCGGATACACCAATCTTCCCCATTCAACTGGTTGCGTCTTTTTTGGGCTTTTTCATCTTTGGGATGCTCTTGCTGCTGGAAAGGTTCAAACGGTTTGATGGTTTTACATTCTGGCTGATGCTTATTTTTTACTCTGCGGCAAGATTTACCATCGACTTCTTCAGATATTATGAGGAGAGCATGATCTTTCTCAGAATGGGAGGTGCAAGTTTCACAGTCAACCAGGCTTTGATCGTTTTGATCTTCATCGTATCTGTGTTTATGTGGATCTACCTGAGAAGGAAGTCGAAGGTCGAAACCAGCTTCGGCTACACCCTCACCACCAAGCACGAGCCCGAAGGTTAGCCCCCGACTCTTTGTCGTATCCGATGCCTGCGCTTAATATCAGAGATTTTCTTCTGGAACTTAAAGATGACATTCTGGATTTCATCTATCCCCAAGGTTGCCCTATCTGCCAAAGGCCTCTGAGAAGAGATGAAAAAGAGGTATGCGAGGATTGCTGGCAAACCTTGGCAATACTTCCGGCTCCCTTCTGTCCTTACTGCAAGTCTTTTCTTGAAGATAGCTCGGAGCTTTTGAAACACGGATGTCCCTGTTTGGACAAGCCGGAAGATCGCAGGATTCTTGCTGCGATATCCGTAGGTACCTTCGATGATTACTACCAGAGGCTCATTCACCGATTCAAGTACGGGAAAAAGATCCCCCTGGGCAGGCGCTTGGCTCAGCGGTTAGGAGATGCAGTCGCACGAGAGAAAGAATTTGCCGGCTGCGACCTTATCGTTCCGGTTCCTCTCCACCGTGCTAGATACAGGGAAAGGGGATTTGATCAAAGTGAGATTCTAGCGGAGGGCGTATCTGAAGTGGCGAATATTCCGCTGGCAAGACGCATCCTCAAAAGGAAAAAGAACACCAAAGATCAGACCTATCTGAATGCTCAACAAAGAGCGGAGAACGTCAGGGATGCTTTTTCGATCAGTCAGCCGGAAATCGCAAAGAACAAGAAGCTGATCCTGGTGGATGACGTTACCACCACCGGGGCTACCTTGAATGAGTGTGCCAGAATGCTTCAGGACTCAGGCGCAAAGAGCATCTTCTCCGCCACACTTGCTGTTGTGGTGGATTAACAAGTCTCAGCTGAGCGCCGGCTTCTCTATTCACTTCTTCAAAGGCTGAGGCAACTCCCCAAAAACAGCCTTCCCAATTAGACCATTTTCGAACTTCCCTGGCAAGCTTGGAAGAACCGAGGCCTGATGTTTTTCTCCTGATACTTTCTTTGTGATTTTAGTCCTCATCAGAGCACACCTCGCTCCTTGCCCCAGCACCATCTATCCCTAGACTCTGTGAAACAAAACATTGATTAAGGCGTCTAATGAAGAGTGATGGGGACTGAAGAGCACCGGAAGGAGATTCTGGAAAAAAGGCAGAAACTGAAATTCTGAAGAATCCGAATAGAGAAGGTCATGAATATCCTTGCGTGCTGCTGGGGTTATTTAGCGGCGAAAGACTGGCAAAGCCAAGCCGGATTATTTAGTGTGAAGTGTAATTCTTGTGTCGTGCTTTCACGCAGGATGAGCGGAAGCCTATATGAAGCAAAAAGGCGTGCAACGCTTCTGAAAATACAGGGATTGATATTCTAAGCGGATATTGGAACGGACTCAGAAAATATCGGAGGAAAAAGAATCATGGAACTATCAATTAACAATCTTTCCAAAACCTATGCCAACGGGGTTGTGGCGTTGGACGACGTGTCCTTAGAGATCCCTACCGGACTGTTTGGCTTGCTGGGTCCCAACGGGGCTGGAAAGTCCACTCTGATGAGGACCATCGCTACCCTCCAGGAAGCTGACTCAGGCGAGATCACGTTCGAAGGCATTGACGTCTTGAGACAGAAGAATGAAGTGAAGAAACTGCTGGGTTACTTGCCCCAGACTTTCGGATTCTATCCCAAGGACACGGGCTACGATCTGCTGGATCATTTTACCCTGCTGAAAGGTGTCAAAGACAAAAAAGAAAGAAGGGTCAAAGTCGAAGAACTCCTTAAGCGGGCCAATCTCTGGAACGAGCGGAAGCAAAGGCTGGGCACGTATTCCAACGGTATGAGGCAGCGCTTCGGCATCGCCCAGGTACTCATCGGAAATCCCAAGCTCATCATCGTGGATGAGCCCACGGCCGGACTGGACCCGGAGGAGCGCGTCCGCTTTCACAACCTGCTCAGTGAAATCGGCGAGAACGTTGTGGTCATCCTCTCGACGCACATCGTGGACGACGTGAGCGATCTCTGTACGAACATGGCCATCATAGACGGGGGCAGAATCATATTGAAAGAGAACACGCTGGAGGCCATGTCCCAACTGGAAGGAAAGATCTGGGAAAAAGAAATTTCAAAAGCTGACCTACCCGAATATGAAGAGAAGTATAGCGTAATCTCCACGCGGCTCTTCGCAGGCAAGACGTTCATTTATATCTACAGCGAAGTCAGTCCTGAAAACGGATTTTCGAATATCAAGCCGTCGCTGGAGGATGTCTATTTCTATCATTTAAACAAAGTGAACTGAAGCGATCTGAAATGCCGGAAGTAACAACATATGTCCTCGATGTCGGCGACTCCAAGCTCTCAGGATTTGAACTCACTTAGGTCGCTTTTTACGAGAGGTCAATAGCCATGTTTTTAGATATTTATTTGATCGAATTCAAAAGAAACCTCAAAGGTGCCTCCTTCTACATCTTCTCTGCTCTGTTGTTCTTCGGAGCATATATATTCGCGTCCAATCTCAATCCACATTCATACATCATGGGACTTAGCATCGGCAAGGAATGGCACAACGCGCCCCTGCTCATTGCCAAGCTGACGGCGCGCTTCAGCGTGGTGGGGGTGCTGTTCACCATGGTCATGGTGGGGCGTGCCGTGACCCGCGACTTCTCCGCTGGGATCCACGACTTCTTCTTCACCGTTCCCATGAGCAAGGCTTCCTATCTCGGTGGCCGGTTTCTGGGCGGACTGTCGGCCAATTTTCTCATCTATTCCGGCATCGCCCTCGGATTTGTCGCAGGCTGTTTGGTCATCAATCCCAAATATTACGGCCCGTTTAACCTATCGGCGTTCCTGCTTCCGGCGGTGATCATCTTGATTCCAAACCTGCTGCTTATCGGCAGCATCTTCTTCTCCCTGGCGACCCTGAGCCGAAACATGTTGATGACCTACCTGGCAGGTGTTGGATTCCTTATGATCTACGGCGCAGTGCAGGGTGGTTTCACCGGTTGGGAAAACGACACCGCGAAAATCCTGCTCGACCCCTTCGGCATCTCCGGGCTGGGCATCCTGACCAAGTACTGGACCGTGGCCGACATCAACCTTAAACAGATTCCTTTGCAGGCTCCCCTCATATGGAACCGAATCATCTGGATGGTGGTCAGTCTTGCCATTCTTCTTTATACCTTGACACGATTTGAATTCGTTTCGCTCCTGGAGAAGAAAAAAGAAAAGCGACTGGGCATCGAAGGGATCGAATTCAAGGCTGTCCATACCCTGCGAAAGATCCGACCAACGATCATCGACGATGCTTTTGGCTTCCAACTAAAGAAATGCTTCCACCTCGTTTTCAGAGAATTCAAAAGGATCGTTTTCCATCCGGCCTTCCTCATTCTGACCGTCATGGCCATGGGTGAGCTGGTCATGAATTTTGCGGCAAATGCCGGCCACATGGGAGACAACGTTTACCCCCTCACCTCACGCTTTCTGGAACAGACCCTGCATATCTGGATTTACATGATTCCGCTGACCATTCTATTCGGCGGATTGATCATCTGGCGGGAGCGGGATCATGGGTCCAACGAGTTCTACGACACGCTTCCGCTACCCGACTGGCTGAGCTATCTGTCTAAGCTTTTGACCATGATGTCCATTCAGCTTTTCTACGTGGTGCTGGCCATGCTCACCGGGATCGCCACCCAGGTAATCGGCTTCGGCTACACCAACCTCGAATTGGGTCTGTATCTTAAGCACCTGTTCGGCATCACACTGCTGAAATTCTGGTTCTTGACGATAATCATCTTTTTCATCCACAACCTGGTGGGTAACAAGATCCTGGGATTCTTCATCTCCGCCATTTACGTTGCCGCCGATCTGATCATCTTCGAGGTCTTAAAGGCGGAGAATTTCCTCCTCCGATACGGTCAACTGCCTCCGTTCACCTATTCCAACTTAAACGGCTTCGGGCACTACGGGCCCCTTCTGATCTGGTACTCCATATATTGGATTCTGTTCGCAGGCATCCTGGGTGTCCTGACGTCACTCCTGTGGCGTCGCAACAACGAAACGGCTCTGAAGTTCCGATTCAGGGTGGGACTGCAGAAACTAAACAGGCGGTTTCATTGGGCATTGGGTATCCTGCTGGTTCTGTTCTTGGCAACCGGGGGGTACATTTCCTATAACAAATACATTCTGAATCAATACACGTCAAGAGACCAGAGAAAAAGAATCAGAGCCGATTACGAAAAGAAATATGCACAGTATAAAAATGCTCCCCAGCCCAGGATAACGGATGTTAAGCTGACCGTGGACATTTTCCCCGAAGCGAGAAAGGCGGACATTGAAGGATATTATGTGCTGAAGAACAAAACCCACCAACCCATCCGCGAGATCTACATCAATCTTTCAGACAGATATATCACCAACGAGGGCCGACTCGAATTGTCAAGCCCGGCAACACTGGCGCATCTGGGCGAGGAATACGGATTTCGCATTCTCCAATTGGACGCCCCTCTCGCTCCCGGTGAGGAAACCCGGCTTGAGTTCGACCTGACCGCCAAAGCGAAAGGGTTCACCGAGAACAATCCAAAAGATCAGCTTGCCCGAAAAGGAACCTGTTTTCTGCTTATGTCGCAGTCCCCCGAATATTTCCCTCTCATAGGTTACGTGCGAGGCCTGGAGCTCACCAAAGAAAGAGATCGGGAAAAGCATGGCCTGCCAAAACAGCCCAAGAGTCCGCCATTGGAGGAAGCCGACAGATCGATTTGCGAGCCTGAGTTCGACCTTACGGAATATGAAGCCACCATCAGCACCAGCGGATCTCAGAGAGTTGTCAGCAACGGGAGTCTGGTCCGAGAATGGACCCAGGACGGAAGAAACTATTTCCACTTCGGCTCTGAAGCTCCAATGCATACCGAGTTTGTCTTTGCCTCCTCCGAATACGAGATAGCCGAAGACGAATACGGGGGGATTAAAATCGAAGTGTACCATGATAAGAAGCATCCCCATAACGTGCAGCGCATGATCAAAGGGGTGAAGCGGTCCCTGGACTATTGTACCAGGAATTTCTGTCCTTTCCCTTACCGAGTTCTCCGAATAGCCGAGATTCCCAGGTACGTTCATTTCGGAGCACGCTCCCAGCCTACTTTGTTTACTTGGCGGGAGGATGCGGGGTTCATCAGCAACCTGGAAGACCCCGGGGACATCGACTTAGTATTCGGTATCTGTACACACGAGATGGCCCATCAGTGGTGGCCATATATCGTCAAGCCCGCTCGTGCTGAGGGTGCCGAGATGCTCACCGAGACTATAGCCCAGTACGTTGAAGTAATGTGTCTGGAAAAGGAATACGGGAAGGAGATATCCCGTAAGTTCTTAAAGAAGGAGATGGAGCGTTATCTCTCCAGGCGGAAAAAGGACGTGGCCGGCGAGCGATCCCTGATGAGAGGTTACATAGATCAGTATTATCTGAGTTATCCTAAGAGCGCTGCGGTGATGTATGCCCTGCAGGACTTGATTGGTGAGGATCGGGTCAATGCGGCTCTGAGGGAAATTGTGAAGGAGTACGGGCACAGGGATGATGTTTTTCCTACGTCCCTTGACGTGGTAAACGCCTTCAAGGCCGCCGCTCCAGACAGCTTGCGATACATCATCACCGATCTGTTCGAGACCATCACGCTGTGGGAGAATGAAGCAAAGTCGGCTTCCTATACAGAATTGGATGACGGGAAGTATAAGGTTACGCTGGAAGTCTCCAGCCACAAATTCAGGGCCGACAGTGTCGGTAACCAGACCGAAATTCCCATTCAAGATTATATCGACATAGGCGTTCTGGGAGAAGATGATGAAGAGCTATATCTGAAGAAACACAGGTTGACCCAGAACGAGACAGAGATCGAAATTCTGGTGGACAAGAAACCGGTTCGGGCAAGCATCGACCCCTATGTGGTCTTGATAGACCGCGAAAGAGACAATAATTGGGTTGAGGTCAAGAAGAGATGACCTCGATCACAATAGTCTTCGTTGTGTCAGGTCTTGCTCATGGGTTACCATCAGTGTGACCTGACACACTCTGTCCTTAGTGACAGATCATACCCGCCTGGGCAAGGAAGACCTGACGGAACAACAAAGACAATGAGCTTCTGGAATTCCTATTCTCCAAACATCAGAAGATTAGGATTCGTCGTCTGACCAGTCGCCTGATGTTGTCAATTTAGAGATCGTACGGCATTATTGTTTTGCGTCCGTTGCCCTTGGCTCTCGTGATGGCCGTCTTCAGCAATTCCTCAATCTTGCCGTCTACGACGGTTATGGCCTTACTACTCAGCCTCATCTTCTGTTTACCTGCGAAATTCTGGATCCTGGAAGCAACCACGTAACTCTTGGCCATGGCCATCCTCCTTATTGATAGTTACTGACACCCCTGAACCACCCTCCTCTGACCTTCGAATATTATGCACTTCGCTTGGAAAAATCAAGAGAAAAATGCCGCCAGCTTCGGCACGATTTTGTAGGTCAACCATTGTGGAGAGGATGACTCAGGGGCGAGGTTTCAGATGACAAGAATACTGTCAGGAGCACGGGGCTACTGATCTTTGCCAATCATTCAAGCAAAGCAGATTATTTTCGAAGTAGCCAAAAGCATCTCCTCCGTCACTATCCTAGTGGCCTGAAACGGAAGGACCACCAAGCAAATTTCTCCGTATTGGCCTATAGCTACTTAACGAGGTCCAGGACCAATACCGTCTCATCTCATCTGAAGACACCCGAGGTCCTGGAGTTTGCTCCATTGATACTATTCCAGAAGTGGCATACCTATCAAAAAGTATTATATGGACTCCGGAATTAACCAGAGCATCTCCCTGCAATAGAGTTACCTGCCCGCCACTGCCCACATTTCCGAGACTTTGGGCATAATCATCACTCCAGGGGTCATGATAAGGGCCACAAAAACGATTGGTGCTACTTATAGCATCGCATTCAAAATCTGTGCAGGTATATCTTTTCGGTAACCGCCAGCTTATACTTACGAAACCAGAACAGTCATTTCCAAAATACGTGTCCCCACCTTTGGTGTTATCTACAAAGCTGAAAAACTCAGCCCAATTCTCCTGAGCGTTCTGTTGACAATATGCTTCACCTCTGTACGTCATTCCAGAGTAAAAATAATACCACACAGAACCATAAGCCCAGTTGCGAATAGTGGACCTTGGAGTCCAAGAAGAATCTATCATTTGACCTGCTATTGAGGTTATAGCTTGCCTGCTTATCGGACCCCAGGTGTCTCCGCTCGAACCGTAGCATATTGTCATTAACAGTATGCTACTGACAAATGTTGCCGGTATAAGGGCTTTGAGCTTCATCCTTGATCCCGTACTCAGTTATGGATAGTTATTCCGGTTGAAAAACATTTAGTTGCGCTTTTTCTTTTCCGGGCAGAAACTGATAAATATTTCCCTCGTCATCAAGGGAAAGAAGTTTGATTGTCCACGTGGAATAATTAGTATCTGGAATCGGGATGACGGTTAGAAGGTTCCCCTGAGCGTCGAATTTGTGAACTTCAAGCGCAATTTTGCTGTCTTCAACGCGCTCGGTCTGAATGTAGAAATTCCCTTGGTTATCTTCCCGTAAAAATGTTGTAGAGACTATATCCTTTATCGGCATCTCGATATTAACAGTTGTCCCACTTGTATCAAGGATTTCTACTACGCCTTTTTGCCACCTTAATAACGTCAGAATATACCTCCGCCCGCTCGATCCGTGAATGCCCTTTTCAGGGGGCTGAGCGAGTTCCTCTGTTGTAGGTGCCGTTAATACGCCTTTTATAACCTTACCAATTAGCACATCTTCCTGATCAACATTTCGAATGTAGATATTGCCACCAACCATATGCATAGCCATTCTAACCTGCCAACGGGAACTGTCCACATCTATTGTACGTAGAAGGTTTCCCTTCCTGTCGTACTGGTAAAGTTTCCCCTGTGCATCATAAACATATATAAACCCAAATCTGTCTACTGCAATATCACTTGCTCTCACTCCTTTTTCTAAGAAAATTGTAGACTCATGTTTTCCGTTTGGGGAAAAAATTTGGATTCTCTGATTAACCCCGTCACAAACGTAAAGATTTCCTTCAGAATCGTTTGAAAAAGATTCGGGGCCTAAGCGGGGCTGATCTTTTACATAGACCATACCCACCATTTCTTCTTCTTTACCATATGCAATCTCTTTAGCGATTGCCCTCCTATACTTCTCCCCGTACGGCTGCCCATATGGTGTTTGCCCACCAACTTTGAATAGTCCCAGGCAAAGTGCCAACAGAATGATGCAAGTCAGTTGTATGCATTTGTTACCCACGACAAACTTCTCCTTTGGCATTCAAAAATGTTGGCTGTTTATTTAACTGTTGTCCTCTGCTTGGTTTTATTGAATCACACCAGCTGTTCCTTGTTGCCTATCTCTCTTTCCCTCCATTTTCGGCATTCTGAGCCCCTGGCATATTTTATATCATTATTAATACTCGTGTCATTCTTTCTGTTGACTCCTTACAATAGATATAAAACTATTCTTGTGGATTATAAACCATTCGTGGCCGTGAATCAACCTCTTTCTTGTTGCGAAGCACTGAACGGATTTCCGACCCCGTGAGTCAAAACAAGCGTATTCAGGTTACCAGCACAACATGCCTAATAAGCGGCAAGTGATCACTCATCGCAAGACTAGGTCTGCTGTCAAAGGCATGCTGAACTGCGTTCGGCTTGCAAAGGGTTTGGGAAAAGAAAAGCGCCTTAGGAGTTGCAGGGCAAATCTAATGCTTCTGACCAAATCAGAGTTATCGAGGTTCATAGGATTACGTACAAAAAAACAGGCGTTTCGCGCACCTGATGTATTGGACTACTCCGGCAACGATACTCCGCATTTTTCGGAAAAACCTGGATTGGAGTTTTGAGCCGGACTTGTGCCGTCTTCAAGTCAAAATAAACCAATTTGGTTGGCTTTGTTTTGGCTTGGCGATTTCGTTCTGTCCCGTTTGACTTGTTGTTTAGAGGGTTGCTTTGGGGGAAGTTCGGATAAAAAGAGCGTCCCCAACGAGATTTGAACTCTTGTCGCCGCCGTCAAAGGCAGTGTCCGTTCAGTTGCAGCATGTCTTGCTCATGGCTTGCCATGCCTGCTTGGCCGGAATATACGCGGTCTGGCAAGCTTCCCCGCCTAGGCAGGGCAGACCGAGTCACGCTCCCTGTGTGACAGTAATTTCGTGCTTGACTTTGACGGTTCAATAGATTATCAATTTACTTCAGTAAAGCCCGCAAAGGAACGTAAGTTGGAATGATTTATCCATTCAATTCAGAATCCTGGAAGGAGTGCTTGATGAACAGATGCATTATATCTGCGGTTTTCGTCTGTGCGGTGGTGATACTGGCTGCCGCGATTCCAGCGGCTGCGCAAAACATTGATGCCAAAGAGTACTGGCTGGACAACGGCATGCAGGTCTTGATGGTCCAGCGGCATGAAACTCCGACAATCATGGCCGCGATTTTCGCCCGGGTCGGCTCGGCCAACGAAATCACCGGTATTACCGGGATCTCCCATCTCTTCGAACATATGATGTTCAAAGGGACCGAAACCATCGGGACCAAAGACATCCAGCGCGACCTGAAGATTATGGCGCAGCTCGACTCGCTCAGAGAATTGATGCGGGCCGAGGAGCGGATCATGCGTGAAAAGCTGCGCCGCGGGGAAATTGCGGACATGCTGGATCCCGAAGCCAAGACCCCGCGCTACCGGGAAATCGATGCCGTATTCGATAGCCTGATCCTGGAGCAACGCCAACTCATCATCAAAGACCAGCTTGATGAGATCTACACCAAGCACGGCGGATTCTTCCTGAACGCCATGACTTCCGACGATATGACCGCATACTTCGTCCGCGTGCCCAGGAACAAAATCGAATTGTACATGTGGCTGGAATCCGACCGCTTTAATGATCCGGTATTCCGGGAATTTTACTCGGAGCGGGACGTCGTGCGCGAGGAACGCCGCCTGGGTGTCGAATCCACCCCGACCGGTCTGATCGAGGAGGATTTCCGGGCCATGTTCTGGAAATCATCGCCCTATCACTGGGATGTCATCGGCTGGGCTTCCGATCTGGGCAGCATCACTCGTGAGCAGGCCAATCAGTACTACGATACCTACTACGCCCCGAACAACCTGACCATGATCCTGGTGGGTGATCTGGAACCGGACGAGATGATCAAACTGGTCAAGAAGTACTTTGAACGTCTTCGACGCGGTGAAATAGACCCGCCGGACGTGGTGACACTCGAAGAGACACAACATGGAGAAAAGCGGTTAGTTGCCGAAGCGGAAACCAACCCCAAGGCCGAAATCTGGTACCACACCGTGGCCTGGAAACACCCGGATAGCTATGCGCTGGAAGTTCTGGCCGGGATCTTAAGCGGCAAGACCGGACGGCTATACAAGAAGCTGGTCGAGGAGAAGGGCATCGCCAAGGGTTCCGCCAGCCGCGGCAGGCGCATGATGGGAGGCAGTGGCCTGGCGGTGAATGCCGCCCAAGACTCCAAGAAGTATGCCGGAGCGTTCCAGATCACTGCCGACGGAGTCTCCGGTGTGCGGGCAGAGCAACTGGAAGCGGCGATGTACGAAGTCATGGAAGATTTGAAGAACAACCCGGTCCCGGAAGAAGAATTGCAGAAAGTAAAAAACCATTTGCGCGTCCAAAAAATCAGGTTCATGGACATCATGTCGGGAATCGGCATCCTGTTTTATCTCGGCTCGAATGCCGCCATGGGTGACTGGACCGAAGCAAACAACAACCCGGAGATGTGTGATCTGGTGACTGCCGAGGATGTCCAGCGCGTGGCCAACAAGTATTTCGCTGATGATCAGCGGAACGTGTTAGTTATCAACACGAAAGCCGGCCCAGAGGTTAAGGCCGCAGGCGCCGAAGATCCGCAGTTCGCCCAGGCGGTGCAGATGATCAAGTCGGTGACCGATGCGGCCCGGCTCGAGCAAATGATCAACATGTTTTCCATGCGCATGGACCAAGTTGAAGATCCCAAAGAGAAAGCGCAGATGGAAAAACTGTTGAAAATCGCTAGCGAACGCCTCAAAGAACTCAAAGCCTCCGAGTAAGAATAAAGCATTTGTAGAAGGAGAAATGAACATGAAGAGATTATCAAATTCATCGCTCAGCCGCTTGGTGCCGCTGTTGACGATCCTGGCATTGGCTGCCGTGTTGGGTTCCGCCTCTGTTACGCGGGCGGAGAAAATCGTCGATCATCCCGACAAACTGAAATTCAAGGAATTGAAATATCAGCCGCCCAAGCCTGACGATTACCGTCATACATTGAAATGTGGTGCCACTGCCTACGTGGCGGAAAATCACGAAGTTCCCACGTTTGAATTGACAGTTCTGGTTCGCACGGGTTCGATGTACGAACCGATGGAGAAAGCGGGACTGGCCGATATGACCGGTTACCTGATGCGCAACGGCGGCGTCCAGGGGATGACCGCGAAAGAACTGGATGACAGGCTTGCCTTCCTGGCCGGGGAGATTTCCGTTAATATGAGCGAATCGCAGGGAAAGGCCACTCTTTTCTGCCTGTCGAAAGACATAGATGAGGGGCTGGAGTTGCTAAAGAAGATCCTGCGCACCCCGGTTTTCGATCAGGATATACTGGATCGTTACCGCGCGGATGTCCTCTCGGAGATGGAGCAACGTAATGCCTCTACCTCTGCCATCGAATCCCGCGAGTGGAAGTTCTTGATGTACGGCGACCACCCGTGCACCATTCCCTACCGCCGCACGGAAGGGTCCGTCAATTCGATCACCCGGGAAGACCTGATTGCGTTCCATAAGAAATACTTCTTCCCGAAAAACTTCATTTTCGCCGTCTCCGGGGATTTCAAGACCGATGAAATCCTAGCCAAGCTCAACAACATGCTTGACGGATGGCCCGATCAGCAGTTGGAGCTTCCCACAATTCCCGACCAGATCCCCGCTCCCAAACCCGGGATATATATGATCAAGAAGGAGGACGTCAACCAGTCGCGCATCAGCGTGGGACACCTTGGCGTCAAGCGGGACATACCCGATGAGTATGCCCTTGCAGTGATGAACGACATCCTGGGTGGCCGCAGCTTCACCTCGCGCATCAAGCGTCGGGTGCGTTCAGACGAGGGCTTGGCTTACAACACCGGCAGCAGCTTCGAGACTCCTGTGGTGTACCCCGGCACGTTTCGGGCATGGTTCCAGACCAAGCACGCCACCGCAGCATTCGGCACAGCGCTTATCGTCGAAGAGATCAGCCGCATGCGTGCTGAAAAATGCGAAGAGGAAGTCGTCGAAAATTCCAAAGCCAGCTTCATCAGCAAAGTGGTCAATCCCTTCAGCAGCAAGAACACCATCGTCAACACCTTTGCGGATGATGATTACACCGGTCGGCCGAATGATTATTGGAAAAACTACACAAAGAATACCGAGGCCTTAACTGCGGATGACATCCTGGCGGCTGCACAGAAATACCTACATCCCGACAAGCTGGTGTTCTTGGTCGTAGGCGATCCGGAGGCCGTGCAGGAAGGGTCAGACAAACACGACGAACGTTTTTCGGATTTCGGTGAAATCAACATTCTGCCCCTTCGCGATCCCATGACGCTGGAGGTTAAGTAGCGACCGCCCCGGAGTCTGGGTGATGAGAGAGCCCTCGACTGTGCCGGGGCTTTCCGGTTGCGTCAGGTCTTACTCATGCCCCGCCCTGACTGTGACCTGACGCTCATGAAGAGTGCATGTCTGTATCCGGAATGCGGACTTCGGCTGCGGCTGTCAGGGCACGACCTGACAGAACAGAAATGTCGGGGCAGGTCAGTACTTTAACGACGCTGCCTTTTTGGACTCCAGACTGACTTCCACTTTATCCCCCCTCTTGATCAATCCATTCTAACAATAATATGTTGTATAACAAGCGCTTAGGTTGACCTGTGACGTCTGAGAGCCTAACGGGGATTCTTTCGATCCAGGCAGAAAATTTGTGAATTTTCTTGACATTGTGAAACAATCTTAGTTCTGCTACGTAGAATAGTTTGTAACGCAAAGTCCTTGACCCAACATAACTCGTTCAACGGAGGTGATCATCTATGAGAATGACTGATTCCCTCAAGGAAATCGAGAGGAGGGCGTATCGCTCAACCTTCGACGACGGTATCTACGATATCCTCTTTGGGATGCTGTTTCTGATTCTGGCGTTGATCCCGGTTCTGCAGTCCATCGGAATCCCTAGATTCTACGGATATCTGTTTGGGTTCATCCCCGCTGTTTTTGTCTGGTTGGGGAAGCGGTGCGTCACGATTCCGAGGCTGGGGGCTGTTGAGTTTGGACCAAAACGGAGATCAAGAAGGCTATTCTTCCTGGTGATCTGTGCCGCCTTCTTTTTCCTCACGCTTCCGTTGCTTCTCATGACAACGGCAAAAGGTTTCGGAGCAAGTCTGGCAGAGAATTTCGGCTTACCGCTGACCGTGGGTCTGGTCCTAGCGCCCGTGATAGTTATCGCGGCTTATTTCCTGGACTATCCTCGAATGTACGTCTATGCGGCGGTACTGTTCGTCGGTATTCCCTATTCGGATTTCATGTATCGATACCTTGACAAGCCATTCAACTCCCTTATTAGCTTTGGCATACCGGGGGCCGTAATCCTCGTTTATGGACTCACGCTTCTTTCCGGATTCACGAAGAAATACCCAAAGCCAACCCCGGAGGCGCCTGATGTCGACAGATAACGACGCCGACAGCTACCGGTTGTCCGAGGTCGATCGGCTCATTCATGAGCCGGCGAGATACGACATTATGGCGTTGCTCTACGTGATCGAGAGAGCCGAATTCCTCTTTGTCCAGAATCAAACTCACCTGACGCCGGGGAATCTGTCTTCACACCTGAGTAAACTGGAGGTGGCCGGGTATCTGACCGTTCAGAAGGAGTTCGTCGGCAAGATACCTAAGACGTTCCTCAGCCTGACCGACCAAGGTAGAGAAGCGTTTGAGATCTATCGCAACAAGATGAAGGAGTTGTTCACTAAGCCGCCTGGGGTTCGCAAAGATTCCGAGAATAAATAGTCGTTCAACTCAGAATAAGAGCACACAGTGTTCAATCAAATCATTGGAGGTACCATGTCACCACTATTCAAATTAAAGACGCACCGACACCGTTTCGCACTATTCTGCCTTGCCGCATTCGTCATAATGACGTCAGCCAATATATCATCGGCGCAGACCTTAGACCAGAAATTCGAAGAGTACCTTGATGCCGCTCAGCGCGTTCTGAATTTCAGCGGCGCTGTCCTGGTCGCGAAAGACGACAAAGTTCTTTTCACCAAGGGATACGGCATGGCTGATGTTTCATCGTCCGAGCCGAATACGCCGGAAACGAAATACCTGATCTGTTCTGTGACAAAGCAGTTTACCGCAACTGCCATCATGCAACTGGCAGAAAAGAAGCTTCTGAATCTCGACGATCCAATAGTCAAGTACTTGCCAGACTATCCCAAACCAGCAGGTGACGAGGTTACTTCCTACCATCTGTTGACTCATACGTCAGGTATTACCGAATATACTGATTTGCCGCGGTTTGAGGAAATGTACGACAGGCCGGCCAGATTAGAAGATGTTGTGTCCATATTCAAAGATCTTCCTCTGCTATTCGAACCTGGCTCGGAATGGCGCTATAGCAACTCAGGTTATTATCTGCTTGGTTTGATCATTGAAAAAGTATCGGGGGAGACTTACCGGGAATATATGCGTAAACACGTTTTTGAGCCGCTTGGCATGAGCAATAGCAGTTTCCCGGATGGATTCATGGATCTACCTGGCTCGGCAAGGGGCCACACGTTCGATTCCGCGAGTACCCTTGTGCCTGGGGTAGCAGTTCACAGTAGCCTACCGTATTCGGCCGGAGGGCTCTACTCGACGGTCTACGATATGGCTAAATGGGACCGGGGTCTCCCGCCCGGAAGACCTGTTCTCCCTTCGAGAACTGCTTTATGCTACAAGACGAGGCGATCTCCTGCAACTCCTCATCTTCCATGCCCTCGAAAACGTTGAATCTCTTGAGCAGTTCGATGACGACACGTTCTCCTGGTTAGGGTGTTTTGACGCTTCGGTCTTTCGTCCTTTCCCGCCTTGACCAAGCCCTTTGACGTTCTGGGCCTTTATCTAGCGGGGATCAGTCTGAAAAAGACTTTCTGGGTGTGGAACTTTGCCCCTGAGAATAACAGGTTGCGCTCTGGTTTCGGTACGGGCAAACCATCTTATTCTGCGCGGCTATTGAGATACTCCAGCAGGTGCTCCACTTCATCATCCCGGAATTCAGGCCACTTGAGCCCCCTCTCTCTCATCTCCCTCAACATTGTCTGGCCGTGATTCCACATGGAATGAGCCAGGAAGATCGGGGTGATCTCTTCTTCCAATCCGCCCAGAGCGGTCTCTGCAGTGTGGCACAGATCGCACCTTTTCTCCGAGAATATTCTCTTGCCGACCTCTTCTTTTCCTCCACGCTTGAAATAGCGCGAGGAGATGATATAGGAAATAAGATCAGCCATCTCTTGGGCTGAAAGCTCCGAAGGACTGATCCCTTTCCGCTCCATCAGGTTCCACATCTTGGGTAGATGATTCCACATCAGAGCGCCCACCTGGCTGAAGGTTAAGGGGAATGGTTCGACCCTGGTCAGATCAATTCCTTTCCCCTCTCCCACACTGTGACAGTTTCCGCATCCCTTTTGGGAGAACAGTCCCCTTCCCGACTCCGGGTTGCCCAAGGGGAGATAGACCCTCTCTTGGGGTGGACTTACGCTTCTTATATAGCTGATCAAATCGTTCATCTCGCCTTCCTGGAACTGGGGCCAGGAGAGCTCTCTTCTTCTCATCTCTTCTCTCATTTGGGGAGCGTGATTCCACATTATCTGAGCCCAGAGGATGGGGTTGACGAAATTCCCCCAGGTTGACAGGTCTGCACCGATTTTTCCTCCTGCACCGCGAAGCGAATGGCACAGCCCACACCGCTTCTCGTAAAGCAGCTTCTCCCCTCGGGCTGTGTCCCCGGGCTGGTCCGTGAACCGGATGAAATAAAGGAAGCTGAGCAGGTGAGCCATCTCCTCCTCCCCGATCTGAACGGAGGCTATCTTCTCCTCCCCCATGCGGTGCCACATCTCGGGGGCATGGTTCCACAATATGCCTGCCAATTTGGTGGCGGAGAGGACCTCCCCGGTCTTCCCGGATAGTTCGGAACCCACCCTTCCGCCCTGACCCCACAACGAGTGGCATTCAAAGCAACCCTTTTGATAAAAGACTCTCCAGCCCTCTTTGACCTCACCCGGGGAGAGACGAAACTCAACCTGAGAAAAACCCAGGAAGGTCAGAAAGAAAAAGAGAAGCACCGACCCCCACAGGACTGAATTGACTCTTCCGACTCTCAAACCCACTTCTTGGCCCTCAGCTTTGATTGCTGTTATCGAAACATCTCATTCAGCACCCGGGAAATATGTCTTTACCCTCTCCTCAACTTCCTTCAACGCCTTTTCTCTTCCCTCGCGAATCTCCCAGATCGAGACGATGGGGAAGAATTTGGTGAATAGGACATAGAACAGGATGAATGCGGCAAAGCAGGCCACGGTCACGAGATACTCTACCCAGGTAGGATGATAGACGGTATAGCCCGAGGGCAACCTGGGGTTGATAAGGGTTGGGACCACTATGGTGAATCTCTCCAGCCACATTCCGATGGTGACCGAGACCGAGGCGATCACGGTTCCTGTCACAGTTCTGGTTTTACTGTTGCACAGAAGCACGAAAGGTATCACAAAACAGGTGATGAACATCATCCAAAAATAGGGGGCGAAGCGACCGGTCAACTTGGAATAGAAGATAGACATGTGAACCGGCTCCGCACCGTAGAAGGTGGTCAGGTACTCGGTGAAGGTGAAATAGAACCACAGCAAGGTCATGACCAGAAGAAGAATTCCCAGGTAGTTGAAATGAATCGGTTTCAGATAGTCCTCCAGATGATATACTTTCCTGATAATAAACATGGCGATGATCAATGCGGCGATCCCCGAGAATATTGCCCCGGCCACGAAATAGGGTCCAAAGATAGCCGAATGCCACATAGGCTGAATGGTCATGGCAAAGACGAAGGAAACCACGGTGTGCACGGAGACGGCAATAGGGATGACCAGAATAGCCATGATACCAATTCCTATCTCCAAACGCCTCCATTGTTTGGGAGTTCCCATCCAACCCAGGGAGAGGATTCTGTATAACCGCTTCCTCTTCTCCCCCCTGTCCCTGAGCAGAGCTATGTCCGGGATCAGGGGCAGAAAGAGATAGATGCTGCTGGCGGTCAAGTAGATGGTGATGCTGGCCACGTCCCAGAGAAGGGGAGAACGAAACTGGGCATGCTTGATGATGTTGAACATCCGGTCGATTCTCCCTAAGTCGATCAAGATATTCCCCACCCCAAAGAAAAGCACCATCACGGTGATCACCTCGGCCGATCTGGTGATGGGCCTCCTCCACTCCGCCTTGGAGAGCCTCAGGATGGCGGAAATCAGAGTCCCGGCATGGCTTATTCCAATGAAGAAAACAAAATTGATGATGTAGATACCCCAGAACACGGGTCGATTCAGCCCGGTAACGCCCAGGCCGGACTCGAGCTGGGTGAAGTAGGCCAACGCTCCTCCTGCCCACAGCGACAGCAGGATACCCACTACCAGATAGAATCTCTTTCCGGTCTTCAGTATTGGCTGAAACAGAATCTCGTCTTCGCCTGCCAGATTCTTCTGATCTTCCAATTAGCCTCCCTCCCGCAGGTAGATGACCTTGGGCTCAGTACCCAAATCTTCCATAAGCTTAAAGGCGCGCAGGTCTCGGGCCAACTTTGAGACGTTGCCCTCCGGGTCTTCCAAATCGCCGAAATGCATTGCTCCGCTGGGACAGGTCTGCACACAGGCGGGTATGTAATCTGTTTCCCGCAACTTCCTTTTCTCCATCTTAGCTGTCTCTCTGGCCTTGAGCAGTCGGTGGTGACAGAAGGAGCACTTCTCCACCACCCCCTTGGTCCTGACCGACACGTCCGGATTGAGCGAGTTCCTCATTTTCTCGGGCCAGTGAGGCGTCTTCCAGTTGAAATACCTAACCGTGTATGGGCAGGCCGTGGTGCAGTACCTGCAACCGATACAACGGGGGTAAATCTGGCCCACCAAACCCTCGTCGTTGATGTAAGTCGCTCTCACCGGACAGACTCGAACGCAGGGCGGGTGATCGCAATGCATGCAGGGTCTTGGCAACAGTCTCATCTTCACGAAGGGATATTCCCCCTCCACAAACGGAATGATATCGATCCACTGGATCGACTTACCCTTTTTGCGGTCTTCCGAGTCGGGAGGAGGAACGTTGTTCTCCGCCTGGCAAGCCACCACACAGGCACCGCAGGCGGTGCACTTATCCAGATCTATGACCATTCCCCACTTTGGCATGCCACGATTCTCAGGCTTTATAGATTCTGACCCTGGTATAATTCCACAGGGCATTACCAGCTATACTATCGTATTTCTTCTGCGTCACAGCGTTGATGTTCTCTCCCTCATCTTTCGCCCATCTTCCCCCGCTGTTGCGACCGAATCCAAAGGGAACGTTGACAACCTCCGGTCGAGTGCCGGGGAAGAGCTTTACCTTCAGCTTCAGTTTTCCGAAACGCGACTCCACCCACACCCAGTCCCCGGTAGAGACTCCCAGCCCCTTGGCGCTTTCCGGATTGATCTCCACCCATCCGTCCCACCTCTCCTGAATCTTTAAACCCGAGAGGTCTTTTAGCCAGGCCTGATTGGCATTCCTGCCTCCGAAGAAGGCCAACAACGGGTAGACATTCAGAAGGAAATGATATCCCTTCCCACCATCATCCGGGTTAACCGGCTCATAGTGAGGCAGACAGGCTACGTCTCCCAGGGCGACGGACTTCGGTAAGTCTCCCGACTCGGACCGCGCGAGAAGTTCCTGTGAGAAGAATTCGAACTTCCCGCTGGGGGTTTTGAGAAGTCGATCCCATTCGCCGTGATAGTACATGGGATCCCACCAGCCGCCCTTTCTCAAGACCTCGTCAAAGAACTCCTCAAAGGAGGAGTAGGATACGGATCTCCAGCCGATGTTCTCCAACAGCCTTATCCAGATGGTCTCGTAATCCTCCCCAAAGACGTCCCCTCTGGCAGTATTGAAGACGTTCTTCAGTCTCTGCCTGATTAGCTCCCGGGCATCGCTCCAGGGATAAGCCGAAGACTCGTTATCTAAGACTTTCTTTGAAATCAACAGGATAGCGTCCGCCGTATTCGTGGTGTTGTACACCGGCCGAACTGCCGGCTGCATTACGCTGAGAAGTGGGAAACCCTCCAGTGTATGGTAGGGATCGTCCTCCCATTTCTCCAGGTAGGTGCAGTCCGGCAGAATAACATCAGCATGTCGGGAGCTCTCATCCATGAAGGGAGAGAAACTTACGATGAAGGGAACTTTCTTGAAGGCCTCCGAGAAAGCCGATGAATCGACCGAGCAAAAAAGAGGATTGGAGTAATGGAGGAAAAGACACCTCACCGGATGGGGGTCCTCTTTCATGATCTTGTGAGGTAACTGATCGAGAGGCTCCGAGCCCCGTGGATAATCCTTTCCTCCGGTTCTGTTGTTGGCCGGGCTTCGCTGGGAGCGGCTGCCCGGCTGGGGAATCGGAAGGTCAAAGGAGGCGGGCCGCCTGGGGGACAGAACTCCCCCAGGCACGTCAATGTTACCTGACAGGGCGTTCAGGGCATGAATGGCCATCTTGGCATATGTGTCCTGACTTTGCGCCACAGCTTGGCCCTCGTCGATGGCCAGAGATGGTTTTGCCAAAGAGAATTCCTTGGCCAATCGGATTATGTCTTGAGTGGGAATCCCGGTAAGCTCCGAGACGTCACCGGGACCATAGTCTCTCAGTACCAAGGTCTTGAAACCCATGTGCCCTTTTCCCTCGCGGTCCTGCCAGTCGTCGAATCCGAAGGTAAACTTGGACAAGAAGCCTTGGTCTGACAGACCCTCACGAATGATCACATGGCACATGCTCAAGGCTAAGGCAGCTTCGGTACCCGGAGTTATGGGAATCCACTCGTCGGCTTTGGCAGCGGTCAGCGAAAGGTACGGCCCCGCATGCACCAATCTGGAGCGCTTCAAAAGTCTCCTCTCCCGGAGGCTGCCGTACGCCCTCATGGCCTGTACCGGAGACCAGGAAGTCTCGAGGATCGAGCTGTTGAACGATAGAACGTAATTTGCGTTCAAAAGGTCGTAACAGGGTCTGCCGTCGACTCCCTGCATGAAGAAAACCGACGGGGAAAAAAGGCTGTAGTCTGAATCGTCAAGTACGAAGTTTGGGGAGCCAAAAACCTTGGTAAAACTCTCCAGAAGCTCAGATCCGATTCCCCGCTTCTGCCCGGAGAGAACCACCAGGGAGCGGGCATCGTCCTCTCGCCGTAGTTCTTTCAGCTTGTCTGAGACCTGCCCTATCGCTTCCTCCCATCCGATCTCCTCCCACTTTCCCGCTCCCCTCTCACCCTTGCGCCTCAGAGGGGACCTTATCCTGTCGGGATCATAAAGAACGTGCAGGCCGGACTGCCCCTTGGGACACAACCTTCCTTGGTTAACCGGATGCAGGGGATTACCTTCGATCTTTATCGCCTTTCCCTGAATCACTCTCACCAGGATGCCGCATCCTCCCGGACACTGTCGGCAAACGGAAGGCACCCAGTCTTCCAGCAGGGGGAGATTGGACTGCCTCACCTCCGTTTGAGCCCTCAGACTCCGAGGAAGGTAGCCAAGAAGGGACGACGATAAGCCTACCGTGGAAAGGAACGTCAAAAACTCTCTTCGTGACACGCGCATCTTCTAATCTCTCTCAAATATGACAGGCCAGACAGTCCAGAGTGGCATTTTGCCTCCGATGGCAATCCATGCAGAAGTCCATGGACATGTTCACCGCCGGCCTTTTCGGGGGAGTCTCCCTTTCTGCGATATTCCCGTGACAATTCTGGCACTCCAGACCAGCCAAAACCACGTGGACGGCATGGGAGTAATAGACGTGGTCCGGCTGCCGATAAACGCTGCTCCAGGGTATGAGAACATCATCTTGGATGAACCGGACCAGCTTCTCCTCCTCCTTGCTCTCAGTGAGCCTCTCCTCATGACACTCGGAGCAGGTTTCGATATTAGGCAATCCAGCGAATTTGTGTTTCGTCACATACTTGTGGCAATCCACACATTCCAAGCCTTGCTCTGCGTGTTTTGAGTGATTGAACGCGATTGGCTGTCTGGTGGCTCCGATTTGGAGCCACCCCGTAGCACTGACAACAATGATCAGAAAGACCAAGCCGATGATGCCAAGAATCAGTCTTTTCATGCTTTCGCGTTTTTTCGGGAGTTACGGTCTTTTGAGGATACTTTGTCAGCAACGCTACTGACGGATTCAAGGTCGAAGCAGATCATTTGATCGATATCGACTTGGAATCCTGTGCCATCTCCACTTCCATCTTTCTGGTGGTGATTATAGGCGTGAAGAACTCGTATTTCAAGGTGCTTTCCACCTGGAAGGATTTGACACCCTTGGGGATGTCAAAGACGAACTCTTCCTTCCGGGTCTCCTTGGGGGCGATTCTATTGTCTCTGAATATGCTTTTGGCCTTCAGGATCATGTCGAAGCTCTTCTCCAGGATCACCCCGTTTTCGTCCACCAGCACCTTCCGATATACCTTCTTCGTTTCCGCCAAAATGTTACCCGAATTGTCCGTGATTCTCGTCTCCAGAATCACCTTTCGGGAGGGCGTACCCGTGGGGAGCTTGTGACCCGACTCCGCATTGGTAACATAAGTGATGACCGTGGCCTTATTCCCTTTGATCTCCACGTCGGTCTCAACCTGAGCCGCGTGCGCCAGGTTGATCTGCGAGTGTCCTCCCAGGAACTCGTGCGCGGTGAGCATGTGATCGGTCTTCTTTATCTTAGGATCCACCACAGGCATGCCGAATATCGTGGGCATGTGACAATTCTGGCAGTGGATTCCCTTGGCCGGATAGGGGCTCTCCTTCCACTCGGAATAGGTGCCCATGATCAAAGCTCCGTTCTTATTCACCAGCTCGTGACAGCCTCCGCAAAACTCCGACTCGGTATGCATCTTGGACGGCACTGTGGCGTGAGCGGGAGAATCGGCATCCTCATAAGGTCCGTATTTTCGCTCACCTATGTCCATCTCGAAAGGCTCGTCCGGATTGGACAGATCCACCGCGGAGATGGAGTGGCAGAAATCACAGGTAACCCCCTCCTTGGAGATCTCCCGCTTGATTGTATAGTCAGCGGTCTTCTTCACCGTCGGCACATGACAGGAGAGACAATAGCTTTTTATCTCTTCCCCCTCCTCCATGATGGCGGAGAGGTAGTCCGCCTTGAAGACGGGATCCTCAATCCCTTTGGCGTGCATGGACTGTGACCAGATCCGGTAGATCTGAGTGTGACACTGCTTGCAGACCTGGGCGGAGGTATAACGATACCTGCTGATTCCGTAGAGGTCTGGATTGTAGGACGTCTGAGAAGAGGTCCGGACCCACCAGAGAGAGGAGATCACTAACAACAGAATTAGGACTATCGCCTTCTCTTTTATCCTCATGTGACCTGTGCCTCCTCCAGGATCAGGGCATGCTGCTAAAACCCGGTGGACGTGGCAAAGTAGATGAACTTGCCCTTGTACGGTTTCAATATGACTATCGGCTTGACCGCGTTTCTCTTCTCATTCAGGGTGATAGTGCCGGTCACCCCGGGGAAGTTGGATGTAGTGTTTATAGCGTCCTTCAAAGCATCCCTGGATAGCTGGGGTGTCCGCTTCAAGGCGTCGATCAGGACTCCGGCCGCATCGTATCCCAAGGCTGCGGGAGCTGATGGTTCCTCGCCGTGGACTTTTCTGTAGTCCTCGACGAACTTCTTGGCCCGGACATCGACGTTTTCAACAGAGAAATGGCTGGTGATATAGATCTTGTCGGTCTCCTCCAACTCGGCCCCCACCTCTCTGAAGAAGTCCGGCGACTCCCATCCATCTCCCCCCAGCAGGAAGAGTTCCAGCCCCAACTTCTTTGCCTGCTTGAAGATGGCTGCGGCTTCGCTCCAATAGCCGGGGACGAAGATAGCCTCGGGCTGTTTCTCCTGGATTTGTTTCAGCCGGGAGACAAAATCTGTCTCCTCTCCCTTATAATACTGGTGAGAGACTATCTCACCTCCCATCTGACGATAACTCTTTATGAAGTACTCCGTTAATCCCTCGCTGTACTGATCTTCCTCCCTGGTCAACACCGCGGTCTTCTTCAGCTTCAAGAAGGAGAAGGCGAAATTAGCCAGCGCGCTTCCCTGATAGGGGTCGATGAAGCAGATTCGGGAGATATAATCTCCCACCTCGGTTATCACCGGGCTGGTGGCCAGCGGAGCAAGCAACGGGACCTTTAGATGTTGGGCCACTGAGGCACCGGCCAAGGTGTTCTCGCTGATGCCAGCACCCATGATGGCCAACACCCGGTCATCCTTGGCCAGAAGGTCAACCGCGTTTGCCGTCTTCAAAGGATCTCCCTGGTTGTCTTCGCTAACGTAGCTTAACTTTCTGCCCCGAACCCCTCCTTCACGGTTAGCCTCATCCAACCTCAGAACGATCCCCTTGAGGCACTCGTTTCCGTACGTGGAGAGCTCGCCAGAGAGCGGAAGGACAACGCCGACTCTTATGGACCCTTCGTCTTCCCTCTCGGCGCAAGAGGAGAGAAGTTCCAGCGTCAGGAAAGCGGAAAGAGTCACGCAAAGGATGGTTTTCTTGCTCAATGAAGAGTGTCCCCTTAAAATGAGGCCGGGGTTAACATCGTTGTCTCTTCAGAAAAACATGACAAACAACAGCATCCCGGTCCGCTTGTCATGCACGTCCTGTCAAGAGCAGTGCACCCAAACCCAATCTAAAAGTCTCAGCCGACGCTCTTGGTCTAACAAAATATACTAAAATACTCTCTTTTGTCAAAATATCTTTAAAAAAATACCTGTCCAGGCGAGGTGTGTTCGATCCGGAGAGCCTCTCGTTTTTCTCCCTTCAGTTCTGGTATGAGACTCGTTAGGGTTGGTTCTCCTGCTCGCTTGACTGGGGTTCCACACGTTCCTTCGCGCCGGGCAGATCTTCAAGAAACCTCCATCTTGGCAGGGAAAGGATCGGCGCTAACCCAAAAAGCGTCCCCAACGAGATTTGAACTCGTGTCGCCGCCGTGAAAGGGCGGTGTCCTAGACCAGGCTAGACGATGGGGACGGGCTTCGCCGGTTTACGGTTCTCAGTTGACGGTAAAAACCAAAACCGTTTCAACCGTGAACCGTAGACTGTATTCTGTGAACCGTCCCGCCTTCGGCGGGGTCGCGCCTAGAGGGACTCGAACCCCCAACCCTCTGATCCGAAGTCAGATGCTCTATCCAGTTGAGCTATAGGCGCAATACTCTATTTTCTGTCGTCGGCAATATAGTCTTCCCTGTCTGTTAAGTCAACAACAAACTAAGTCTCAGAAGAGAACACGAAACAGACATCTGCTCCTCATTGTTCCCTTCCATAGAAGCGCCCCGTCCCTGACTGAGATGATGTTGAAACCGGAACGGGGCGACTTTTGCCAGAAATCAGACCCAAAGTCTGGAGTGCGTCCTACATTTTCTTCTTCCACTTTGTTCCTTCAGGCGTATCCTCCAGAATAATACCTCTCTCCTCAAGATCTTTTCTTATCTGATCTGCCAGCTTGAAGTCTTTTGCCTTTCTGGCTTGGGTCCTTTTCTCAATCAACGCTTTTATCTCTTCATCCAAAATCAGCTCTTCTCTTCTCAACAAACCAAAGACAGAGTCAAAAGAGTCAGTCAATCCCAGAACCTTATTGGCACCGGAGGTGGAAATCTTTTTCTCATCCATCAATCGATTCACGTCTTTGACCAGCGTAAAGACGACACCCAGAGCCTCAGAAGCGTTCAGATCATCATCTAATGCTTCTTCGAAGTCATCCTTCGCCTTCTGTAAGATCTGATCTATTTCGGGATCGTCTTTTTCGCCACTGACCAGCCTAAGATTGTCGACAAAATCATACAGCCTTTGAAGGGCGTTCTTGGCTGCTTCCAGACCGTCGAAGGTGAAATTCAACTGTTGCCGGTGGTGCGTGGCCATAAGCAAGTACCTTATGGCGATGGGATTATATCCCTTATCCAGAAGATCGCGCAAGGCGTAGTAATTTCCGTAGCGTTTCGCCATCCTCCTTCCCTCCACCATCAGGTGTTCGTTATGCAGCCAGAAATTGACGAACTTCTCTCCAGTAGCAGATTCTGACTGGGCGATTTCGTTCTCATGATGGGGGAAGATGAGGTCCACCCCGCCGGTATGGATGTCGAAGTGCTGGCCCAAGTACTTCATGCTCATGGCTGAGCACTCGATGTGCCATCCGGGGCGACCTTTTCCTACCTCCGTCTCCCAGAAGACCGGTCCATCTTTTTCGTCCCATCCTTTCCACAGCGCGAAATCTGCCACCTGCTCTTTGTCGTATTCGTCAGCTGCTACTCTGGCACCAGCCTTCAGGCCTGACATGTCCATGTGGGACAACTTGCCGTACTGGGGAAAACTGGCTATTCTGAAGTAAGTGGAGCCTTCGTTCTCGTACGCGTGCCCCTTATCCAGAAGACTCTTGACCAACGCCTCCATCTCTCTTATGTGTCCGGTCGCTTCCGGATAGACTTCGGCCGGCTTGATGTTCAGGCTATTTAGGTCCTCGAAGAAGGCGTCCTTATACTTCTTGGTGTACTTCTCCAGCGGAATTCCTTGCTTTTGCGATCCGTCGATGGTCCTGTCGTCCACGTCGGTCACGTTAACGACTTGAGTAACCTTGTAGCCCTTGTACTCCAGATACCGGCGCAGTACGTCGGCGAAAACATAAGCTCTGAAGTTACCGATATGAGCGAAGTCGTAGACGGTGGGCCCGCAGGTGTACATCTTGACCTCACCCGGATGAACCGTGTGGAACTCGTCTTTCATTCTCGTCAGAGTGTTATAGAACCTAAGAGCCATTTTGATATCCTCACTTTCTTGGTGGTACCCGATTTCGGTTACAATACGCAGTATCCCCTTGAATTGATTTTGTCGCCCATCGGAATGGGCGACAACAGGCCCTTAGTCCACTATGCAACCTGTACATCTTATCGCTCAGTTTGCAAAAAGACTTAACACCGCCTCCGGAAGATCGTTCAGATGATCTATCCGGGCATCGGGAGTTATCGCAGCGGAGTAGTCTCTGTTCTCGTGATGTCTCAGTATCCCCTTCATTCCCACATTCTGCGCACCTCCCACGTCCTCCACCAATCTGTCTCCCACAAAAACGGCGTTTGACGGATGCGTGTTCAGCTCGTCCAGTGCCTGCACGAAAATCTGAGGGTGAGGCTTTCTCACCCCGACCTGGGAGGAGAATAGATGCCCGTCTAGATATGGATAAAGCCCAAATCTCCTAAGCTCCTTGAGGTGAAAACTTGCCGGGAAGATGGTGTTGGATACCAGGCCGATTCGCAGATTCTTCTCTTTGAAATACTTCAGAACATCTTCCGCCCCGTCTATCAGGGTCAGCTGGTCGCTTATCGGCTTATAGTAGACCTCTAGGAAACTATGATACAGCCCGTCGGAGGTGCTCAGGTTCAGTACGCCGAAGAAATTTAAGGCCACCTTCTCAACCCGAAATTCCCCGAGATTGTCCTGTACCTCGCTTCTGGCTTTTAAGAACTCTTTGTTCAGCAGTTCAGAAAACTCTTCGAACCCGGGCAGATTCAGGTTTCTGCGCCTTAGAAACTCATAACCGTTTGCTGCGCACGCTTTGCCCAAAATGTCCCAGGTTGAGTTCTCGAACTCAATGAGCGTACTTCCCATGTCAAACAGAACAGCTTTCAACTTCCTTGAGCTCATTCCGATCCTTTACAACCTTTTGAAGTCAAATACAGGATGGCTTGACACGTCAAGTCCGGAATTACTTAACATACGGCTGCGGCAAAGATTTGTTTAGAGTTTTGAGGAACACCGGCAAGAACGGCCCATCTTCAGCCGTGTGTGCGGCTTCGCAAGAATTTTCGCGGAGCGTAGGTGGTGTCCGTGCCCCGGGGGAGTCGCTCAACACAATTACAGTTCTCCGGCGGGATCTGGCACCATCGTTTCGGGAACCGTCAGTCTGTGGTCGGATCTTCCAGGTGCTTTACAGATTCGCTAATCAGTAACTACCTTCACACTGATAGCCTGGTAAGAGTTTTACTCTGCCGGTGCTGGCCAGTACGTCGACCGCCAGATAACCGTAACATTCTCCGTAGCTGTAGATTCCCACGTGGCCACTATTTGAGGCGCAGCCATCGGGCTTGAAGACGACAGCCAAACCGGGAAAACTGACGTATCCGAAATTGACATTCCCGGGCAAGTCGCCCGTCATGACTACGGAGTCTAAACCCATATCATAGGTGTAAGACGACGGGTTCGCCGAATCGTGAAAAAGAAAATACTGGCCTGAGTTATAATCGAAGTAGACTCCGAACTGATCCTTTTGTGAAACGGCGCTGGACCTTGCCAATCTCAATGCTGAAATCACGTCCCTTCCTGCGGTTTTCAGCTTTAACCTCTCCATTACCTTCCCGAACTGTGGTATGGCCAGCGTTGAGATCACTCCGACTGCCACCGCCACCACGGTAAGCTCAAGGACGGTCAAGCCTTTCTGGTTAAGTTTCCTCTTCATTTTGGCCTCCTTCTCATCACAGTTCACGCCAGGTTCCGGGAACAACCTTGTAGGTGTAAATATCAATTGTCAGGCTTCCGGGCATTCCCGGCGGCATGTGGTCGAGCAACGCGGGAACCTGAAATAGATCGGGCACGTTATCAATCTGGAAGTAGTTAGAAACCATCGCTCCGGCCAGCTGATTCTGCTTCTTGTTGGTGATCTGGTCCTGCGCGAAAAAGACCCCCATCACGTTTAGCTGGGCATCACCCTGGCCAGTGCCTATCCCCACATCATTAGCAGCTATGAATCCGATCACATCATCGGAAGGAAAGCTTCCGTTAGAGAGCAGGTGCGTGCTCACCGAAATATTCTGTTGGGAGACTAAGGTCCCCTTTCCGTCAAAGATCACCGGCGTATGTGTCAATTGGCCGCGCCCAGATTCGATTCCGATATTTCCGGTAACATAGACGATGCCGCTGATTTGCAGATTCCCACTGGCGTCGAAAGAGATGCTGCCAAACTCGCTGGACAGGCCAGTCATTGGCTCTCCCGGTCTCAGGGTCAAGTCCCCGTCAATCACCAGGGCATTGCTGCGCAGATAATTCAGGTAGGTCGCGTAGGTGGTTCCGGTGTTGGGGTCGGTGTAGGAATCGTTCAGATCCGGGAGGTTTATCGCGTCTCCCACGTCGTAACCTTCATTGGCACCGTTGTCCGAATTCACGCTGTACGCTCCCTGATTGCCGCCGTATCCGTCGGTCACGTAGCAGCCGTCCAGAGTCTCTTTTAACTGGGGGGAACCGCCGGGTACGTCAGGGAAGCCTGCGTACGAGGAGCCCGAAATATCCACGCGTCCTCGTTTGACTCTCAGCTCCGCATTCAGCGTGCTTACCACCTCGCCGTTAAAGGTGGTCGTATCTAGGGGAGGCAGGCGAGAGGAGAGGGCGGCATTGATACCCGAATAGTTATTGAATACGTTGCCGTCTCCGCTCATGGCCATGGCCACAGCCCCGTCGCCCAGGCTATCACCCAGGATGTGTACCGAACCGTGCAGGTTTACGTTTCCGTTAAGTACGCCTCCGGCCTGGCCGGTTCCGGCGAAGACGATGTTATCCCATATATTCACCGCCTTTCTCTGTCTTTTCACCGTCACCTGCAAAATGGCTTTGCCGTCCCGGTTGGATCCGTTAGAGGTCAGGGTTTTGAAGGGAGACGTTCCAGTAATACCCACGCTGAAGCTTCCCTCACCAACCACGTTGTTGGCGTTGATCAGAGCCTCCAGCGTATCGTTCTCCAGTTTATTGAAGTTTGTTCTCATAACTCCTAAAGCCATCTCGAGCCCCGCCTCGGCCGTATAAAACGCGAGCGTTTTCTCCTTCTGGTTCTTTGCGATGTCAATGTCAGTCACCGAGGTTGTGACGGCAGCGGCAAAGATCAGGGTCAGCATCAACATGATCAAAAGCGCCATCAGCAAGGCTGATCCGTCATTTTTTCGTAGCCTTTTCAGCATTTTTTTACCTCCTGAGATATTTACATTTTGTTTCTGGCTTCTGCACTTACCACCAGCGTCCTCCGGCGATACCCGTCCAAAGCATATTCGGGGTCTTTCCGGCTTTCCCTCGCCACCAGGCGGACAGTAATCACGTTACCGGTCCGCGTAAATTGTGCCAATTCGATGTCCTCGGCAAAGACCTGCGCACTGTCTTGATTGATCTGCTTTACGAAAGCGGGGTGGGCAGAGTCTGCCCAGGAAACGTAGTACCGCACCGTATCTATCTTGGTGGAGTCCTTACGATAAACGGTCAAAGTGGTCGAGCTCACCGCAATCCTGGGATGACCGGTTATGATCCCGTAACCCGCGGACCTGATGCTGCCAGTCAGTTCGCTTTTAAGCGCTCTGGCGTTCTGCTGCATGTCCGAGATGTCCGTCTGAGCCAGCCACTGGCTGTGCTGGGCTGAGTAGAATTCCAGGGCCACGCTACCCACGATAAAAGTCAGGAGACCGGCAATAAGAAGTTCCAGCAAGCTTATTCCCTTTTGATCTTTTATTCTAACCATCTCTCCTCCCCGGATCAAATCTTGGCTTTATAGGTAAAATAGGTAATTGACCTTGATACCTGCTCTTGATCCGTCCAACTTACCGTTACTCGAATTCTATACACTCCGGCAGGAACGGAACCATCCGTCCCGTTGTCATGTATTTGGGTCTGCCTTGTAAAGATGTCTCGGATGTTGTTTACCGTTTGGGAATATGGAAGCGTGCTGATGTGATACCAGGTTTTGATCTCTTCGAACCTATCCATAGCTATGGCATCGGCTGTGGTCACTTGATTGGAGTATGAGTTACCGAACATGGATACGACAATCATCGGTGCCAGGCCCAAGACCCCCAGAGCCAGGATGAGCATGGCGATCATCACTTCCAGCAGGGTCATCCCCTTCCGGTTCAGAAAAGTCCTTGTCAGTTTCTCTTTCATCTTTTTAGCCTCCTGTTAGAGCCTCCGGCCAACCTAACAGCAACCTCCATGCCCAAGCTCATACTCTTTCGACTCGCCTGCTGACTCACGCAAGCCTATATTCTTCATCCTGTTAATTGTTTGGAACTCCGGAGGAAAAAATTGGACACGAAAGACCAGCCCCTTTTGCCTGCGTGAAACCTTGAGTTGATACAACAGAGTATGGGAAATTGACCATACTGTCCCTTGCATGTTTGCTCTATCTCGTGTGGAAGACATATGCGCAGATAGAGACTTCAGCTCAGGGTCGGATTGGTCCGCTCTGGCCGCTATCTCCCGAACAGAATTTCCACCTGATGCTGAGGCTTTGGGCGTGAAGCGGTCTTGGCGTATTCACCTGGGGTATCGTCAAGACAGCAAAGAGCAGGCAAAAAAAGAGGATAGCTCGGTCGAAGCAAAGGAGGTGAGAACCGAAAGGTTCCTTTACTCAAGCCAGCTATCCTCTGTGAAGCCTTTCTTTCTACAGTTTTTCTTATCGGCAAATCGCCAATCTACTTAACAACTAGATTGTCCCAAAAATGACACCCAGAAGATTCTCAACCCTTGTTTCAATTAACCGTTCAGTCCCTCACCTAATTCTCCAGGTTCAGGCACTTTTTTTCCGTTTTTCTAAAGATTGAACTTTTCCAGGTCGATACCTCTTGCGTGAACCGAAGGGAGGTGAGAACCGAAGTGAAGAAGCTTTCCTTTCTCGTGCTGGCCCTCTGCGTGGGCATCTTCTCCCCTGTTACCGCTCATGCCTGGGACGTGTGCGAAACAGAGGTAGAGACGCTGGATGTGGCGGGAGAGGTAACCTTTACCTCCTCCTTCTGCGACTGCGTGGATGCTGACATAATCACCATCCAGATCATTCAAGCCGACCCGGCCGTGGTGATCGACCGCGTGGAGTTCAAGAAGGCCACCCCGCACTGGCAGACCAACGAGAGCTGGGCAGCACAGACTGCGGTTGACCCCTACGCTGCCAACGTGATCCTCCACAAGTGGACCGAGAAGACTCACACTATCCACCTGTGGCTGTACCTCTCTACCGGGGAGCACATCGGGGTGAACGCCCACTTCTAAGGGGCTGACCCTTGTCGAAGGCTCTTGTGGGCAAACTTCAAACCGCCGGAATCCTGATTAGCTTTGGGTTCCGGCGGTTTTCTTATTTGTGGGAATACAAGATGTTCGTAAGCGGGGGTGCCCGCCCTACGAGTAGTAAGCTCTGCTACCACGCATCCCAGTATTCAAGGATCACCTTGATATCGTCCGTCAGGATCTGTTCCTCCGAGTTATTGACGTACTGAAAGAAACGCTCGTATTTGTACCATCCTTGGGGCGCGGTTGTAGGCTCTTTCGTCGGATTCGGCACAACAAACACGTTGATCAGATATTTTACACCGCGGTGGGTAGCGATAATCTTACAGCGGCCCATCTGGCTCTTGCCAGTGACGACTGCCTTGCCCGTAGGCAGTTTCGTCAACTCACAACAATCTCCTGTCACACTGAACTCCGCTTCCGCTACGCATTTCTCTTCTCCCTCAAAAAGAAAGATGGTAGCTGATTCTCCTTTGCCGAGCCTAACAGCGCCCGCGCTGAGGGCATTCTCTTCCTTCAGCCTAGGTTGTTGCCGACCAATCCGAAATCCGTACTCCCTCGGTTCGCCTCGATCCTGTTCCTGTGTAAGGCTGTGCAAGTCCTTCCCTATCGTTCTAATATCCTCATTGCCTCGGGGAGGTCCTTCTGGGAGTTTGTGCTTGAGGGACTCTCGTGGGACCTCAAGCCTCTTTACCTCTCCCGTCTTACCGTCTACAGACCAGACTTCGACCAAACCGTCTCCTTCTCCAACCTGAAATGACTGGGAGACAACGTTTCGGTACCGAAACATCCCACCGAATACGGTCTCCGTCACTCGCGGTTTCAATCTGTGTATCTGCGGGTCCTCTTGGACGTGACGGGTATCGATAGCGCAGGACTTGACCACGCCGTGGAGTGTATAGCGGCCAGGCTGGGCAACCTTAATGACTACCTGGATTGTCTCGGTTTTGTTAAGCAGTAGCCTCCCCTTCCATTGCGGTGTTCCGCTAACGATTTCGATCCCGGGCGGGACTGAGATCTTGGCGAAGTCATCAAGATCATTCCGGTGCTCTATCTCTTCTCTCGGGGTGAACTTGAAATTCACGGCGTACTCCTGCCCCAGCTCAAGGTCTGCTGGTAAATCCAGGTGCATGTCTATATCCTTGCTTGGGACCTTCGGCTTAGAAGAAGACACACTTCCCGCGGAAAGTATAAGGAAAAGCGCTCCAGCCAAGACGATGATTTGGCCTCTGTACATAACGCCTCCCTCCATGTGGGGTGGAACCTCCTGCCGATTTATCGACCTGCCAATTCAAATGATCCAATATGCGCGATTTCGGAAGCGCAAGCATCAGTTTGTAGACGGCATTGCGGACTGGATTCACCAGTCGGGGCAGCAGTCCCTGGTAGTATTGCTAGTCAATCTTCTAAGACCAGAGCCGTCGGCGTTAACGATATAAAGCTCATCGTTTCCGTCTTTGTTTGAGGTGAAAACAATCCGCGTTCCGTCAGGAGACCAACTCGCTCCTCCCCGGGATTTCACAATCTCGTCCGTTATCTTTGTTAGATTGGCCCCGTCCACATCTACGGTATAGAGAGCTGCAGTCTCTTCGCGTAGCTTGGCAGCAACGAATAGAATCTTGCTACCATCCGGGGAAAAAGAGACGATCGGCAGATAACGACCCAGAAAATCTCTATCCCCGCCTGCTAATCTTCGCTTATTCGATCCATCCACCTCCATGATCCAGAGCTCACCGGGCCCCCGAAGAGGGTCAAACGTGTAAGCTACTCTCTTTCCATCGGGAGAGACAACAGGCGGAAAGTAGGTATGCTTACGACCGGTGGTCAAGTTCTTCTTTGTCCCGTTGGCAAGATTCAGGCTAATGATATCATTTTCGGGGGAGGAAAACGGACTGGTTGACGTGGCGAAGACAATCTCGTCCTCCCGGCAGAATCGGGCGTACGCTCCTAGTATCGTCCGAAACAGCTCCTTTCCTTTTGTGTCCATAATCACGACAGTACCCGTATTATCCAAACCTGCGAACAAGCCAGCCGACAACCTCCGGCCCTCTGGTGACCAAGCTGAAAAATTCACCTGGTAGGGAGCCAGAGCTACCCTTCTCGTTCCCCGGGTTCTCCTGTCCGGCGTCTCTTCTTTAGGCGACGGAAAAATCCGCCGGTTGGATCCATCAGATTCGACCAGCATTACCCGAGCTTGTCCGTCAACGTATCCGGTAAAACCAATCCTCCGCTTGTCAGGCGACCATTGCGCATTTGAGAATGGTCCCCCGCTATCAGAAGGAACGATAACTCTCGATTCAGTCCCATCCGGGTTAATCGTACAGATACCTTCGGAGCAAAGGAAAACTATCCTGTTCTCCAACTCAGGAGGTATGGACTTCCTTCCCTCTGTTGCACACCCGAAAAGAATCAAGGTCAGAAGGGCAAATACAATCCAATATGACTTGGGCATCGTTCTGCTCACATTACGACCTCGTAGGCGAGGCTCCAAGCCCCGCAGCCTTTAGCGGGGGCCGGGGTGCCCGCCCTACGAATTCTAGGCTCTGCTACCAATCAGGACAACAGTCCATCGCGGTATTGCTAGTCAATCTTCTAAGACCAGAACCGTCGGCGTTAACGATATAAAGCTCGTCGTTCCCGTCTCTATCTGAGGTAAAAACGATCTGCGTTCCGTCAGGGGACCAGCTGACTCCTCCACGCCACTTAGCAATCACATCCGTTATCGCACGTAGATTATTTCCATCCGCATCCAGGATGTGAATAGCTCCTCTCAGTTCAAGATCGTACCCCCTCTTCTTAACGGGAATGAACAGAATGGAGTTGGCATCCGGAGAAAATGAAATGTTCGATAAGTACTGGTCATCAAAGTCTTCCTCACCAAGCAGCCTAATCGGATTTGATCCATCTATATCAACTATCCACAGCTCGCCTCTGTGATCGACAGAGCTAAAGGTGTATGCGACTCTCTTGCCATCGGGAGAAGGAACAGGCTTGTCAAGAATAAACATGGAGTCAAAGGCTAGTTGGGTTAATTTCTCCTTTTTGATATCGTAATACACTATGTCGTTCTCCGCTGTCCAGGAGGACCCTAGTGGCCTGGCCCAGAGAATCCTATTCTCTCCGCAAAATCTGGAGAATAGTCCATCTTGCACGCGTAGCCATGCGTTCCTTTTGATATCAATTATGAGTATTTCCCCTGAAGCGTCCAAACCGCCGGGAAGAGCGCCAGAGATGTACCGTCCATTTGGGGACCAGTCCGAGAAATAAAGGTCGTATGGACCTAAAGATACCACCGGCGGGGCAGTCTTCATCTTCGATGTATCTTTTCTCACAGGTCGCAACACTTTTCGCTTAGACCTGGTATCCTTCTTCGTAAATCCCTTCTCGTCGGGCAAATGGAAAACTCTCCGCTTAGAGCCATCGGAATCAACCACCATAATCCGAGCCTGACCCGCAACACGTCCAGTAAAACCGATTCTGCGCTTGTCGGGCGACCATCGTGGGTTTGAAAAGGGCGCACCACTGTCTGGAGGAACGATCACCTTCAGGTCGGTTCCATCAGGATTAATCGTGCAAAGACCATCAGAACAAAGGAAGACTATCTTATCTTTCAGCTCAGGCGGTATTGATCTGCTCCCTTCGGGAGCACATCTAAAGAAAGCGAAAAGCAAGGGAAGTACTATTATCATCCGTGATTTGTGAATCATCTCACGCACAGAAGAAGTTTTCTTCAGTACTGTCACAAACGAGATTCAGCTGATGCGTTTCGTGCCGCGAAGCACTTTGCCCAAGAGTCGAGGCCTTACTCTCGTTTGGGTTCCAGTATCAAGAGTCGTATCTTTGGTTGATACTGCACTCTAAACGGATTCGTTTCTTGTAAGATCCGCGCCTAATATATGATCCACCACCCAACCTGCCAAGAACTTTTCTTGCGCAGCACTTAATTAACGGGCAAGAAAGTGGGGTTTCTACCTACCCCAGCCCAGAGCCAGGCCCCCGCAATGACAACCCATAGGAACCCGAAAACACGGGTATGCAGAATTACTGGATCATTGGAAAAGCTGCCGCTGTCCACGGTCAGGAGACTAGGTACCTTACGCACCCACTTTTCTTGTTCAGGCGGGCACCATACGCCGTCTGGTGCCAAAGCTTCTCGCGGAAGACGACGCGTTGTGCTTCGCCTCTGGTCCTTACAAGACGACTGCACCAGATGCGAAACGGATGCGTTTTGTGTTTGAGCGACCTCTCGGGCCGGAGGCCGAGAGGTCAAGAGTAGCACTTCGAGTACGTCCTACTCAGACAAGGTAGAAAAGAACAGCCGCAGCACTCCTGCGGTTGGGGCTATTCTTTCTGTTCTATTCATGGGTGGCTACTTGAGCAGCAGCATCTTCTTTGTTTCGGCAAAATCTCCTGCTCCTAGTTGATAGAAATAGATCCCACTTGCAACCCTTCTTCCCCAGTTGTCTTTCCCATTCCAGACTATTTGATAAGCCCCACATTCCTTCTCCTCATTTAACAGTGTTCTCATCAACTGCCCACGAATGTTGTAAACTCTCAATGTCACCTGGGGACGACCTTGAAGCGTCGAGGAGCTAATGGAAAATCGGATTGCTGTACTTGAATTGAATGGATTCGGGTAATTTTGAGACAAGAGAAATCCTTTCACTGGTTGGTCTTCTTGACCTCTGACCGATGAGGCCGGCCTGGATGTGAATATGAAGACATTTCCGTTCGCAGTTGTGTCTCCTGTCGTAGACAGCAAGACTTCGTCGTAGCCATCTCCATTTATGTCTCCAGCGTGTGCGACCTCCATTCCGCCTGTGGGGAGGTTGAGATCTGGCAGTGAATCCATGGGGTCGCCCCCGTAAAAGATGGTCCCGCTAACCATTATGTCGCCAAATCCGTCCTTGTTGAGGTCTCCTGCCTTAGAGATAGCGTGCGATCCTCCCAGCGTGATGTGGGGCAAAGTATCGATGATAGCTCCACCGAGAAAGATCTTTAGCCTCTTGTCTTCGTATCCCCCTACGACCATAATGTCCGGCACAATGTCCCCATTCACATCTCCAGCGGCCCCTATATGAAATCCTACATTGCGAAAACTGGCCGAATCCCCCCAGAAGGTGACATCCGCGACGGTATCCATCGGGTCGCCACCAAAATATATGGAGGCTCGACCCTCAAACTGAGTAGGGCCGTCGGTGGGAGCCCCTACCAAGACATCGTCGTAGCCATCCTGGTTGACATCGCCGAGGCCAGCCGTCGAGTTCCCTAAACAGTCTTCCTCCCCGCCCTGAATGCAAATGTCGGCTTGATTGTTCATGTTCTCGCCGCCAAAATAGATGTAAACCCTCCCAGTACCCATACCACCTGGGTAAAAAGGGGCACTGATCATGACATCGTCGTAACCGTCATCATTGAGGTCGCCAGCACACGAAATTGAGGTCCCGAAGTACTCGAAATCGTCAAAGCTGCCCAGGAAGACTACATCCTCGATGGAGTCCATCTCGACTCCCCCGAAATACAGAAAGACCTTACCTGTTCTCCACCCTACTTGGTAGTTCCACCCAAAATCTGCCGCCACTAGCACATCGTCATAGCCGTCGTGGTTGACGTCTCCTGCAGAAGCCACGCTTTTGCCGAACCCGGAGTAGCCCCCAGGGCTGAAGGGTTCACCTATCAGTCTTACATCCGGTATGGTGTCGAACGCTGCTCCTCCGAAATAGATGTAGGCATAGCCTTGATCCATAAGCATTTGTGGGGCTCCCACTATTATGTCTTTGAAACCATCCCCGTTTACATCCCCGGCAGAGGCGCAGTGGTATAACTCGTCATCACTCTGGCCCACCAGTGTTGCCAGAAGTGCTAACGAATCGAGGGCAAATGAAAACCTGGAGCACAAAACGAAGCCGATCACTATCTGTATGAGTAGAAACTTCCTTATCATCAATACCTCTCCGGCGAAAAGCTTCTCCCTACCGTGCTAATACATTCAGAACAAACGAAAACTATCTTATCT
>JABAOF010001428.1_pt1 | contig 97813 bp, 77 predicted proteins | sample 7062171 | NCBI WGS metagenome assembly JABAOF01 (sample SAMN14538628, study PRJNA623070) | marine sediment metagenome | biome: marine biome [ENVO:00000428]; feature: marine pelagic biome [ENVO:01000023]; material: deep marine sediment [ENVO:00002113] | place: India: Gulf of Khambhat ...
TGTGTTCTATTCGTTTTTGAGGAACGACTAGTTAACGGAACAGATCAAATAAATACAGGAATTAACCTGAATCCAAAATTTCAATAAAAATATACATAACGTGTTGTGCTATTAAAATATGTTTTCGTTTGAAACTCATTGCCTAATGGTGTTTTAGTAAACTATGTATAACTAATTGATATTGAGCAAAGTTTATTGAAACCTAAGTCCAGTATGATTTTCAGAGCGTAATAGCACAACGCGTTATAAATAATGATTTAGTGTTTGTTTAGAAAAAATAGATGTTTGAATAATGTATTCATTTCATTCGTTTATAGAGTTCTACAAATTGCCAAATAAATAGACGTTTCTGTTTTTGTTAAAATGAGTAATGTATATTTAATACATGTTAATTGCCATTCAAAACTATAAACCTACCATATTAGCCGGTACAACCCATTCATCAAACTGCTCAGGAGTAACATAGCCTAATTTTACCGCCATTTCTTTTAAAGTAGTGCCTTCTTTATGTGCTTTTTGCGCAATTTCAGCGGCTTTGTAATAGCCAATTTTGGTGTTTAAAGCAGTAACCAGCATTAATGAATTGTCTACATGCTTTTTAATATTGGCTTCAATAGGCTCAATGCCGATGGCACATTTGTCATTAAAACTTACACAGCCTTCGCCAATTAAACGGGCACTGTGTAAAAAGTTGTATACCATCATGGGTTTAAATACATTCAATTCAAAATGACCGGTAGCTCCGCCAATATTAATGGCCACATCATTCCCCATTACCTGTGCAGCAATCATGGTTAAAGCCTCACATTGGGTTGGGTTCACTTTCCCGGGCATGATAGAAGAACCGGGTTCATTGTCGGGAATATGAATTTCGCCAATGCCACTCCGTGGGCCGGATGACAACATGCGTATATCATTGGCAATTTTCATTAAGCTAACTGCTACCGTTTTTAAAGCACCATGTGCTTCAACAATCGCATCATGGGCTGCTAAGGCTTCAAATTTATTTTGTGCAGTAACAAAAGGTAAACCGGTTAATTCCGCTATTTTTTTTGCCACCAATATATCATATCCTTTGGGGGTGTTAATGCCGGTGCCCACAGCAGTGCCGCCTAATGCTAACTCGCTTAAATGCGATAAGCTGTTATGAATGGCTTTTAAACCATGCGTAAGTTGTGCTACATAGCCACTAAATTCCTGTCCTAAGGTTAATGGCGTTGCATCCATAAAATGCGTACGGCCAATTTTAACCACATGCATAAATGCCTTACTTTTTTCAGCTAAAGTATCTCTCAGTTTGGTGATACCGGGGATAGTCGTTTCTATCAACATTTTATAAGCTGCAATGTGCATGGCTGTTGGAAAGGTATCGTTAGATGATTGTGATTTATTCACGTCATCGTTCGGGTGTAAAAACTTTTCTTTATCAGTTAATTGTCCGCCTTTTAATACATGTGCTCTATAAGCAATTACTTCATTAACATTCATATTGCTTTGTGTGCCGCTGCCGGTTTGCCATACTACCAACGGAAACTGGTCATCTAATTTTCCGTCTAAAATTTCATCACAAACAGCACTAATGGCGGTGCATTTCTCTTCCGGTAGAACACCCAACTCAAAGTTGGCCAAAGCAGCAGCCTTTTTTAAATAAGCAAATGCCTGAATAATAGGTTTGGGCATTTGATTAATATCTCTTGCAATATTAAAATTTTCTACGCTTCTTTCTGTTTGTGCACCCCAGTATACATGTGCGGGTACTTTTACCTCGCCCATGGTATCTTTTTCAATTCTGTATTCCATGCTGTATATTTTTTAGGATAATAAAATAACTTTTTGAAGACGGCGCAAAGTTATGACTAAGTTTTATTTGGGTTTAAAAATGTAGGATTTGTTGAAGCATGGAAGATATTGTAGTAATATTAGTATTGCAAAATGAAAAATGTATTATGTTTAAAATATACTTATTCCTTTTTTTATTTGTTTTTTCAACATTTGGCATGTCACAAACCGGTGCAAATGGCTTACAAATATTACCACTACCTTCAAAAGCGCAATTGGTATGGCAGGATCAGTCGTTTTACCTGTTTGTTCATTTTGGTACCAATACATTTTCCAATAAAGAATGGGGTTTGGGTGATGAGCCGGAAAGTGTTTTTAACCCAACAGCATTAGATTGTAATCAATGGGCACGTATTGCCAAAGCGGTGGGTGCTAAAGGCATTATACTTATGGCCAGACACCATGATGGTTTTTGTTTATGGCCAGTAAATTCAGTACACATACGGTGGCCCAAAGTAAATGGCAAAATGGTAGGGGAGATGTTTTAAAAGCCTGTGCTGAAGCCTGTAAAGCAAAAAGTTTAAAGTTTGGGGTGTATTTATCGCCTTGGGATAGGAACCATCCTCAATATGGCACCCCGGCATATAATACTGTATTTGTAAATATTTGAAAGAAATTTTTACAAATTATGGGCATATAACTGAATTGTGGTGGGATGGTGCCAATGGGGAAGGGCCTAATGGGGAAAAACAAATGTATGATTGGCCGTTTTTTCAAAAAACGGTACGTCAACATTCACCTGAAACTCTCATTTTTAGTGATATTGGTCCAGATATTCGGTGGGTGGGCAATGAAAAAGGTATTGCAGGAACTACAAATTGGAATATTTTAGATACCGCCGGATTTACCCGTGGCATAGGTGCACCTCTTCCAGATACTTTACAATCGGGTAATTACAATGGTTGTTGTTGTATACCTGCAGCGTGTGATGTTAGTATCAGGCCGGGTTGGTTTTAGCATGCCAATGAAGATAGTTTGGTAAAAACGCCACAGTAATTGTTTGGTTTGTATGCAAAAAGTATTGGCAGGGGTGCTAATTTATTACTCAATGTGCCACCCAACCGGCAAGGGCGGTTTAGTTCACCCGATTCAGCAGCTTTAATAGGTTTTAAAGCAATGCTTGATAAGGCTTTTAAAACAGAACTCCTGAAAGTTAATGCGGTGGTTAATACGGTGTATCTGAACAAAAAATCTGTGAAAAGAAGATATCCGGGATACAACTATGTTTTTTAAAGAACCAATTATGCTGAATTGTATGGTATAGGAAGAAGACATAACAAGCGGCCAGGCCATAAGTAGCCTTATCATTACCGTTAGTTTGCATGGTGAGGTTCAGCAATCTATTGCTATTACCACTGTTGGGCACTGGCGTATGGTTTGCTTCCCCAATTGTAGTGCTACNNGCTACAGAGGTTTCAGTAGTAGTAACCGGTGCAAAAAATTTGCCGTATTTAAAAAATATTGCTGCGTACCAAATACCGGATGATTTATTCCCCTTTATGTTATAAATTTATTTTCCGCTGAATACAGGTTTCCTTTTTTCAATGAAAGCTTGGGTTCCTTCCTGCATATCATCGGTTGCAAAGCAAAAGCCAAAAGCATCAATTTCTACCGCATAACCATCTCTGGCTTCATCAAAAGCGGCATTTACGGCACTAATGCAGGCGCCAATGGCCAAAGGTGCTTTGGTATTGATGTTGGCTAGCAGTTTGTAAGTTTCCGGTAATAATTGTTCGGGTTCAAAAATATAATTGACTAACCCAAATTGTAAAGCAGTTTTGGCATCAATCATATTACCGCTGATTAATAATTCAATAGCACGGCCTTTACCAATTAATTGTACCAAGCGTTGTGTGCCACCATAGCCGGGTATTAAACCTAAATTTACTTCAGGCTGGCCAAATTTGGCATTATTAGATGCTACCCTAAAATGGCAGCTCATGGCTAACTCACAACCACCACCTAACGCAAATCCATTGACGGCTGCAATAATGGGCTTTGGGCAGTTCTCAATACGGAAAAAAGTATCTTGTCCGGCTTTAGCCAATGCTTTTCCCTCTTCAACAGACAGGCCTTTAAATTCAGTAATATCGGCGCCGGCTACAAATGCTTTGGTACCTGTACCTGTAATGACTGCAGATAAAATTTCATCGTTGGTATACACTTCATCCAATGCCTTATTCAAATCGTCGAAAACAGCTTTGTTTAAGGCATTCAACTTATCGGGCCTATTAATAGTGATGGTAAATATGTGGTTGTTTAATTCGGTTAAAATATTAGTATACATCATTTAAAATTTTCGGTGTTCAATGGTCCACTCCTGAATATAATTGGCAATGTCGCTAACAGGTGTACCCGGTGCAAACAATTTGCCAACGCCTAATTGTTGTAGTGTTTTCATATCATCATCGGGAATAATGCCGCCGCCTGTTAGTAAAACATCATGCATTTGTTTTTCTTTCATCAATTCTAGTATACGGGGAAAAACTGTCATGTGTGCGCCACTTAATATACTAACCCCAATGGCATCTACATCTTCCTGTAAAGCAGCATTTACAACCATTTCAGGTGTTTGTCGCAATCCGGTATAAATTACTTCCATCCCGGCATCCCGAAGGGCAGTGGCAATAATTTTGGCACCCCTGTCGTGTCCATCTAACCCCACTTTTGCTACTAATACCCTAATGGGCCTGTTCATTACTGTTGTCATGCAATCGTATTGAATTGTGTTGGCAAAAGTAAGTAAAGCATATTTATTTTATAACTTATCGGTAATAAGGTGCTTTTAACCTGGCTATTCTTTTATCTAACCATGGGTTTAGTTGCGGATTGGCATTTTGAAAAAATATAATTTTTGTACCATTTTCTCTGGCTAACGGATTATTCAGCGAGTCGATTACTGCAAATTTTTCAAAGAAATGAAAAGCAGTGTCGTTTAAATCGGGTAGGTGTTTAGCTATTAGAATAATGTTTTGAATGTGGTAATGATTGGGCATCCATAATAAAAAAGATGCCTCATTGCTATATACTTCAGGTAAGTGGTATTGACTGCCGTAATAATTCATGGCACCTGCAAATGCGTAATTACGGCTGAAAATAAGGGTGGTGCTTTTTTCATTTTCCGGTATGCTATTGTAAAAATTAGCCAATTTAGTAGTAGTGCTTTTCCAGCCTATCATATCGGCAAAATCTTGTGGCAATGGATGCATTTTTTGGTCTTCCCATTTAAATAAACCTGTTTGGTTTAAATGTGTTTGCGAATAATAGCTTGCTAATTTTTCTGGCGTTGCAACAGGTAATAATATTGGCAGTGCAAATAAACCCAATAATATTGAAAAGGCTAATGCAGGATATTTTAACCAACGTGCATGACCTTGCGTAAACTGTTCAAAAGCATAACCGCCAAAGGCAAATAAAATAGGATAAAGTCCTAAGGCATAATAATCCTTTCCATGCATTACTAACAATAAAAAAATCACAGTAAGATAAGCCCATCCAAATAATCTGAATTTTTTTCCTTCAGGTAAAAAGAATACCCAGATTAGTCCGGTAAGCCATATATAAAAACAAGGCAGATTCATGAGTAACTGCCCCGTTAAAAAATCTTTGTAACCTATATGTATTAATTGTGATTGTTCTAGTAATTGCATATGGTGTATAAAAGGAAAGTTGTGCAGGTATTGCCAGATGATATTGGGTAAAAAAATCAGCAAGGCAAGTAATGCAGCTAAATAAATATCCGGTTTGCCGAATACTTTTCTATGTTGGGTGAGCAGCAAACCAATAGCAATACCAATGGCATAAAATGCCACAGAATCTTTGCTCAACAACCCTAAACTCAAAGCAATTCCGCTGAAATAAATCCATTTATTATTTTGTGTAATAATCCATTGCAGCCAGCAAAAGCCAATAGCAGTATAAAAAAATACTTCTAAAAAATTAGGTTGAAATAAATAAAACAAACGTAAGTAACCACCAAAAATAAAAGGCAGCCATCCAAATAATAAAGCCAGGCTCTTGCCACCTAATTGAATAATGATTTTACCTGCCAGAAGAAAGGTACAACTGCCAAATAAAGCAGGCCATATTTTAATCCAGAATATACCATCACCTAACCAATTGGTTATCCATCCCAAAAAAGAAAGCAGGGGCGGTGCTTCTAAATAACCCCAGGCTAAATGCATGGCTTCAGCTAAATATAAAAATTCATCGCGGTGGGGTTCATAAAAACTGCTCTGCAAAAAAAATGGAAGCAACAATTGTATTAATGACAGAAAAAACAGGAGTTTATATATAGCCTTCATCTTTTTTGCATTAAGATAAAGCATACTGCTATATTCCTATTCATTTTTTTACAATTATGCCTGCATTAGTTGTAGGGTATGTTTTATCCGGTGAATGGTTGCTTCCCTGCCAATAGCAGCCGCAATATCAAAAACATGCGGCCCAAATTTGCCACCTACCAGCATAATACGAAGCGGTAACATCAGTTCGCCGGGTTTTAGCTGATGTGCTGCAGCCATTTCTTTAAAATCTTTTTCTAAATTTTCTGCATTCCAAATGGTGGCCAATTCTAAATTGCGAATCAGTTCTGCAAAAAATTGTTGTTTGGCTGAGTTCCATTTTCCGGCAATGGAGGCCGTATCTATATGTTCCGGATGTTTGAAGAAAAAGGCAGATTGCTCCACAAAATCCGGTAATACCTGGCAACGTTCTTTCATCAATTCCATTACTTTATGCAAATAAGCATCATCTGCTATGGTAATACCTGCTTTAACAAAATAGGGTTTTACTTTGTCTGCATACTGTTGTACAGGTAATTGTTGTAACCAGCTATGGTTAAACCATTTGGCTTTTTCATAATCGAATTTTGCGCCGCCTTTGTGTATTCGTTCAATCGAAAATTTTTCAATCAGTTCCTGTAATGAAAATATTTCTTGTCCGCTACCATCATTCCAGCCCAGCATGGCCAGCATATTCACAAAAGCTTCGGGTAAAAAACCACGTTCTTTAAATCCGGTAGTAGTATTGCCGGTGGCGGGGTCAGTCCAATCCATGGCAAATACTGGGAAGCCCAATCTTTCCCCGTCGCGTTTGCTGAGCTTTCCATTACCATCGGGTTTTAATATCAACGGTAAATGCGCCCATTGTGGCATCTTATCTAATCCAAACAAATATTTCCAAAGCAATATATGTACCGGTGCGCTGGGTAGCCATTCTTCTCCTCTGAATGCATGGGTAATTTGCATTAAATAATCATCAACCACAACTGCAAGGTGATAGGTAGGCATGCCATCTGCTTTCAATAAAACTTTATCATCACTTAAACCGGTATTAAATTCAACAGTTCCTCTAATTAAATCATGGCAGGTAACCGTTTCGTTGTCCGGCATTTTAATACGTATTACATAAGGTGCATTGCCGGCCAATTTTTCTAACACAGCTTCTGGGTTTAAAGTAAGCGAATTGGTGCATTGCCTGCGGGTTTGATGATTGTATTGAAAGTTAGGAATTGTTTTACGTTGAGCATCTAAGGCTTCGGGCGTATCAAATGCATAATAGGCATAGCCTTTTTCAACTAATTGTAAGGCATATTGTTTATAAATGTCTTTTCTTTCACTTTGTCTGTATGGCGCAAATGGGCCACCGTTAACAGGGCTTTCATCCGGTTTTAATCCGCACCATTGTAAACAGTCAAATATATATTGTTCAGCCCCTTCTACAAAGCGGGTCTGGTCGGTATCTTCTATTCTTACAACAAAAGTGCCCTTGTGTTGCCTGGCAAATAAATAATTAAATAATACGGTGCGTACACCTCCTAAATGTAAACCACCGGTGGGCGATGGGGCAAAACGAACCCTTACTTTTTTATTCTTCATGCTGCAAAGATAATACTGCCGCTTACTTTCTGTACTGATAAAAGTATTTAGAAATATCTTTGTACCATGTACTTTGTAAAAACACCCTGGTGGTTAAGTAAATTGTATCCGGCATTAACCTGGCGTATTCCGGTAAAGGAAAAAACTTTATTTTTAACTTTTGATGATGGCCCGGAAATAGCAGCAACACCTTTTGTATTAAATGTTTTGAAACAATACCATGCAAAAGCTACTTTTTTTTGTTTGGGAAAAAATGTAGCAGAATATATCGAAATCTATGAACGAATACTTGCAGAAGGTCATGCTGTTGGTAACCATACCTTCCGGCATTTGAACGGATGGAAAACCAATAATACGCTTTATTTTAATGATGTTTTTGAAGCTGCTAAATATATTGATTCCAACTTATTCCGGCCACCTTATGGGCGCATTACCCGTTTTCAGGCCGGTATATTGCAACGTCCTGCCAATTCATCCATGCAAAGAACATTTCGTGTAATTATGTGGGATGTGCTGAGTGGCGATTTTGATACCCGGATTTCATCTGTTGAATGTTTGGCGAATGTGGTAACCCATGCGCAACCCGGCTCTATCATTGTATTTCATGATAGTGTAAAAGCATTTCCACATTTAAAAAATGTATTGCCAAAGGTGTTGGCTCATTTTACCGAAAAAGGATATCAGTTTAAAACTATTCCTTTATAAAAAAATGGCCAGAGTAAATACTCCGGCCCTGTTTATTCCGTACCCTATGAAAACAAAATTTAATTTGTTCTTTTTAACTTTTTTCTGACGGACAATCGCAACACTTAAACGTTGCCTGTTCATTATTATTGTGAAAAAAATAATTTTTTTATGCTGCTGATTGATACACACACCCATTTGTATGTTGAAGAATTTAATGAAGACAGAGATGCTGTTGTGCACCGTGCCATTGCTTCCGGAATTACAAAAATGTTTTTACCTGCCATAGATGCTGCTACTTACAGCGCTATGATGGATATGGAAAAAAAATATCCGGGAAATTGTATTTCGATGATGGGACTGCATCCCTGTTCAGTAAACGAATCAGTTAACAATGCCTTGCAAATTGTAGAAGAATGGCTGAACAAAAGGCCTTTTGCGGCAGTTGGTGAAATTGGACTTGATTTTTATTGGGATAAAACTTTCATGCGACAGCAATATCAGGCATTTGATTTGCAAATGCAATGGGCGCTCGAAAAAAAATTACCCATCGTAATTCATACCCGCAATGCCATGCAGGAAACCATCAATCGCGTAAAGCCATTTGCACAGAAAGGGTTAACCGGGATTTTTCATTGTTTTAGTGGTAGTTATGAAAGTGCCAAACAAATAATTGATATGGATTTTATGTTGGGTATTGGTGGGGTGCTCACTTATAAAAATGCGGGTTTACCTGCTGCATTAGAAAAAATACCGGTTGAACACATGGTTTTGGAAACGGATGCCCCTTATTTAACCCCGGTTCCTTTCCGTGGCAAAAGAAATGAAAGTAGTTATTTACAATATGTAGCAACATATTTGGCTACCATTAAAAGCCTTGCTTTAGAAGATTTGACCGCTATCACAACAGCGAATGCTGAAAAAATATTTCATGTGTAACAAGGAACAACTATTTTTGCCGCCCGGTAAATGGATTCAATTTGGTATTTTTAATACCGGCTGAGCCACTCCGGTTGTGCTGCTGTTGCGTCGCAATCCGTTCATCTGCAACAAGCACAGCAGCAAATGGCATTATACAGAGGGGTGTCCGAGTGGTTGAAGGAGCACGCCTGGAAAGTGTGTATACGGGAAACCGTATCGAGGGTTCGAATCCCTTCCCCTCTGCTTTTATCTTTCGTTGTTTTCCTTGAATTTCCTTCTTCTTCAATATTAATTTTCAGTTAATTTTTTAGTACATAAACAGCTTAAAAGCATTGTTCCAAGTTATTTTGATGAAATTATAATAAACTTAATAAACTTAATAATTGCTTAATACTAAAATCTTCTTTAACTGTTATTCTCACCAATACTTTTGCGCCAAACAAAGCCATTGTTTGTGAAGAAAATAATTTTATTACTCATTCCTTGTTTCTTTTTTATTGCAGTGGTTGCACAAACAGTAACCATTCAGGGTAAAGTAACCGGAAGTAAAAATGAACCTTTAACAGGCGCTACCATTACTATTAGCGGCGATATGCAAATGGTAATTAAAACCAATGTAGATGGGATTTTTTCTTTTAAAGCTATTCCTGGTAAAAAATATACACTTCAAATTGCATATGTGGGCTATCAGACTAAAACCATTACCGATGTTAATGCCGGCAGCAATACCGATCAGCTTTCTGTTCACTTAATGGATGCCGGTAATAATTTAGGCGATGTTACCGTAAAAGCCTCCTCCAGAACACAAGCTAAAGTAGAAACCATAAACAGTGCTATTCAATACCAAAAAAATACGGCAGTAGTAGCACAGGTTCTTTCTGCAGAAGCCATTAAACGTACACCCGACCGCAATACAGGTGAGGTGTTGAAACGTATTCCGGGATTATCGGTTATTGATGGCCGTTATTTGGTAGTTCGCGGTTTGGCCGATCGTTACAATCAGGCCATGCTAAATGGTATTTTATTGAGTAGTACTGAACCCGATCGTAAAACTTTTGCTTTTGATATTTTTCCCTCTAACATTATTGATAATATCATTATCAATAAAACATTTTTGCCTGAATATTCAGGTGAGTGGGCCGGTGGATTGGTGCAAATTACCACCAACGATGTACCATTAAAAAAGTTTATGGAAGTACAAGTGGGTACCGGTTTTAATACCCAAACCATTGGTCATGATTTTTATAATTATAAAGGTGGCAAACTCGATTTTTTAGGATTTGATGATGGTACCCGTGCTTTGCCTGCCGGCCTTCCTTCTAAATCGGTGTTTAATGAATTAACACCTGAACAAAAAACCACCTATGGAAAATTATTTGAGAATGTATGGACAGCCAATCCACAAAATAATACCCTCCAATTAATATCTAAAAACTTTAGAGTAGCAGGTGGTTTTAATACAGCAATGGGTAACCGTAATAAACTGGGGTGTGTGTTTGCATTAAACTATAATTTAACCCCACGCCGTATCTTTTTTAAAAATAGAATTTTTTCATTTTCCAATAATCAGGCAAGCGTAAATTTTGATTATTCCAACAACAAATATGCTAACGATGTGTTATGGGGTGCATTGGGTTCATTAACATTGCAATTGGGCAATTACAATAAACTATCTTGGAAAAATATTTTCAACGTAAATACATCTGATTATACTACAGGCAGAACCGGGAAAGATTTTGAAAGCAACTCAACTATAGGCGATAATATTCGTGCATCTGAACTGGCGTTTAAAGCCAATACTTATTACAATACCAACCTTTCCGGAGAACATTTTATACCAGCTCTGAAAGTAAAATTAGATTGGTTTGGCAGCTTTGCTATTTTAGATCAATACATTCCCGATCAGCGGCGTTTGCAATATAATCAGGAAGATCCATCTATTCCTTCATCACCTTACGCATTGTTAATCAGTGCCTCAAAAACCTCGCAACGTAGTGGCAGCAGGTATTACGGGTTTTTAAATGATTATATTTATACAACAGGTGCCAATATTACCAAATCATTACGTTGGAACAATCAATTACAAAATATAAAAGCCGGTTACTTTTTTCAGGTAAAAGATAGGTTGTTCGATTCACGCCCATTTGCAATTTATTTACCTGTCGATAATCCGACACTTCGTTTAGAAGATCCATCGGTTGTTTTTAGCGCTCAAAATTTTGGAAATGGTACCGATAATAAATTTGCTTTTAATGAAATATATGATATTCGTTACCGCTATTTAGCCAACTCTATTTTAAATGCAGGTTTTTTACAAATCGATAACCAATTACTGCACAACAAACTGCGTATTATTTGGGGTGCCAGGGTTGAGAATTTTGATCAGTTATTGGGCAGTGTACGCAAAACCGATCCCCGTTATCTTCATACCGAAAAATTAGATGTGCTACCCGGCTTAAATGCTACCTATAAATTAACTAACGCTGTTAATCTTCGTTTAGCAGGCTCGCAAACTGTTATCCGCCCAGAGTTTAGAGAGTTGTCTTCTTTTTCATTTTATGATTTTGATTTAGGTGCAACTATTACGGGTAATCCTAATTTGCCCCGTACCAAAGTAACCAATTTTGATTTGCGCTATGAGTTCTATCCTAAAGCAGGTGAAATATTGAATGTAGGTGTATTTTATAAATATTTTCAAAATCCTACTGAGCTTTATTTTAATAATACAGGCGCAGGTAGTTCAGGTACCTTTAATTATATTTCTCCTGATGATGCGCAAAGTTTTGGTGCTGAAATTGAATTTAGAAAGCGCTTAGACTTTACCACTGCGCTCAAAAACTTTACAGTACAGGGTAACTTGTCTTACATCTACAATCGTGTGCCAAGTTTAGGCAGGCCCATGCAGGGACAAAGTCCTTACTTGTTGAATATTGGCTTGCAATATGATGTTCCATCAATCGGACTGAATACCACCCTACTTTTCAATCAAATAGGCCGCCGAATTTATTATGTGGGTGGCAGCGATAATCCACCGGTATGGGAAGCGCCAAGGCCTTTATTAGACATGCAGATTGCCAAAAAAGTACTAAAAAACAGAGCAGAAATTAAATTAAATATTTCTGATATCATTAACCAGGAAGCACGTTTTTATCATGATTTGAATGATAATAAAAAATACGATGCAGGTATTGATGCACTGGCTATCAGAAAAAAATATGGAACCAATGTAACCTTATCATTTGCTTATACAATTCTTAAATAAAAAAACAGAAAACACATTTCTAAACCAAATCTTCATCACGTATGAAACAAACTATTTTATTCATGGCTACGGCACTTTTAGTGATAACCGGTTGCCGCAAAATTGAAATGGATGGGGGCACCACCATCAATCCTAATCCTGCACCAACACCGGGGGTGGAAAATACTATTTTAGAAGGTAGAATTAAAGTAAATACTACTTTAAAAGCCAATTATACCTATAAATTAAGAGGATTGGTGTATGTAACTGAAGGTGCCATTTTAACCATTGAGCCGGGTACTAAAATTGTAGGCGAATTAAACAAAGCAGGCGGATTAGTTATTACACGGGGATCTAAAATTATTGCCGATGGAACTGCCGATAAACCCATTGTATTTACATCTGAATCGCCCAATCCGCAACGTGGCGATTGGTCGGGTGTTGTTTTATTAGGTCAGGCGCCCACCAATGCTTCTTTTAATGGACAGACAGGTGTAGGTGAAATTGAAGGCGGTATTAATAATGCTGATGGTTTGGGCTTGTATGGTTTAGGTTCCAGTTCAAATCCTGCTGATAACAGTGGAATTTTACGTTATGTTAGAATTGAATATGCAGGGTATGCATTTTTACCCGATAAAGAAATTAATGGTTTAACTTTTGGTGGTGTAGGAAATGGCACTGTGGTAGATTATGTGCAGGTATCTTATGCCAACGATGATTCATTTGAGTGGTTTGGCGGTACTGTAAATTGCAAACACATGATTTCTTTTAGAACATTAGATGATGATTTTGATACGGATAACGGTTTTCAGGGAAAAGTGCAGTTTGGTATTGCCCTGCGTGATAGTGCTGTAGCCGATATTTCGAAAAGTGAAGCTTTTGAAAGCGATAACGACGCAAATGGTAGTACGTTATTACCTCAAACAAATGCTGTTTTTAGTAATATGACTGTTTTAGGGCCTAAAGCACAATTAAATAATAAAGGCAATAGTTTGTTTTTGTGTGGTGCACAAATCAGAAGAAATTCCAGTATCAGCATCATGAATTCTATTATTGCCGGATGGCCGCAGGGTTTGTTGATTGATGCCAGCAAAGGCACTCCAACCGATTTAAACATTACAGCTGCTACACCCAGCCTCTATGTTCAAAATACCATCATTGCAGGTTGCACTGCACCGGTAAAATATGCACCATCCACCACTGCACCTACCGGTGCAACAGATGCTTCTATTTTAAGTTGGTTTAATACTGCTGCCAATGGCAACGCAATTTTAGATAACAATAGTGATGTGGCTTTAGGCGATCCATTTAATTACAGTTCACCCGATTTCAATCCTACTGCAGCTTCTCCTGCTAAATCGGGTGCTGCTTTTGGTAATCCCAAATTAAATGCCTGGTTTACACCGGTGGCTTATATAGGTGCTTGTGCACCCGGAGATACCTGGTGGAAAAGCTGGACTAAATTCAACTAATATAAAATACTTTAACAAACAGCCTTGTATCGTACAGGGCTGTTTGTGTTTATGAAATATTTAATGTATTTAGCATGAGAAATGTTGCTTTCTTTTTTTTGATAAGCATTGTTTTGCTAAGTTGTGCTGACAAAAAACCATCTGCCAATTCTGTGAAAGATACAATTGCATTAATGCCTGTACATTTAATGGATAGTATTCAAAATGTATTTGGCAATGAAAACTGGCGGATAGTGAATGGAAAGGATACCACCTATCAGTATTTTAGCCGGCGAAACGATCTGTTGATTCATGTATACCAATATAAAATGCAGCACGGCGATTCAGTTCAATCGATTTTAAATAAAATTTATTGTACACCGAAAGGCATACTCTGGCAGCAGGATACTGATACCTTTCAACTATTGAATGCAAAACAGAATAGCAACACTTGGGTACATCATTCAGATACTCTGCAATATCAATTGATATTGTCTGTTACTATTGAACAACAATTTCAGGGTAAACGTGCAATCATGCAGCAAACTATAAATCTTACCGATTTTTTGGTGCGTAGTCGGTATGATTTTTTACATGGCACCCATTATGCAAATGATACTGCACGATTTAAACGCACAGTAAACAAAAAGACAAAATAGCCTTCTTTTTTAAATTTTGTGTAAAACTGTTTGTAACGTCGTTTTTTATACTTTATATTACCGTTTTGACAAATTAACTATGACATTTGTACGAATGGTTTATTTGGTTATGTTTACCATAACCGGCGGTTATGCTCAGCAGCAAAATGGATTACGATTTGCACTGAATGAATCAGGCAGTCACTATTTTCAATTTACATTTCTAAATCAAACCTGGCTCCGGTTTAACCAAAACAATCCGGGTAGTCTGGGTAGTCTGGTTGAAGGCGAATCGCAAAAAAATACATTTGATATAGGCCTGCGTAGAACGCGGATTCAAATGTTTAGGAAAATAACGGATAGGGCTTTTCTTTACTTTCAATTTGGTCAAAATAATTTTAATGCGCAATATAACAGTAATGGTAACAGAAAAATTGCGGCTTTTTTTCATGATGCATTGTGTGAGTATAGTTTTGCAGAAGATAATACGCTGAAAATAGGCGCCGGTCTTACCATTGCTACCGGCCTTTCCCGGTTTACACAGCCAGGTATAAGTTCTATCCTAACCACTGATGTGCCGGTGTTTGCACAAACAACTGTAGATCAAACCGATATTTTTAGCAGAAAGTTAAGTGTGTATGCACGGGGCCAATTAGGCAAGTTTGACTATCGTTTTATTTTGAGCGATCCTTTCCCAATTACTTCTTCCGTAACTAATTTGCCACCCATTGGTAATGATGCCAACTTTGCTCAAAAAAACATTCATTACGGCAACAGGCTTATATCATCTATCAGTTTTTTGAACAGGAACCACACGCTACACCCTACATGGCAGGAACCTATTTAGGAAAAAGAAAAATTTTTAATGTAGCCATAGGTGGTATTTATCAACTCAATGCAACCTGGCATTTAAATAATAATGGTACAGCCTATCAACCCATGCAACATTTTGCTGTTGAAAGTTTTTTAGATATGCCTCTAAATACACAAAAAGGTTCTGCTATTTCAGCTTATATTGGCTATTTTAATACCAATTATGGTAGTAATTATTTGTGCTATAACGGTATTATGAATCCTGCTAACGGCACTTTATTGAATGCTACTAATAGTTTAACCGGTAATAAAACAGGAAATGAAAAGGGCAAATTTTTGCCTGATGTATTTTCTACATTGGCAAAATATGATAAGTTAAATGGTTTGTATATGCATACCATTAATATAGGTGTTCACTATTTAATAAATGGGCAGCAAGCCAAAATATCTCTCGATTTGCAAAACCGGCCTGTTTACGTTGTAGAAAACAATATCATCAATAACAATGGCAGATTGAATACGTTGACAATGCAGTATCAATTATTTTTTTAATGATTTGTGTACGGTTTGGTATGGATGTGAAAGAATAAAATGTAGATTAATATAATTTGTCTTTTACAGGATGATTAGCCCAATCGGGATCGTATTTTACAAACCAGCTTAGCCATAAGGAACGTGATAACCGCATAATAAAAGGTTGAATAAGAATGATGAGTACAATGGCCGTACCCATCCAATAAAATATACGCATATCATCAATATCGAACGACATGCCAATAAGTACCCACCAGGCAACAAATGTACTCACAAAGAATGCTACTGATAATGCATAGCTAACATAACCTGTACCATAATAAAATCCTTCTTCTACTTCAGTAGGCTGCCCACACACAGGGCATTTTTCATGCATATCCATATTGTGTTTAAAATCATAGGCATTATTGGTAACGAAAATATTGCCCTGTCTGCATCTTGGGCATTTATTGGTAAGCGTGGCAATTAAATAGCCCGGATTTTTTGAATGGTTACGCATATTGTTCAATCATTTTTTACTTAACAAAATACCTGTTCGTTTAGTTGTTGTCAGCTACCGCCATTATAAGCTTCAATACCAACAGCCCTCAGCATATTAACAGCTATACTGCTGGTTGCACCGGTTTCGCACACTAAAATATATATCCTTTTTATCTGCAAAAGTACAGGAATAGCATTTTGTATCTGTTCAAAGGGGATATTTATGGTATTTGCTACATGCTCGTTTTGATAAGCTGTACGCGGTCGGAGATGCGGTCGGAGATCAATTACAATGGCACCATTCAGAAAAGAGTTTTCAAATAACTATCTGTTGGTATTAGTTTCTTTCGTAAAGTAAAAAGTTTCATTCGCACAAATTTATTTACTGCAAAGTTAAAAATGAATCCATGTAAAAAATGTGACAAATGTTACTTTGCTAAATCATTTCTTTATGAAAAGTTTCTTTTAACTCAATTGTATTTCTTGAAAGGCTTAGTAAATTCTTTTGTTCAAGTTTTTTTAACAATCTTGAAATAACTTCTCTTGATGAGTTCAACTCATCTGCTATTTGCTGGTGCGATACATTAATTTGATTGCTTTTGTGTGCTTTGGAGTAACGCTTCAGATAAAAAATTAATCGCTCATCCATATTTCTGAATGCAATATGATCAATTAATAACAACAGTTCTTCAAAGCGATTTCTGTAGGTTTCTAAAACGTAATAATACCAGCTTTTGTATTTGCTCATCCATTGGTCCATTAAATGAATGGGTACCATCATAATGATACTTTCTTCAACCGATTTTACCATTACTTTACTGGCTTCCATTTTTGAAGCACATACCAATGAAATGGCGCAGGCTTCGCCGGGTTGCAGGTAGTACATTAAAAACTCACCACCATCTTCATTCTCTCTGAATATTTTCAATGTGCCTTCTACAACCAATAATGCACTTTTAATATATTGGCCTGTTCTGATTAATATTTCGTCTGCAGGAATGGTTTTTAGAATACTGTTTGCTTCTATTTCCTGCAATAAAGCAGGTTCTAACTGTGGAAACATTTTATAAAGTGGCTGCATAGCTATTCTTTACGTGTTAATTATTTTTTCCATTTGCATACTTCTGGAGCCTTTAATTAAGATATACGCCTGATGAAAATTTTGTTCTCGTAACCACTTACTGGCTTCTGAAGCATTATTCAGGTAAAGGTAGTTATGTTTTACCAGGCTGAAATCGCCTCCAACCAATATAACCGCATGCCATTTAAATTGTTCCAGTAAATGCACAATATTCTGATGTTCTGCAAGGCTTTCTTCACCCAATTCCATCATACCGCCAATCATAACTACCTTTTCCTTTCCGGGCATTTTAGCAAAATTTTCAATGGCAGCCTTCATGCTGGTGGGGTTGGCATTGTATGCATCTAAAATAATGTGGTTGTTGTTGAATTGAATCAGTTGCGAACGGCTGTTATTGGGCTGATAAGCTTCAATGGCATCTTTTATTTTTTGTTCCGGCACATTAAAGTGTTTACCTACGGCTACTGTACATAAAATATTGGGTAAATTGTAATCGCCAACTAAATGCGTTTTGATATGGCTGATTTCCTTTGTGCCTTTTGTAAGTTGTACCGATAGAAAATAATTGTTCTCCTGTATATTGCCAATAATATCTGCATTGGCCGTACCATAAGTTAGTTTAAGATGGATGCCTTTGCTCATTTCCTGTAAGTAATCATAATCAGCATTCATAAATACCATGCCGTTATGCGTTCTAATAAAATCATACAGTTCACCTTTGCCTTTGCGAACGCCTTCTATACCACCAAAACCTTCTAAATGTGCTTTACCACAATTGGTAATAATGCCATGGGTAGGCAGGGTATAAGTGCAATAACCGGCAATTTCTTTTTGGTGATTGGCACCCATTTCAATTACAGCTATTTGGGCATCTTGTTTTACCTGTAAAATAGTGAGTGGTATACCAATATGGTTATTGAGGTTTCCCGGAGTAGTATAGCATTTAAAATGGCTACTCAACACAGTGCTCACCAATTCTTTTGTGGTGGTTTTTCCGTTGCTGCCTGTAATGGCCAAAAAGGGAATGTTGAATTGCTTTCTATGATGAAGAGCTAATTGCTGCAGGGTTTGCAGTACATCATTCACAACAAAAATACGATTATTGCTTATATCCGGTTGCTCATCTACAATTGCATAAGCTGCACCTTGTTGCAAAGCCTGTAGCGCAAAGGTATTACCGTTAAAATTGGGTCCTTTTAATGCAAAGAATATGTCATCTTTTTTTATTTTTCTGGTATCGGTTTGTACTTGCGGATATTGCAGGTAAATTTGGTAGAGTGCGTCAATGCTAATCATACAATAGGTTTATCATTTGTTTCAATATAAATTTAACTGAAAAGTTGTTTACGCAAGAACGCCATCTTTTTTTGAAGATGGCGTTTCATTTTTCCACTGATTAAGTGGAATTGCTGTATTTACCTTTCCTTTATCTTTTAGCTCTTCTTGCCGGGAAGAAGTTGCCTGTTTGTGCTTTTCTGGAAGTGCCTTCAGCAGCGCCATAATGCGTCATGGCACAACGGAAACCAATGGTACTGCTGCTTTGATCTTCTTCTAAAAAGCGGCGGGTTCCGGGCGATAACCAGTAAGGTCTGTCGTTCCAACTGCCACCTTTTACTACTCTCGATTTATCTGAAATAAGTGTAGTAATACCATAGCCATAATTCACCCCACTTAAAGAGTCACCATCTAAATAATTTTTGGCATATGCTCTTTGGTAATTTCTTCTTTCTCTCAATGCGGAATCAGATTCTGGTACCATTACAATACGACCTAAACTATCTCTTAAATTGCCTGTTCCGCGGCTCATATCTACTTTTTTGAAAACATTGCCTCTGAATGGATTAAAATCGTCTGCATCTAAGCTGGTTAATGGTCTGTACACATCTGCTACCCACTCGCTTACATTACCACTCATATTATAAATGCCAAAACCATTGGGAGAAAAGGAAGTTACTTCTGCAGGTATAGCTGCATTATCGTTTAAACCACCTGCAACACCCATATTATCACCTGCCCCTCTCTTAAAGTTGGCTAGAAAAGCACCCTGATAAGCACCTGCACGTGTAGAACGCAGGTTGTCAAATCCTGCATTTTTCCAGGCATAAATCTGTTTATTGGCAATATTCTCTTCTCCTCTGGTTTTCTTTCCTTTTTTTACCTGTGGGTTTTCAGCAATATAGCCGTAGGCTGCATATTCCCATTCGGCTTCTGTGGGTAAGCGATAGTCGCCATATAAAATACCATCATCAAATTTTACTGTGGTTCTGGGCCGGCCCTGTGCATCTTTTAAAGGGTTACTTTTAGAAGTAGCTAATTTACCTGGCTGTACCTGATATTCGCCCATTAAATAGGCTTTGGTATCAAAATTCTCCTGGCCACCGCCATTCAATTCGGTTTTAATATTGTTTTTATTGATGTAGCCTTTCTTAATAAGTTCTAATTCATTTACCCGGTCGGTTCTCCAAACACAAAAATCGCTGGCCTGTTTCCAGTTTACACCTACTACTGGATAATAATTATAAGCGGGGTGGCGAAAATAATATTCAACATAAGGCTCATTATAGGCCAATTCACTTCTCCATACCAATGTATCGGGCTTTGCTGCCTCAATTACTTCGGGATAAGCAGTGGTATCGCTGAAAACATTTTCTACCCAATACAAATATTCACGATAATGCACATTCGCAATTTCTGTTTTATCGATGAAAAAGGAATTCACCGTAACGCGACGGGGAATATTGTTCCAATCGCCCATTACATCTTCTTGTGTAGCACCCATAGTGAAAGTACCACCCTGCACAAATACCAAACCGGGAGCGGTATTAATGTCTTTAGGTTTTGCTACATAAAAATTACCCTGTGTTTTGTCATTATAATTCCAGCCGGTAACAGCCGATTTTTCAGGTTTTTTCTTAAATACTTTACAAGAAGCAGCAGCGCCAATCAGCGACAATAATAACACACAGTTTCTTGCAGTTGTAAGCAATTGCATGATATGAATTTTAAGGTTCTAAATCAGTAAAAGATAGAGGGTAAAGTTTTTGCGCTTTGCGAATATAGGCGATTTTTATACATGAATCATTTTATATGTAACAATTTACAGCAGAAACCCCTAATTTTAGCCATAAAAAGGGGATTGCCGCAGCAATGATTATGCTAAATAAAACGATAAATTGTTTCCAGCCAAAAACAATTGCCTATTTTTTTAAAATTACCCTTGTTTTTTTTCTCTTAACTGTTGCTATAACGTTAAAAGCCCAAAGAAATTATGTGCCCAATTCAGTTTTATCTGCCGGTAATTGGTTCAAAATTGGGGTTACTAAAGCTGGCGTTTATAAAATAGATGTTTCCTTTTTAAAAAATATGGGCATAAATACCGCCAACCTATTGGCAGGTTCTTTACGCATTTATGGAAATGGGGGGCAAATGTTACCCGAAAATAATGCTTTACCAAGAATAGATGATTTGTTTGAAAATGCCATTTGGGTAAATGATGGCGGCGATGGTATTTTCAATAACAACGATTATGTACTTTTTTATGCTGCGGGCCCGCATCAATGGATGTATGATGCTGCCAAACAGCAGTTCTTATACCAAAAAAACCTGTACAGCGATACCGCTTTTTATTACATTACCATTCAACCTTCAGGAAAAAGAATTAGCACACAAGTAACTGCTTTAAGCCCAACTGTTTTAGTGAATAGTTTTACTGATCATTTTGCCATTGAAAACGATTCAGTAAACTTGTTAAACAGTGGTAAAGCATGGTGGAGTAACCCTATGAGCCAAAATGCCGGATTAACCAGAAATGTTACTTTTCAGGTTCCGGGTCTTTTAAATAATACACCTGTAGGCGTAAGCTACCATTTGGCGGGTAGAAGTGTGGGGGCTAATAGTAGTAGTTTTTTGTTAAGCTTAAATGGCAATTTATTTGCCACGCCTTCTATTGCCGGCGTTTCCGGTTATTTTTTAGATGCTTATGCCACTGAGGTACAGCAACAAGCATCGGTTAGTTTGCCGAATGCAGATTCGGTATTGAAAGTAACCCTCCAATTTAATCCCGGTGTTTCTGGCGCGCAGGGGTGGATGCATCAAATTGTATTGCAATGCCGGCGTAAATTAGCCATATACAATGGTATGCCATTGCTGTTTTCTGACCCTGCAGCTGTGGGTGCAGGCCGAGTTGCACAATTTCAGATATCGAATGCTAACGCTAATATTCGTGTTTGGGATGTTACTCAACCCCTTGTACCTATTGAAATGAATACGCAAATCATGAATCAGCAACTGTTATTTGTACAACCTGCTGATTCTTTAAAACAATACATTGCCTTTACTGACACGAATGCATTACAGCCACTTGCCTTGGGGGCAATGAATAATCAAAACCTGCATCGTACCAGTCCGGCCGATTTTATCATTATTACTCATCCGCAGTTTATAACACAGGCTAACCAACTGGCTGCATTTCATCAACAACAATATTCACAAAGGGTGCAGGTAGTTACTACGCAACAAATTTATCAGGAGTTTAGTAGTGGTAATCCGGATCCTACGGCTATCAGAGATTTCTTAAAAATGTATGATGATAAGTATGGCGCCGATTCAACTAACCAATTAAAATATGTACTATTATTTGGTGCTGCTTCTTTTGATTATAAAAATCGCATTCAACCCAATACCAATTTTGTACCTGCTTATGAAAGTGCCAACAGTGTTGAGCCTTTAAATACATATGTTACCGACGATTTTTTTGGATTATTAGGCAATACAGATGACATTAATCAGGTGAATGTGGCGCCGCCGTTGAAGTTAGCGATTGGTCGTTTCCCCGTTCGTACTACAACAGAAGCTACTACTATGGTGAATAAAATGATACACTATCATGCCAAAACGGCTTTTGGTGCCTGGCGCAATCAGTCGGTTTTTGTAGCCGATGATAAAGACAATGATTTGCATTTGCAGGATGCAGAATCAATTGCAGCTACCACTGCACAATACGATACAGCCATTAATATCAACAAAATTTATTTAGATGCCTATCCAATGATAAGTGGGGCAGGAGGCAGCAGGTATCCACAAGTCAATGCAGCCATCGTTAGCCAATTGTATAATGGGGCTTTAATTTTTAACTACAATGGGCATGGAGGGTATCAACAATTATCTAATTCTGCAGTATTTGGCCAAACCGAATTGCAACAACTCAATAATCCCGATAAATTGCCTTTGTTTATTACGGCTACCTGCGATTTTGCACCTTATGATGATCCTACCAAAAATTCTTTAGGCGGCGGTTTGTTATACAATGGTAATACCGGCGCTATTGCCTTATTAACTACTACCCGTGTCGTGTTTGCCTATAGTAACCAAATTATTAATAATAATTATATGCAGGCTGCTTTGCAACCCAATGCTTCCGGTGTATATCCTACTTTGGGTCAATCTGTTTTAACTGCTAAAAATATTACCTATCAAAACAGTAGCGATGTTTTAAATAACCGAAAATTTACATTATTGGGAGATCCTGCCATGCGGCTTTCCTTCCCGACACTTCAAATTAAAATTGATCAGCTGAACCAACAGGCTTTAACGGGTAATGATACGTTAAAAGCGCTGAATACCTATACATTTAGTGGGCATATTGCCAACGCACAGGGGCAGATGCAAACTTCATTTAATGGCAATTTAGTAGCCACTTTATTCGATAAGCCACAACAACTGCGTAGTTTAGGGAATGACCCTGCCAGCCCTGTTACTACTTTTATGCAGCAAACCAACATTATTTATAAAGGTCAGGTTTCTGTTACAAATGGTCGTTTTCAGGTAAGATTTGTGGTACCCAAGGATATTAACTATAAGGCCGGGAATAGTAAACTAAGTTTATATGCCTGGAATGATGTTTTGGATGCTACCGGTTACACTACGCAATTTTTAATTGGTGGTGGTAATAGTCTGTTGCCCGCAGATACGGCTGGCCCAACTATCAAAGCATTTTTAAATGATACGCTTTTTAGAGCGGGTAGTACGGTTGACCCCACCCCATTATTATTGGTGCATTTGTTCGATTCGTTAGGTATAAATACCATCGGCGCAGGTATTGGCCACGATATTACAGCTGTATTAGANNTAGATGGTAATACGAATAATCCTATTATACTCAATAGTTTTTATGAGGCTTTGCCCAATAGTTATCAGGCCGGCACCATTCAATACCAGTTAAACGGACTAACTCCCGGGCCACACACCTTAACTATAAAAGCCTGGAATGTAGCCAACTATGCACGATCAGTCACTATTCATTTTATTGTTAGTGCGGCGGTACCACCGAAAATATTATCCGTATACAACTATCCTAATCCCTTTAGCAGTCAAACCACATTTCGTTTGGTGCACAATATGGATGCGCCGGAAATAAAGGTAGAAATTGATGTTTTTAGCATGAATGGCAGTTTAGTGGCAAGGTTATTGCAAACTTTGCCCAATTCTTCCGGAGGAGTAGTAGAACTGAACTGGGACGGGCGGGGATTGAACAACAAAAAAATCTTGAATGGTTTGTATTTTTATCATATTATTGCATCCTCCAATACAGGAAAAGCTGAAGCAACAGCCAAATTTTTTGTTCACTAAAATGCTTGAATGAAATAATTCTACCTCTTAGTTTTTTAACCCGTAGGGTATATTCATCACATTAAAATCTGTTATGAGAATAAGGGTATTCTTTTTAGTTCTTCTGCTCTGCATTGTGAGCCTGTCTGTATTTGCACAAACACAAACTGTGAATGTAACAACAACTGCTGTTCCTTTTTTGCGTATTTCTTCTGATGCCAGAGCCAGTGGTATGGGCGATGTTGGTATTGCCACTTCACCCGATGCCAATGGTATGTTTTGGAACCGGGCTAAATTACCTTTTGCTACAAACGATAATTCTATTGCTGTTACCTATTCTCCCTGGTTTAAAGATTTGGGATTAAATGATGTTTATTTAGCCAGTATTGCCGGTTATCATCGGTTGGATAATGAACAGGTTATTTCTGCCTCTGTTCGTTATTTTAGTTTAGGCAATATTCAGTTTGCAGATGCCAATGGAAATTTATTAGGTTCGTCAATGCCCAGAGAATTTGGAATTGATTTCGGTTATTCCAGAAAGCTTTCCAGTCAATTGGGTATCGGTGTGGCGCTGCGTTATATTAACAGTAGCCTTGCATCCGGTGATCCAAATAACAGCGGTGTAATTTATAAAGCAGGTTCTTCTGTAGCGGGTGATGCTACTCTGTACCATATTGCAGCTGATACTACAAAAAATTATTTTACCTGGGGTGTAACTTTAAGCAACCTTGGTTCAAAAATCAGTTATACCAATGATGCCAATATCAAAGATTATATTCCTGCCAATTTAGGTTTGGGTGCAGCATACACTGCCCGGTTAGATAAAGACAATAAAATAACTTTTGCAGTTGATTTGAATAAATTATTGGTGCCTACTTATGATTCTGCTACAGCACCAACCTATTATACCCAAAGCGTTTTCTCCAGTTGGTTTAAATCGTTCAACGATGGCAGTAACCAACTCACTTCCTGGTTAATTTCTGCCGGTGCAGAATATAATTATGATAATACTTTCTTTATAAGAACCGGATATTTTTATGAAAATAAATATCGGGGTAACAGAAATTACCTGACCTTTGGTTTGGGGCTGAATTACCAAAATATTGGCATTAATCTCTCTTATTTAGTGGCGTCAGGATATGTAACTACACGTAACCCATTATCTAATACCATCAGAATTGGTCTGAACTTTGACTTAGCTAATAATGGTTCAGGTAAAAAAAACAATTTGAATTAGTAATAGTCCGGCTAAGTGTGGCCGTATTTTTTAATATTCACAGTACAAACATTTTGCCGGTTTGGATTGTAACATTATGTTGCCGATTTCATATTTATTGAAAAAATATCTTTCAATTATTAAAATAGTTGTATGCGTATAGGTTTTGGCATTGATTTTCATCAGTTGGTAACGGATAGGGATTTCTGGTTAGGTGGTGTGCATATTCCTTACCATAAAGGTGCCTTGGGGCATTCAGATGCCGATGTATTATTGCATGCAATTTGCGATGCATTATTGGGTGCAGCCTGTTTAGGTGATATTGGTGTGCATTTTCCGGATACTTCTCCTGCATATAAAAATATTGACAGTAAAATATTGTTACAGAAAACAGTGGCACTCATTGCAGAAAAGGGTTATAAAATTATCAATATCGATTCCAGTATATGTCTGGAATCGCCTAAAATAAAACCTTATATTCCTCAAATGCAGGAAGTTATTGCAACAGCATGTCATTTAACTTCTGAAGAAGTTTCCATTAAAGCAACCACTACCGAAAAAATGGGCTTTGTAGGTCGTGAAGAAGGACTGGTTGCTTATGCAACTGTATTAATTCATCGGCCACAGCCTTTAGTAATATAAGGAGTCAAGATCTGTTTGCGCATAACAAAATCTGAAAACAGTTATTAACAGGATCGGAGCTGGTTATTTTTATTGCCTCTATTCTGCTTAATAAAATTAAAACCCGCAGCTAATGAAAGCCACGGGTTTTTTGAATCAACCAAATAATAAATATTAATATTTTAATATTTGTTTTACTGTAGTGCCATCCTTATGTGCTACTCGTAACATATATGTTCCTGCAGGTAAGTTTTGAATGGGTAAACTAATTACCTGACCCTTATTCACCTGTTCTGCAACCTGTTGCTGTAAAATTTGTCCGTTTAAATCCATTAATTGAATTTGTAAGCGGCTGTTAATGTTTTTGTTAAACATAAAGCGGATTTGCTGATGACCGGGATTGCCTAACAATGTGAGTAAATTGGGATCATTATTTACCGGATTTACCGCAGTAGCTGTTCCAAAATTAAAACGAACATAAATGGGGTAATGGTCGGATGTATTATTGGATAAATAATCCGGAATTACAGTGGTTACGTCTGTTCTAACCTTGGCAGAATTGTTGATGTAGCTACTTAATAAACTACTTGAAATGATATTATGGTCAATCATTCCCGGATAATTAATAGTAGAAGCAAATCCCTGATAATCCAAGGGCAATGTTAATGCTTTGTAGAATTTGGTTCCAACAGAATCTTTTAAAATAGGATCCCATGAAGTAACCGGGCCTGAACCTGTAGAAATGGTACTTACCAAATCATCATTGTAATCGCCCAGAATCATCACGTTACTATTGCTAAAGATGGCATCCAAACTATCTTTCATTTCTTTCACACCGGCATATCTTCTATCGTAATCAGAGGCAGTACTGCCTGATTTAGCATGAATAATAAAAAAATTAATGGTTTTGGTAACACCCCCTTTATTAGTTACATCGGCAGTAACCAGATAAGGTACCCTGCTATTGGCCCAATTGCTGCTGGCAGTAGCACTGCTGAGCATGAGTCCTCTTCCGGATACATTACTTACCATATCTTTTTTATACACCAGTGCCATTTTTTGTCCGCTTAACCAGTTGCTACCCGATGGAGTGGCGGCACCGGTACAGAATGGCGAAATAGTATAGCCCCAATTGCTGCCTAATGAATCAATGAGCCTTCTGAAGCGGATTGTGTCCACTACTTCTATTAATGCATAAATATCAGCATCCAAATAGCGTAATACTTTTTTTACATTGGTTTCCTGTAAATTTTTATCAGAAGGACCAAAACCATTGCTACCGAACCATTCAATATTCCAGTTTACAATATCAATGGTATTGCTTCGGTTTACACTATTACCATACACTCTGGTGAAGTTTTTAGAAATAGAACCAATTGCAAAATTCAACTGGCCACTGTATTCTAAATTGTTTTGTGTAGGAGCAAACCGAACAAAAGCTTTAATATTGGTTTGCTCTAATTCATTTACAGTGTATTGAATGATACCTGCATATGTAATGCTATCTTTTGAAACCTGAAATTGTGCAGGTGCAGTAATGGTTAAATTGCCATTGGCATCTACCACTGTAAATTGGAATGCTTTACCGGCACTCACAACTCCGGCAGCAGCATATCCTAAAAATAAATTATCCGGTTGAACTGTCAATGTGGGTTGTGGCGCCTGTGTACTGTTAAGTACATGAATATTGTCTATTGTAGTGCGTGGTGCACCATCAGTTGGGCTGGAGGCATATCTCCAGGCAATATAAGTATTTGTTGACTTAAAGTTTGTCAGATTAATACTAGCACACTTCGTCCATGTATCTGAATTAATAGGCGGGAAATGACCATTGATTTCGGTCCAGGTGGCGGCAGATGGATTACCGGTTCCTGCATAATTGGTTGAAACCAACAGTTTTAATTGCGGGCCATTGTATTTGGTTCTATTATAAAATTGCAGTAAAGGAATATTAAAACCGGTTAAATCTAATGGCGGACTCATTAGCCAATCGTCATTTAATTGTGCACTGCCCCCACCAAATCCATTGATCTGAATACCATTGCCCTGATAACCATAAATGGTGCAATTCCAGGTTGAATCGCCAGCTGCGCTGAATTGGGTAAAGCCATCGGGTAAGCCATTGCTACAGTTATTCAGATTGAATAAGTAATCGGGGCTTTGTGTGGTAAATGTCCAGTATGTGCTATCCTTAAATCCGGCAAATGCATTGCCCGACAAATCCAGAAATGCACTGTCTGAAATTTGTACATAATATTTTTTGCTAAAACCTAAATTGGCAATTGCCGAAAATTGAACTGTACTATCCTGTGCTGTTACATTTGCAACGGGAATGGTTTGTACCAAACTATCATTACTTACTTGTTTAATGAGCAGGTTCCCAGAACCCAATACCATGCTTTCATTAAAATGAATGGTGAAATTTGGTTTGTTGGATATATTCACAGCGCCATTAGCGGGGGTGAGGCTTATAGCAAAAGGTGGTACTGTATCGTTACTTGCAGTTGTAAATTGCCAATTATTCCCATTTTTACCTGCGTAAGCGTTATTGGAAAAATCGGTAAATGCGCCTGCATCAATATTTATTTTATAATGTTTTAGTGGTTGTAATCCGGTGGTAATGGTAACAATATTGCTGTTTATAGCAACAATACTGCTATCCACACCAATGGTATCTGTCACATTGTCGGTCGTGTTTTCTACCACAATATTTCCTGTGGCTGCTGCTACCGGTTCGCTGAAATAAATTTTCAAAGGCAATATAGATGAAACACCTGTGGCTCCATTTTGGGGAATCAGTAAAGTATCAACCGGTGGAATGGTATCTGCAGGTATATCATTCCAGCTTAAGCTAAAATTATCAATAGCAGAAGTAGCCCGGTTACTGCTGCCGGTACTGGCACTTAATGTGGCAATTCTAATCCATACAGTGTCATTAATATCATCTAATGAAGTACCGAAATTCACGTTCACCAATGTATCATAAAATTTTCTGTTACCGGTTACTAAAGGGGTAGGTGTGGAGGTTACCGTATTAAAACTGTTAGGATTGGTGCCCTTTGCATATTGCACTAAAAATGTTGTACTGCGGGGTGACGTGCTGTCGAGTGATTGTAAATTAAAACTCAAAGCAAAATCTTTTTTCCCTTTGGTATTTATAACCTGAAATACAAATGCAGCACCCGGATCGCCAAAACTACCGGTTTGTCGAACGCCCAAAGCACGGTTGGTGGCAGCCGCCTGAGTGGCAGGTGGGGTACTGGCTCTTAGTCCTGTTGCAGAAGCATAGTTGCCAAATCGGCCTGAAGTGCTATTCCAGTTAGTGGCGGCAGTATTAAAACTGGCAATCGGTGTACCTAAAGCAGAATTGGTGGCTCCGGTTCTTACCGTAAACCCATTGGGCAAAGCCGTTCTAATGGTATCGAAATTTTGGATATAGGGCGAAGTGGCTAAACTAACCTGCGCCTGCCCCATTGTTATCAAAAACAACGCAATCAATGAAAATAAAAAGCGAATTGTGTAAAATTTTCTCATAAATGCTATTTTGTTTTAGTTAATGTTTTTAAAGATTAAAAATAAATTAAAATATTTAATCTAATGATTTAAATAAATACTGTAAAATACAACCGGTGAATGAATTGTGTTGAAATGGTTCATGATTTCAAAACATTAATAAAAAATTAAAGCATCAAAAATAAATGCTTTAAAAGGGTTTAATCAACATCAAAAACATTCATAACATAAAATTCATGTGTGGCGGGGTTGAAAGCAGGGGAATATTAAGATTTTAAACTTTTTTCTTAAAAAAACATTGCAACAGCAAGGCAATGCTTATCTTAACAAACTAAACTACTGTCTATGCGAAATTTTGCGCTTTACATCCTATTCTGTTCCTTATTTTTTGCAGGCATTCAACAAACCCTATTCGCTCAAAACACCAACAAAGCGCAAATTAAACTCACTAAAAAGCAGGCTCGTATGCAGGCTAAATTTGAGAAATTAGCCATTCATCCATACATACAAAGCAGCTTATGGACGGGTGTTATTCCTGTAAAAGACATTACAGAAAACATTGATGTAAATATGCCTTATAAACTTTTATTCAACGTAACGGTTGGCCCAAACGATTCGCTAACTGCAAAAACTGAAAACCCCGGTTTTACCGAAGTGGGCAGGATAATGAACCTGCATGTGGCTTCCGGTGTACCTGCTAAAAATTTAGAAGTAGTGGTATTGGTGCATGGGCCTGCATTGTTTTCCCTTTTGAAGAATAATAATTATAGGTTAATGTATAAAGTTTCCAACAGCAATCTGCCTTTGATAGAAGAATTACAAAATAAAGGAGTAAAATTTATTGCCTGTGGCCAGGCATTAACCATGTTAAACCTGAACATGGATGAATTGATACCGAATATTGGGTTGGCTTTATCAGCACAAACCATGTTATCCTACTACCAGTTGAAAGGCTATATTTTGTATAATGAAGATAAGGCGGAATAGCATTTTGAAATAAATAATATAGCAAAATAAACGAACTGTTCACCTTGAAATTGAGGGTAGTGGAAGGGCTTCTATAAAAAATATTCTATCATTAAAAAATGGTTAGAATTTGAAACCTTCATTCCCTTACCTTTGCCGCAAATTTTAAAAAACTGTCTATTTATGGCCGCTACAGGTAATATTAAGCAAATTATTGGAGCCGTTGTGGATGTTCATTTCCCCAACCTGAACGATTTGCCCGAAATTTACAATGCATTAGAAATAAAAAAGCCCAATGGAGATACCCTTGTTTTGGAAGTACAACAACATTTGGGTGAAGATAGTGTACGTACCATTGCAATGGATGGTACCGAAGGTTTGGTACGGGGTATGGAAGTGATTGATACCGGAAAAGCCATTTCAATGCCCGTTGGCGAAGGTATTAATGGTCGTTTATTCAATGTTACCGGCGATGCCATTGATGGTTTGCCGCAGTTATCAAAAACAAATGGCCGCCCCATTCACAACAAACCACCATTGTTTGAGAATTTAAGTACTGCAACTGAAGTTTTATATACCGGTATTAAAGTAATTGACCTGATTGAACCCTATGCAAAAGGTGGTAAAATTGGTTTATTTGGTGGTGCTGGTGTAGGTAAAACCGTGTTAATTCAGGAGCTGATTAACAATATTGCCAAAGGCCACGGCGGTTTATCTGTATTTGCCGGTGTAGGCGAAAGAACCCGTGAAGGAAATGATTTGTTGCGTGAAATGATTGAAGCAGGCATTATGAAATATGGTGATGCTTTTAAACATAGTATGGAAGAAGGTGGTTGGGATTTAAGCAAAGTGAATCTGGAAGAATTGAAAGACTCAAAAGCCACTTTCGTATTCGGACAAATGAATGAACCCCCCGGGGCCCGTGCACGTGTGGCTTTAAGCGGATTAACCATTGCTGAATATTTCCGCGATGGTGATGGTACCGGAAAAGGAAGAGATATCCTATTTTTCGTTGATAATATCTTTCGTTTTACACAAGCAGGTTCAGAAGTATCAGCTTTATTAGGACGTATGCCTTCTGCGGTAGGTTATCAACCCACTTTGGCCACTGAAATGGGTTTAATGCAGGAAAGAATTACTTCTACCAAAAACGGTTCTATTACTTCTGTTCAGGCAGTATATGTACCTGCGGATGACTTAACCGATCCGGCTCCTGCCACTACTTTTGCGCACTTAGATGCTACAACTGTATTAAGCCGTAAAATTGCCGACTTAGGTATTTATCCTGCGGTAGATCCGTTGGATTCTACTTCCCGTATTTTAACCCCTGCAATTGTGGGCGATGCACACTATGATTGTGCCAACCGGGTAAAATTAATTTTGCAACGTTATAAAGAGTTACAGGATATTATTGCCATTTTGGGTATGGATGAGCTGAGTGATGAAGATAAATTAGTAGTAGCCCGTGCAAGAAGGGTACAACGTTTCTTATCACAACCTTTCCATGTGGCTGAACAATTTACCGGTTTAAAAGGGGTATTTGTTGATATTAATGATACCATTAAAGGCTTTAATATGATTATGGATGGCGAAGTTGATGAATATCCTGAAGCTGCATTTAACTTAGTAGGTACTATTGAGGATGCCATTGAAAAAGGTAAAAAATTACTGGCACAGGCCCGAAGTTAAATTGTATACCTTGTTATAATTGAAAATTTATGATGTTAGAAATATTAACACCCGAGAAAAAAGTGTACAGTGGCAATGTATATGGTGTTCAGTTACCCGGCATTTCAGGCTTATTTGAAATTCTTGAAAAGCATGCACCGCTGGTAAGTGCCTTGTCTAAAGGCAATATTAAAGTGTTGGTTGATAAACAAAAAACCGAACATTATACCATTACCGGTGGTTTTGCCGAAGTTTTCAATAATAAAGTAACTGTACTGGTAGAAGGTGTACATTAAGCTTAACTATAAAATAAAAAAATAATTTTTAGCACCCAATCGGGTGCTTTTTTTTGTTACCTGCATCCTGTTAATGTCAATAAAATCATAAAAAAGTATTTTACGCTTAACTATTAACAATCAAAATTATCTAAAGCATCAACTACAAACTAATTTTATATCATAAAAAAAATTTCTGTATGAAATACAATATTAAACTGACCTCCGGTTTTTTGGCGCTTGCTATTTTTGGTTTGGTAAGTTGTACCAAAAACAGCGCAGTAAATAATTTAAGTAATCCCGATACCCGAATTTACATTACACAAAGAGACTCAACGGTAAATTTTAGCAGTTACAAAACTTTTAGTATAGATGATTCAGTAACGGTGGTAGACAATGGGCAATCATCTAAATCGCTTACACCCACCGGTCAGGCTTTTATTGATGCCATTACTAAATACATGCAGCAGGCCGGCTATACCTTGGTGCCTAAATCTGCCAGCCCTGATTTAGGAATAAATGTAACCTATATTAACACCACTACTACCGGAATAATTGATTACAGTAGTTATTATGATTATTACGGGGGATATTATGATCCTACTTATTGGGGCTATGGCGGATATGGTTATTATTCTCCTTATATGTATGGTACCTACCAAATTAATTCTGGCGCACTTTCTATTGATATGTTAGATTTAAAAAATGCAGCGGCGAATGGAAAAATAAAGATTATTTGGAATGGCTTAATAAGAGGGGAAGGTATTGCTGATGCTACTACCGCCGACAGTCAGGTGTATGCTTTATTTAGCCAGTCGTCTTATTTAAAAGCCAATTAGTACCATTCATTATGTTATTGTATTATTCATCCATTAAAAAAATATATGAAAAAATATATAATATTAACGCTGTTATTGTTTAGTTTGTTGCCCGCCTCATCTTTATTGGCGCAAAGAGGCATTGTAAAATTGAATGCTGCTTATGATTTAGGATTACCATTAGGCAATTTTAAATCGAACTATGTTTCCAATATATCACCACGGGGTTTAATGGGCGATGTCTCATTAGGACTAAACAATAAATGGGCAGTTGGACTTGGATTTGGTTATCAGGATTTTTATCAGAAATACCCGAGAACGGTGTATAATCTGGCACCCAATCAACAGATATCAGCCGTTCTTTCTAATTCTATTCAGGCAGTACCGGTTATGGCAAAAGTTACTTTTACACCTTTTTTGGGAACTACAAAACTAATACAGCCTTATGTTGCAGCCGGAGCAGGCATTAGTTTTATAACCTATAATCAATATCTGGGTGAGTTTTCTTCCAATAATACTTCCAATGGTAAGTTTACCGCGATGGCCGATGCCGGTGTGCAATTACCATTTAGCCGTTACAATTCAAATACCGCTTTTCAATTTGGAGTATCTTATAATTACACCAAATTTGGCATGAGCGATGCCATGAATATGAATATGGTGGGTATACATACCGGACTTATATTCCAGTTGCATTAGACTTTTTAAAAATATTTTTGGTAAGCAAAATAAAAGCCATTTCCCGAAAGAAATGGCTTTTTTATTTTACTATCATGTAGCACTTAGGGATTGTGCGATAACTGCGGCTTTTTTCTCGGTTTTACCGTTCTGTGCGAATAGTTTTTTGATAGTACACTAATGTTACCATCTACTTCTAAAATAGCGAGGTCAACATCTTCAATTTTATCTACACCATGTTCGCGAATAGCCCTTTCCAATTCATCTATATTAAACATAGATTTTTCCATTCCCTCTTTTAATACAATGCCATCATGTATCAGTAATATTTTTTCACCCTGCACCATTTTACTAAATATGCTATAGCGTTTTAAAAAGAGCTTTAAAATATAGTTACTAATGAATAATCCGGAAGCTGCAGCAAATCCACCAGATAGGGTAGTATTATTGCCCACCATTGCATTTTGTACACTATTACTAATGAGTAAAATAAAAACTAAATCAATTACCGATAATTGCGCCAATTCTTTTTTCCCGAAAATGCGTATGGCTACAATAATAAATAAATAAACAGCCGTAGATTTTACAGCAATAAGCAGGTAGGGGGGTAGCGTGGAGAGCATAAGTGAATAAGGTATTAAATATTTATAAAATAATGTATTTAAACTATTTGAATTTTTAAGCGACTATTCAATAACGACTGATTAAATGTAGTTCTAAATTCTATACTCTATGGGTTTTAGTTGAAATAGTAACCCGCTTTTACTGCCCCACTGAAATGAACGTATAATATTAGCCTCGATTAAAGCGTATCTGCTTTTTCAAATAAATTGAACTAAATTGTTAAACTTAGCCCACAAAAAAATGCAGTTTTAATGATTGAAGGTATTAAAACGCATCGTTTAAATAAATGTATTTTCGGTGTATCATTGATAAATAAACTACCATGCAAAAAATTTTCTACGCTTTCATTTCCTTCTTTTTTGTTTTATATGCCGAATCGCAAACGGCAAAGCAAAAAAATGTATTGATTCATACCATCGATAGCATCCTTCAATCACAAGTAAAACAGCAATTCATACCGGGTGCAGTGGTGTTGATTAAGAAAGATGGTAAAGTAGTGTACCAACAGGCATATGGTTATGCAAGGATGTACAGTAATGACCATCAACTATTGGCAAAACCTGAAAAAATGCAGTTGAATACAATGTTCGATCTGGCCTCACTTACCAAAGTTATTGGCACTACTACGGCCATTATGTACCTGGCTGATCGGCATTTATTATCGGTAAATGACCCGGTTTCAAAATACGTTGCTGATTTTAATACTCCCGACAAAAAAAATATTACCATCCGTAACCTGCTTACCCATACCTCGGGCATTGATGAATGGTACCCCTTATTTTATCGTGCCCATAACCGCCAACAGGTATTTTCGCTCATTGCTCAATTACCCTTACGGTACCCAATTGGTGCACAAAGAAAATACAGCGATTTGGGCTTTACCATTCTTGGCGAAATTATTCAGGTGGTTTCCGGTATGCCCTTTGAGCAGTTTGAACAAGAAAAAATATTTCATCCCCTTAACATGTATCATACTACTTATAATCCTCTAAAAACCGGCAAGTTCAAAAACTTTGCTGCCACTTCTTTTGGTAATCCTTATGAAAAAAGAATGGTGTACGATAATACGCTTGGTTTTACGTACAAAGAAATTAATCCGCAATCGTGGAATGGCTGGCGCCATTATGTTTTAAATGGTGAAGTGAATGATGGGAATGCATGGTATGCCAATGGTGGGGTATCAGGCGCAGCCGGTATATTTTCAACAGCCGATGACGTGCAAAAACTGATAGATATACTCATGAATGATGGCAAAGTAAATGGAAAGGATTTTATTAGTGCCAATACCTTAAAAACATTCTTTACGAAAGATGCTTTTCAAAATGGATTGGGTTGGATGATGGATACCAACGATTCATTTATGAAACATGCACCCGAAGGTAGCTTTGGACATACCGGCTTTACGGGAACCAGTATTGTAGTGGTTCCACAATACCATACTTCTATTATATTGCTCATTAACCGCCAGCACATGGGCTTTTTACCCAATGGAAAATATTATGATGTTACGCCCATTCGCCAACAAATATTTGAAGCCGTACTGAATTTTTGTAGATAGTGATGTGGGGGTAATAATATGTTTGTTTAACATAGTAATCCGAACTCATCCCGCTTCGATACAAATTCGACTCAACAGCGTTGCGCAACGCTGTAAATAGGTAGAAGGGTAGGTGCCGTATGGTAATTAATTACTGCTAAAATTGTGCATTTTTCGCTAAAAAGAATTTGGAAACCCCCTATTGAAAGTTGTATATTGAAAACACAAAAAATCAATATGCCATGGCAACTGTTTCTTCGTTTTATATTAGTGGAACTTACGGCGGACTTACTTTTTATACGGTAAAAGGCCGCCAGTTGGTGCGTAGTAAAACTTCCATCAATAAAAAACGTTTTCAGCAGGATCCTGCATTTGTTGCACAGCGCCAATAAAGCGAATGGCTAAAAATAGCATCTCCCATTACCAGTAAAAATTACCGGCAATTACCCAGGCAAAAGGGTTTACAACAAAAAATGACGGGCATGGTTATGCGTTGGTTAAAACAAGGATGGAGTGAACTAGCCGCAACCGAAAATTTGATTGCTATATACTTAAAGCCGAAGGCTGATGAAAGTGTACAATAATGCATGTATAGCAAACAACTGCTTTTTCCGGACGATGCTGTTGGGAAGATGCAACAACGCATACATCCTGTTGCTTTTGCCAACTTTTACAGTATACCATTACGCATTTAGGAATGCATCCATTCCATGTGTTATTGCATGAATGGCTATTGGTTGATTAGTCCATCTGTGTAGAAAATGCTTACCATAGTGGGGTTGATGCAATTCATGCCATGACAGGAAATGCCGGCATGAAAAAAAACAAAAATGAGGCTTTCTAATCATTACTATTTTTTGGGAGGCGCTCCTGCAGCTTTAAACTGATAGAATAAATCAACTTTTCCGTCTTTATTAAATCGCCAGGTTTCCTGAATATAGGCAGAGTCTTTTTTTCCTTTTTTATCTGTATCTACTTCCTTGCCCCATATCAAAGCCCAGTTTTCATTTTTATCAACGCTTTTTACGGGCATAATGGCATTAATAGAACTAACTGAAGATGCCAGATTGTTTCTTTCGCGCTGGGCATGTGCCAAAGCACTATCATTACTGGTATGGATAGTATTCCCATCTGCAAATACCATGGTTACTGAATCAGCGAAAAAGTGTTTATGCGCTGCTAAATTACCATCATCCCAGTCTTTCCAAAGTATCAATAAGTTTTCAGCGTTTTTGGGATTGCCCATGGTGAAATTAGATGAATAAAGAATGGGATAGGGTGATTGAATGACCAGTCCCGTAGAATCTTTTGCCAATGTGGTGGTAACCTCTTTTGAGGCATCTTTTGGATTGCAGGAAATTAAAAAGGCCAAAATGGCCAATGTAAGCATTGTTTTCATGGTTGTTGTTGTATTAAAGGTTAAAAAAAATAAGAATAAAAATGGCGAAAGGCTTCGTGGGATATGAGATGTGCTGTTCGTTGGTTAAGATAGCTAAATAATTGAATAATACAAACCTTTTAGCTATTTTTTTTATGAATAATATTTTTTATTTAATAAGGTACATTTCTATGGGGTTCATGAAGCGTTGGCCCATTCATGACTAAAATGCTCCAATATATCTGTTTCGTCGCAACATTTTCTAATATGGTCGCAATTCAATTTTATTGGTTGAGTGGGTGAATAGTTTTGTGTATTATATCAAAAGATTATGAAACAACTTTTAATTTTTATTATCGCTGTTACACTCAGTTTTTCTGGTTTTAGCCAAATGCCGGGTATGGGTAAAGCGCAAGCTGCTGCAAACATTGGGCATATTTATGGCCGGGTGTTAGATAGTGCCGGAAAAACTATTCATGATGCTACCGTTTTGTTATTACATACCCGAATGGATGCTGCCACCAAAAAAATGAAAGAAGTGTTGTTTAAGGGTATTACTACAAAAGCCAATGGCGACTTTAGTTTTGAAGAGCTGCCCATAATAGGCACTTTGAAATTAAAGATTTCAGCAACAGGCTTTAAATCAATAGAACAAAATGTAAGTTTTAGTATGCCCAAACCGGCAACGCAACCTGCAATGGGCGATATGAGCCAGGCATTGAATGCTTTTGATAAAGATTTGGGTAATATTAAATTGGCTGAAGATGTGAATCAGTTGCAGGGTGTAGTGGTAACCGCCATCACAAAGCCTACTTTGAAAATGGATATTGACAAAAAAGTGTACAATGTAGAGAAAGATATTGTAAATGCAGGTGGTACTGCTTTAGATGTAATGAAGAATGTGCCTTCTGTAAATGTTGATATTGATGGGAATGTAACACTGCGTAATGCCACACCGCAAATATATATTGAAGGAAGGCCTACTACTTTAACCCTTGATCAAATACCGGCCGATGCTATTGAAAGTGTGGAAGTGATTACTAATCCTTCGGCTAAATACGATGCATCGGGTGGCGGTGCAGGCATTCTGAATATTATTTTAAAAAAGAATAGAAAAACCGGCTATAATGGCAATCTGCGTGTCGGTGTTGATAGTTATGGTGCTATCAATGGAGGTGCCGATTTTAATATTCGTCAGGGAAAATTCAATTTTAATGCCTCGGCATTTGTAAACCAAAACAAAGGTAAAACTTTTGGAACAACTTACCGTAACAACTTTGGCGATACAAGTACTGCCGTGCATCAAATATCAACCGATAAAGACAATGGGGGCTTTATATTTGGAAGAGTAGGCTTGGATTATTTTATGACCAACCGAACATCTTTTTCGGCCGGCATGGTTCGGGTGCATGCAGATATGAGCCCTTATCAGTTCTTAACTACAAACATTGATAGTTTACTCAATACAGGTACTACTACACAATATAGCGAACGATATGCTAATACCAAACGAATTTTTAATGGAACCGGTGCGCAGTTTGGGTTTAAGCAGTTATTTAAAAAAGAAGGTGAAACCCTAACTGCCGATATGAATTATTTCTCGGGTAATAATTCTAATAACGTATTGTACAACACCAATTATTATTTGAATGGAGCAGGAAGTGCAATCAATAATAACTCACAACAACAAACCATTGGTACGGGCTACAATCAGTTTCTTACTGCACAAACCGATTATGTAAAACCATTTGGTAAAAAATCGAAAATAGAAACCGGTTTGCGTTTTCAACAGCAAAAGTTGACCAACGGAACTGATAATTATTATATGGATAATACAAGTAAAAATTTTATATTATCTAATGCAGCCTCTATTAATTATAAAAACACCAATAATGTATATGCGGCTTATGCATCGGTTACCAGTGCCATTAAAAATTTTGGTTACCAGATAGGGTTGCGTGCTGAACGTTCAGATTATTCGGGCGATTTATTGAACACACAGCAGCATTTTAGTAATAGCTATCCCATTAGTTTATTCCCTTCTGTTTTTTTAAGTCAGAAGTTTAAAGGTAATAATGAAGTGCAATTCAGCTATACACGCCGTATTAACAGGCCCAACTTTTTTCAGCTTATTCCGTATACCGACTATTCAGACAGCTTAAACATTACCAGAGGTAATCCTAACCTGGTGCCTGAGTTTACCAGCTCATTTGAACTATCCTATTTAAAAACATTACCTCATAATAATACTTTCCTGGCTTCTTTATATTATAAACATACCGAGGGCTTGATAACAAGATACCTGGATACTGCACAAAACTATTTAACCGGTAAGCAGGATATTATTAACACCTATGTAAATGCCAATTCAAGTTATACAGTAGGTGCTGAATTAACAGGTGTAACCAAGTTAACCAAGTGGTGGGATATGACGATGAATGTAAACATTTACAACTCTCAAATCAATACCAATAACATTATTGGTAATTCGCAAGCTGCATTATGGAGTTGGTTTGGTAAGATGAATAATAATTTTAAATTACCCGGTAAATTCAAATTGCAATTAACCGGATTGTATCAATCAAAAACAAATTTACCGGTAAATAACAATGGCGGTCAGCAAATGGGACCACCTATGATGCAATCTCAGAGTGCTTCACAAGGGTATATCCGTTCTTTTTATAGTGTAGATGCTGCTATTAGCCGTAGTTTTTTAAAGAACGATGCGGCTACAATTAGCTTGAGTATGAGCGATATTTTCCGTACAAGATATTCTGATCAATATTCTGTAAGTAACTTTTTTGTACAGGATTATAATAGGCTGCGTAACCCGCAAATGTTGCGTTTAAACTTTACTTATCGGTTTGGTAAAATGGATGTATCCTTATTTAAAAGAAAAAATACTAATACCTCGGGTATGGATGCTTTACAGGGAGTTCAATAATCTGGAGGATTGTTTCAAGCAAAAACCGCCTTTCCATTTTTGGAGGCGGTTTGTTGTTAGTTTGATGTATATTTTTTTCAATAAAATAACAAAGCAGGCATTTGTAAGCGTACTTGCTAAATGATAGTTTGTTGAATGAAGAAAAAAGTTAGGATGTTTTGCCGGTTAAAGCCGTAACAACTTCTTTGTAATTATCACCAACTGGAAGTTCAATGCTGCCAATAAATACACTACTTTTTTTGATGGCAGTAATATGTTCAATAGATACAAAGTAAGATTTATGAATTCTGATGAATAGTGAAGCAGGCAATTGCTCTTCCATTGTTTTCATGCTCATTCTGGTAATAACCGGTTTTGATGAGCTATGCAGGTGTATTTTAATGTAATCTTTTAACCCTTCTATCCAAATAATGTCGGTAAATGTAATTTTCAGAAGTGTATAATCAACATTTACAAAAAAATAGTTAGGCGTATTGGCTGCAGGTGTAGGCGTATTTTTGAGTTGGTATAACTCCCATGCTTTGTTACAAGCTTTCACAAATCTTTCTAACGATACCGGCTTTACGAGATAATCTACCACATCCAGATTAAAACCTTCCAGTGCAAATTTTTCATAAGCAGTTACCAATATAATCATTGGTTTTTTGGGTAGGCTTTGAATAAATTGAAGGCCGGTAAGTCCCGGCATTTGTATATCTAAAAAAATAAGGTCAATAGGCTTCTCTTGTAATACTTTCATGGCTTCCATGGCATTATTGCAGGAAGCTTCTAATTGTAAATAGGGCAATTGGCTAATATTATCTGCCAAAAGCTCAAGTGCTAAGGGTTCATCATCAACAGCAATACAGTGTATCATCAATGAAAGTTTAATTGTAATGACACCATAAACCAATCGTCATTTTTTTTAATCAAAAGTGAATGACTTCCACCATATAACAAGTTCAATCTTCTTTCAACATTCGTTAATCCAATACCGGAGGTTTTATCTTTTATTTCATTTGAAACAGGATTGAATTTGTTGCTTACCATAAAATGAAGCAAATTGTTTTTTGCTTTTAGTTCAATATTTATCGTAGCGTTATCAACAATGCCTGTGCCATGTTTAAAAGCATTTTCAACAAATGGAATTAAAAGCATTGGTTCTATAGTATAACTTTTATCAGGCACTTCCGTATAAAAATTAACGGCCACATTATTTCCAAAGCGCTGTTGCTGCAAATCAATATAGCTTTGAAGGTACTCTGTTTCTTTTTCAAGTGGTACTTTTTCTTCATCGGCTTCGTATAACATATAACGCATTAAAGAGGATAATTTAATGAGTGATGGCTCCAGCAGGTCAGACTTTTTTCTTGCCAGGGCTACCATGTTGTTCAGTACATTAAACATAAAATGAGGGCTAACCTGCGATCTTAAAAAGGAAAGCTCTGTAGTTAAATTTTCTTTTTCTTTTTGTTGGAATATATGGTCGTATTTTATTTTATCGCTAATCATTCTATATGCGGTACTGGTAGCCAAAATAAAAATATAGGGAAAGAATACGAAGAGGATGGCCGGTTTTAATTCATATGTTCTTTCTGTTAGAAAGGTTTCAAATAAAATCCAGTCAAAAATAATTTGTATAATAAAAATGATGAGTTGTAAAAGTGCAAATTCCCAATACCTTTTTTTGTAGATAAATTTGGGCATTAAGAAGTAAGCATTCAAATAAAAGAAACCTGCCCAAAGTGCACCGGTGATAATATATTTAATAAGGGAAAAGGAATCGTTATGGTTATGGGCATTTTCGTAGGAAGGACGAAGTAAAAATGGCAAAGAGAATAGGAGGGTCCATGCAGCAATATGCATCGCAATGACTACCCATTTTTTTGCATACCACTGTTGTTTCATGGTACTAAAATAATGTAGTTATGATAGAATGTTGATGTAGGTGCGACAAAAACTTGTTTTTTAGCGACCAAATGCCAAATGATAGAAAAAGGCAACCTTTTGCAAGATTGCCCCCATCTCAGTAGTTTGTTCTTTTATAACCATACTCTCACCTTATGTTTTCAACTACGCCGTACTTTTTTATAGCATTGGCTACTTTGCACACATTCAACTCGCATAAAACGAATGTACAAATTTTGTAAATCTTATATCATCATTATTTAATGTAGCATTTGCTACTAAGAAAAATGGCGTAGGCACAGCGATAAGTCTGGTAAAATTTCGTTTTATTGGAGTAAACTACGATTAGTTGGGCTGTTTCAACTACCCTGTTGCTGACCCTACTTTTCCAAATGTAAACCATGTATATTATGCGGAAGTAACAGCAACACTTCTAAAGGATGCAGAGAAATACAAATTGCTTTATAGGCGCTATCATTTAGAAGTTACTTTACTGAACTATTTCAAACTATTGAAACAAAATAATTAAAAACATCCCCTCATATGAGCAAAATCATATTCATATTGAAATAAGACGTTCACTTTTGCATCAAAATATTTTGAATTGAAGGTTACTGTATCTATATTCTTAATTGTTATTGTGTTCGTACAAACATTTAGCACTTATTTCATTAAAGCTGATTTTTACTGGTACAGAGCCTATATTGTCAAAAATTTATGTGAGAACCGGGATAAGCCTTTGATGCACTGCAATGGTAAATGTTATCTCAACAAAAAAATAAATGAGCAAGAAAAACAGGATACTCAGGCACCTGAAACTAAAAATGAGCTTGTTGAGCTTTCACCCTGTTTTGTTGCAACAATATTTACTGTACCCGACCTGATAATCCCTCTTAAAAATCATTTCTTTCTTAAAAACGACACCAGGATATTTTGTATTTCCCGGACATTCTTCCATCCACCTACAGTCTGATAATAACTACTATTCTATTGATCAGCATTTGAATTACTCAAACAGGGTAATCTATTTTTCAATTTTAATTTATTAATGAATGAAAAAGCATCTATGCTTAATTGCATTGCTATGCATGTCAGGCAGTGCAGGATATACGCAATCAACCATGTCTGGTACTGTTTTGGATGCAGTAACCAAACAGGCATTACAAGGCGCAACCATTACTGACTTTGCAAATCATCACATATACCTGACAGATGCCAATGGCAATTTTTCAATACCGACAAAAACAGATAGTATATCTGTAACCTGCATTGGTTATTACCCCAAAAAAATAAAAACAACCAATCAAGGTAGAATTTTATTAACACCCTCGTTCAGCAACCTCAATGAAATAATCATTTCCGGAAGCAGGGAAACACAAAAGCGTACGGAAGTGCCGGTAGCTATAAATGTAATTTCAAAAACACAAATTAACGACACCAAGGCTACACGTCTGGATATGCTTATCAATAAAGTACCCGGAGTGTTTATGGTAGATCTTGGCAACGAACAGCACAGCATGGCGGTGCGGCAGCCTATAGGCACCAGTAATATCTTCCTGTATCTGGAAGACGGTATTCCAATAAGGACGGTTGGAGATTTTAACCACAATGCATTAATTGAAATTAATCAGGCTTCGCTGCAACGTATTGAGGTGATAAAAGGACCGGCATCGTCCTTATACGGAAGCGATGCGGTAGGTGGCGCCCTGAATTTTATCACGCAATCGCCATCGCCATACCTTACAGGTAAAATTCAGGCTGAAATAGGAAGCTTAGGTTACAAACGCACAGATGTTGCGGTTAGCAATACATATAAAAAAATAAGCATTTATGCTGCAGGTTATTATGCCAACCAGAATCAAAGTGTAAATGAACATAATGACTTTTACAAAGCAGCCTTTACTGTAAGGGGTGATTATACTTTTAATAAAAAATCAAAATTAATCAACGTTTTGGATCTGATTCATTACAAAACCGATCAAAAAGGAGGTCTGGACAGTCAGCATTTTTACCGGAAAGATTATTCCAGTTTTTATAGGTTTACCTATCGCAAAGTAGATGCATTAAGGTTTCGGAGCACCTTAAATCAGGAATGGAATGACAACAACCAAACCAGCTTCACCATCTTTTATCGTAATTCCTCTATAGGGCAAAATCCATTTTATGCTATTAAAAATGTGACCGGAAATTCCTTAAAAGCAAATGGACAAATTAATGTCGATGCCTTTCAAAGTTTTGGAACCCTGGTGCAGCATACTACCCAAATACCATCAGTGCAAATTAAATGGATTTCCGGTATTGGCGCAGATTACAGCCCTGCTATCTATCTTGCTAAATACATAAATATAGACAAAGATGCTAACGGTGTATTTTATCAATATCATTTGAGCGACAGTGTGCTAACTGATTATAAGATCGGGTTATTCAATACAGCTCTTTACACACAGATAGAATACCAGCCTGTACATACGCTGCGTCTTGTAGCCGCTGCACGATATGACAGGCTTGATTACAATTTTGACAATCATTTACCTCCAGGGGCATATTCAGGAGCGCCGGATGCTGTTAACCACTTCGATCATTTCTCTCCGAAGCTGGGCCTCACTTACAATTTTGGGAACCAAAAAGGAATTTATTTAAATTATAGTGTAGGTTTTGCGCCACCTAATATAACCGATTTATACAGTGGAGTACTGATACCCACTTTACAACCTTCCTCTTACAATAATTATGAAATAGGCGGATGGCTTGGATTTGCCGGTTCAAAAGGATCTGTTGAAGCATCTCTATACAAATTGAATGGAAAGAACGAAATTGTAAGTGTACGCCTTCAGGATGGAAGTTACCAAAAACAAAATACAGGTATAACCAGTCACAAAGGAATAGAATTGAATATAAAATATGCACCCACGCAGGAGTTGATGTTTCGCATAGGTGGTACCGTTGCCAAACACAAATACATCAATTACCTGCAGCAGGGAAAAGATTTTTCCGGGAACGATATGCCCCAGGCACCTGCTTATATTATAAATGGCGAAATAACCTACAAGCCATTATTTGTAAGAGGTTTCAGGATTGCTGCAGAATGCCAGAGTCTTGGTTCCTATTTTACAGACCCGCAAAACACTTCGAAATATAATGGGTTTACAGCTTTCAACATCAGGATGGGATACCGCTTAAAAAACTATGAAACATGGATGAATTGCCTGAATGTTGCGAATGGAAATTATGCTGTAACGGTGGAGAAAAGCGCCTATGGTACTTCGTACAGATCAGGGCAATTGAGAACCCTGCAGGTAGGGGTTGCTTACCATTTTGATAAAAACAAAAATTAACCTTAAGAATATTTCTAAACAATGATTTATACAGGCAGATAAATAACAGCATTGTTACTTCAACCAAAAAATTAAAAAATGAAAAAAATTATATATATTATATATTACAGTTTGTCCGGGATTATCCTTTCCTGTAATCAAACAAACCATGCTTCCAACCTTGTTGTTTCAAACGAAATGAATACAGATACTACTGAAGGCTCCTGCCCATACCTTACAAAAGATATCAATGGAAACCTGGTGATGAGTTGGATAAAAAAAACGAGTGATTCCACCCGGGTAGTGTGCTATGCCATTTCAAGTGACCATGGAAAAACGTTTGGTAAAGAAACCATCATTCCACAAAGTGCAAATGTTTTTCCACATGGAGAAAATATGCCTAAAATAATTTTTATGCCCGCAGGGGAGGTTATTGCAGTTTGGGGAGCTGCTAATCCCAATCCTATAAATTCTTATGCAGGCATCGTTTATTATTCCCAATCGTTCGATGGAGGCAAAACATGGAATGGAGCAGTAAAACTGGTTAAGGATTCTTCGGGTATTGATCAACGTTATTTTGATGTAGCACTGTTACCGGATGGATCGGCAGCCATTACGTGGTTAGACAATAGAAAAAAGGGCACAGGAGATGGATCTTCTCTTTTCTTTGCAAGTTCTCATGGTACTTCAGGATTTGAAAATGAGAAAAGAATTGAAGGGCCCTGCTGCCCCTGTTGCAGAACGGGTATTTTTATGGATCATAACCATAATATTCATATCATATACAGGGCTATCTTAAATGACAGCATTCGCGATATGGTACATATTTTTTCTACAGATATGGGTAAAACTTTTTCACCACCACACAGAATTAGTAATGATAACTGGGTGATCAACGGCTGTCCGCATAGCGGGCCGGCCATGACGGAAAATAACAATGGATTGCAATTTTCCTGGTTTACCGCCGGGGGACAGGCGGGTATATATTATTGCCACGCAGATATGGATGGAAAAAACTTTTCTCAGCGAGCATTAGTCAGCGGGCCTTCGGGCCGACATCCTCAAATGACTTCTATTGGCAATCGTGTTATAATGGTTTGGAATGAAAATATAATCAAAGGACAAAATGTTGCCACACGAATTGGTCTGGAGATAAGAAATCCTCAGGGAACTAATCCTGAAAAACAATTTATAACGGATGATATCGGCCTGGCCACCTTTCCGGTTATTAAAACAATAGATGAAACCACAGTCTTAATTGCTTATACTAAAAGCATCGGCAATAAAGATTTCGTAAAATATAAATTGATACATATTAAGTAGCTGTAAGGTAAATTTAAGTAACCACTTAAATTTAATAGAATCTCTCTTCAGCATAGTTTATTCTTATCTAAACAAACACTCGGTGTATGTTTTCAACTACTGTTGTCCGGTAAAAGAATTAAGAAAAGCAAAAGTATTAATGCTGCCTTATTTACTATACTAAAACAGATGTTTTATATGGCAGTTTGATTTTACAGGACAACAGTAGACACAGACATACGCCAGGATAATCTTGTTTTTGCACAAACAAATGATGATGCGATGCCCATCACCACTGCATTACAGCACAAAATAAAAAAAGCAATCCTTGTTAATGGATTGCCTTTTTGAAGCTTCTGTCGGGAGGACAGGATTCGAACCTGCGACCCCCTGGTCCCAAACCAGGTATTCTACCGGGCTGAACTACCTCCCGAGCCCTATGGATAAAAAAACGCACTTTGTTTGTGCGTATATTTTGCGGTGAGGGAGGGATTCGAACCCTCGGTACAGTTTAACCCGTACGGCAGTTTAGCAAACTACTGGTTTGAGCCACTCACCCACCTCACCATTCCCATTCTTTCGTTTGGGGTTGCAAAAATAGGAACACCAGTTGTAAAATCCTAAAATCAGCTTTGCTAATTCTTAAAATATTTTTTGGCCTTTATTTTTTTTGACCCATTACATAGCAGCTAACTGCACTTTTTGCGTTAATTCCATTACATTTTCTCTGAATATGGTATCGGTATCCATTAAATCTTTTACCGTTTGGCAGGAGTGAATAACGGTTGTATGATCTCTTCCGCCAAAATGTTCTCCAATGGTTTTTAATGAGTTTTTGGTAAAAGCTTTGGCTAAGTACATGGTAATTTGCCGGGCCTGTACTATTTCACGCTTTCTGGTTTTATGTAATAAACGTTCATAAGGTACATCAAAATATTCGCATACCATTTTCTGAATGGCTTCTATGGTAATTTCTTTACTGCTGGTTTTTACAAAATTGCGTAGTACCTTTTTAGCCAACTCTAAATCAATCTCTTTCTTGTTTAAAGACGATTGTGCCAATAACGATATTAAGGCTCCTTCTAATTCTCTCACATTGGTATTAATATTGTAGGCCACATATTTTACTACCTCTTTACTCATGTCCAACCCGTCGTTCTTCATTTTATGTTCTAAAATTTCAATACGGGTATCATAATCGGGTAATTGCAAATCGGTGCTTAAGCCCCAGCGGAAACGGCTTAACAGGCGTTCCTGCATGCCGTCTAAATCTTTCGGCGATTTATCGGAAGTAAGTACCAATTGTTTGCCACTTTGGTGTAAATGGTTAAAAATGGCAAAGAAGGCATCCTGCGATTTTTCAGCACGATTAAAAAATTGCACATCATCAATAATCAATACATCTATTAACTGGTAAAAATGAATGAAATCGTTGATGGCATTATTACGGCTGTGGTCCTGAAACTGATTAATAAATTTTTCACTACTTACATATAACACTACTTTACCGGGATGCAATCGTTTCACTTCATTTCCAATAGCCTGTGCCAAATGTGTTTTACCCAAACCCACGCCACCATAAATTACCAATGGATTGAATGAATTGGCGCCTGGTTTTTCAGCTACGGTTTTTCCGGCCCTGCGGGCAACACGATTACAATCGCCTTCAATAAATGAATCGAAAATATAAGATGCATTCAACTGAGGGTCTATTTGCATTTTCTTTAACCCGGGAATAATGAAAGGATTTTTTACAGGATTATCTATTACCAGCGGAAAACTCATTTCATTGTTGGCATAAATTTTCATGCCGCTGGCGGGTAAGTCCATACTGCCATTGCGACCATTGCCACTGTCTACCATAATACGGTATTCTAAACGGGCATCTTTTCCTAATTCACGCTTTAGCGTTTTTGCTAATAAATTAACGTAGTGTTCTTCTAAATATTCATAGAAAAATTGGCTGGGTACCTGAATCAGTAACACATTATTTTTAAGCTCAATAGGTTTGATGGGTTCAAACCAGGTTTTGTAATGTTGCCATTCTACAATGTCTTTAATAATTTTAAGGCAATTGTCCCAGATTGATTCAGCAGTTTTTACCATACTATTTGCAACAATTTATCAATAAGTTTAAGAAATATTTTTTTTCGAATGCCCGATATAGTACCTCAGCATCAAACTGCACAAAAAAAGTATAGACGGACTGCGAATATGTAGACTTTATGTTGAAAAAAAAATTTTTTATTCATTCTTTTTTTCCTTTAGGAAAATGTTTCGCGTTCGAATTAACTTTTTATGGGTTGTATTGGTGAATACATAATCTAATTGCCCCATTTGTATACCGCCCCATCCTGCCTGATTTACAAGTGTATGGCCACTGCTTTTGTTTTGATATACACGTGGTTGATTAAAAAATTTATGTGTATGTCCGCCAATAATTACATCAATACAATCATTATTTTTTGCCAGTACTTCATCGCTGATTCGGCCATCAGCATACCGATCACCTAAATGTGATAAACAGATGATGATATCACATTGCTGCTGTTGTAAAATGTTGGCTGTTTTATTGGCTTGTTCCACCGCATCAAGGTAAACTAAATTTTCTATCCCTGAAATAGAAATTTTGTCATGCAATGGCAGTAATACACCCAGGACTCCTATTTTCAGGTTTTCTCTATGAATAATGGTGTAAGGCTGATAATAATTTTGAAGCGCAGTATAGGTAAAATCATAATTGCAAATGGTAGGTTTCATGCCCGTGGCCTGTATTTGTGTAGCAAGATTGTCAATACCTCCTGAAAAATCTTTTTCACCTAAGGTAAAAGCATCATAACCCAATAAACGCATGGCTTCTAATTCTGCTTTTCCTTTAAAAGCATCATAAATGGGTCTGTCACCGCAAAAATCGCCTGCATCTAATAATAAAGTCGGTTGTCCTTTACTTCTTATTTGCTCAATCATTCGTTTCCTGCTTTCAATACCACCCATACCTGCGTAGTGGCCGCTGTTACTTTCAAATGGAAATATTTGGCTATGTGTATCGTTGGTATGCAGCAGGGTTAAATAGGTTTCGTTAACCATTTTTTTTGCCAATAAGCTACTGGCCGGTAATATGGAAATGCCGGTGAAAAGTCCGGCCTTGAAAGTATTTTGTATGAAGGTTCTTCTATTCATAGATATTGAAAATAGGCTCATTTTTGTTGATGGCTATTGGCACATTATTTTTAGTAAATGATAGAATATAATTTTTGCAGGTTTCTATCAGGTTAGTATGTAATGCGATGGAGGGTAGTGTTCGCAACATACCACAATTACTTCCACCATTAGCCATATAATCAGTTACCACAATGCAATATACTGCGCCGGGTACAATAGGTTGTTGTTGTATCATAATTTTTTTTGCCTTACCATGAATATCAATAGCGTATTGAACGCCGGCGGCAGGCCAACCGCCATCGGTTGCCATCCTGTCGAAAAATAATTGTAAAACATCTCCTCTTATTTGTTGCACAACTAAACGATTGGTGTAGGGAAACATAGCATATAATGTGCCAATGGTTATATTGCCTTGCGGAAGAAAACCTTTAATACCGGCAGGATGCATAAATGCGGCATCAATCTTCGTTCCGGTTTGTAAGGTTGCCTGCTGTAACATGGCTTCCGTAATAAAATTTCCCAATAGCCCTCCGCCACTTTTTTTATAAACTTTTTCTAATGAAAAGCCTATAACCTGATTCAGGTAATTGTGTACACTATCGGCATAGGGTTGTAACCATTGCTGCACAACTGTATCCTTTTCATTAGTAGAATATATGGCATGATATTGATAATTGACTTGTATGGCCTGTGCAGTAAGGCTTTGTGTGTATAATAAATAAAAAAATAGAATACTTAAAATAGAGCGCATCATAGAACAGTAGTATTGGAAAAAGTAAGGTACAAAATTTATTTTGCGAAAAGAATAAATTTTAGATAAGGTATTGCATTTGTAAAAAGCTACTTTTGCCGCAATAAATTATTTTTTATGAGTTACGAGATTACAGGAAAATTAGTGGCCCGCTTTGATATTGTGCAACGCACTGAAACTTTTAAAACACGTGAGTTTGTAATTGAAAAGTCGGAAGATATTGGTGGACGCATCATTACAAATTATGTAAAATTTCAATGTGTACAGGATAAAACTTCAATGCCCGATAGATTTACCCTTGGCGAAACTGTAAAAGTGCTGTTTAATATTAAAGGCACCAAATGGGTAAAAGATGGTAAGGAAAATTATATTACCAATTTAGATGCCTGGAGAATGGAATCGGCCAAACTATCTGAAGGTAATACTGCAACCGGCGATTATATTCCCGATGCACCGGCTGCTGATATGATAGCAGATGATTTGCCGTTCTAAAAAATGTACATGGTTTTATAGGGTAAAAACCTATCAACATGCAAAAAAGTATTTCGCTTCGTTTAACACCTGCACAGGCAGCCGATGCCTTATTTGTAGAAAATTATCTGGCAAAAGAACTGGGCATTGCACCTGAACGCCTGAGTGGTTTTTTTGTTGAAAAAGAATCAATTGATGCCCGAAGCAGACAACAGGTATGGATGAATAAAACCATTCGGGTATATGTGGATGAACCTTTTATCGAAAGGCCACGCCATATTATTCAATTTCCTTCTGTACATCATGCCACAAAAAAAGTGATTATTATTGGCGCTGGCCCTGCAGGTTTATTTGCAGCGCTTTCATTAATTGAAAAAGGCATTCAACCCATTATCCTGGAACGGGGAAAAGCAGTTAGAGAAAGAAGAAGAGATTTAGCCAGGCTCAATAAAGAAGGTATTGTAAATACAGATAGTAATTATTGTTTTGGTGAAGGGGGAGCCGGTACTTACAGCGATGGTAAATTATATACCCGAAGTACGAAGCGGGGTGATGTAAACAGAATTTTACAATTGTTTGTACAATTTGGGGCAGATGAAAAAATTTTATACCAGGCCCATCCGCACATTGGTACCAATAAATTGCCACATATTATTACTGCGATGCGGCAGCAAATTATTGATGCCGGAGGCGCTTGCTATTTTGAACAGCGTGTGGTTGATTTTTTGATAGAGCACAATCAAATAAAAGGCGTTCTCACAGCAAACAATGCAGTTTGGAAAGCAGATGCGGTAATTCTGGCAACAGGCCATTCGGCCAGAGATATTTTTCATTTGTTTTTCCAAAAAAAAATAGGGATAGAAGCTAAACCGTTTGCATTGGGGGTTCGAGTAGAACACCCCCAGGCATTAATAGACGCCATTCAATACCATTGCCCCATTTCAAATGGGCATGTGGCTGAAAGTAACCGAGATCTTCATTTGCCGCCTGCCGCTTATAGTTTGGTAGAACAGGTAAATGGAAGAGGGGTATTTAGTTTTTGTATGTGTCCCGGCGGCATTATTGCACCTGCAGCAACATCACCCAACGAATTGGTGGTGAATGGGTGGAGCCCTTCTAAGCGCAATAATCCATTTGCCAATAGCGGTATGGTAGTACAGGTTGGTTTAAAAGATGCAGCGCATTGGTTGCTGCAACATGAAAATTGGTATCGGGAACAACAGGTTGCATTATCTATTCCTTCTAAAGTAATTCCACCTGAACAGCACCCATTGGCACTGTTGTATTTTCAGCAATGGGCTGAGCAATTGGCTTTTACAGCAGGTGGTGGTCATTTTGTTGCACCTGCTCAACGATTAATTGATTTTACAAATAATAAAATGTCATCCTCTTTACCCGATTGTAGTTACATACCCGGCCTGCAATCTGTAGATTTAAAAGGCGTTCTTCCTGATTTTATTCATCAATCATTACAACAAGGGTTTAAAAATTTCGGTAAAAAAATGAAAGGTTACTTAACCAATGAAGCAGTGGTGGTAGCTACTGAAAGTCGTACATCTTCACCGGTACGTATTCCCCGAAATTCCCACACATTGCAACATCCGCAAATTCAATATCTATATCCTTGTGGGGAAGGTGCCGGATACGCCGGAGGTATTGTTAGCGCCGCCATTGATGGTGAGTTGGTTGCGGCTGCTATTGCACAACGGTATGTATAAAAGGTATTGTATACCGATTGCTCAATTATTCATAACACTTAAAATATTTAATACGTTATTTCAATAAAATATATTAAAATTGCTAATGGTTGTTTATTCCAATCAATCATAAACCCAACATTAATTATTACAATGTTATGAATGCTATTTTACAATTACACCATTTAAAAAAATATTATGCTATCCAAAAAGCGGTAGATGATATTAGTTTTGAAATTGAGGCTGGCAGCATATTTGGCTTGCTGGGCCCCAATGGTGCCGGTAAAACCACTTTGCTGCGTATGATAACGGGCATCATTTATCCGGATGAAGGTGATATAACATTTGATGGCAAACCATTTAGCCCCTTAGATGATACGGTTAAAATTGGGTATATGCCGGAGGAACGGGGTTTGTATAAAAAAATGAAAATAGGAGAGCAGGCTTTATACTTGGCACAATTAAAAGGATTAAGCAGGGCAGAAGCACTTTCCAAAATTCGTTTTTGGTTTAAGAAGTTAGAAATGGAAAGCTGGTGGAATAAAAAGGTGGAAGACCTGAGTAAGGGGATGAGCCAAAAACTACAATTTGTTACCACTGTTTTACACGAACCTAAATTAATTATATTAGATGAACCTTTTAGTGGCTTAGATCCGGTGAATGCTAATTTGATAAAAGATGAAATTTACCGGCTGGCACAACAAGGCAGTACCGTTATTTTCAGTACGCATCGTATGGAGCAGGTAGAGGAAATTTGTAATCATATTGTTTTAGTTAATCTGGGTAAGAAAATTCTGGATGGTAAAGTACAGGATATTAAACAACAGTTTAAACAGCATACCTTTAATATTGCTTTTGACACTGCTCCTGCAAGTCTTATACATCCTTCTTTTGAAGTTGTGCATCAGAAAGGCAATGATTTTACCCTGATTATTCATTCCGGGTTTAGGAGCAATGATGTATTGCAGTTTTTTATTGCACAAAATGTAAATGTGGTTGCTTTCAATGAAATATTACCATCACTGAATGATATATTTATTCAGTTGGTTGAATCAACACATAGTGCTGCAAGAAGTTTTGAAACAGTACAATAATTAATTTTTATTGATTCATTACAACAAAATGATTCAACCGTATTTTCAAAAGTTTATGCATCATCTCATCTATTCCATTTAAAACGATTTAAATTAACAGTATGAATAAAACTTTTTTAATAGCCCGCCGCGAATTTTTAAGCCGGGTGCAAAAGAAAACTTTTTTATTAACCACAATTCTATTGCCGTTGTTTATTTTTGGTTTTTATGCATTGATAATCTATTTCTCTGTAAAAACCAGCGATAATATTCAAATTGCAATTGTAGACCGTGCACATATTATGGATGATATTTCGACCAAACAAAGTGGTGATGTGCAGTTCAGTATCTTGAAAGATGCATCGGTAAACGATTTGGATAAACAAATACAACAAAAAAAGATTACCGGCTATATTGTTGTACCTGAGCATTATAATATTATGGGGTTTGATACCCTCTCATTAAAATCAGATAAATCAATTGGATTGCTGACACGTGATAAAATTCAAAAAAAATTTTCTGATTTATTGGAAGAAAAAAGGTTAATAGCATTGAACCTGAATAAAAGACAAATTGATAGCATACAAAATGCAAATACTTTACAGTTTACAAGTCTGGAAGGGAAAAAAGACTCTGATGCCAAAGCCGGCGTTAGTTATGGAGTAGGCTATTTTAGTGGGTTCTTAATATATATTATTCTGTTTATTTATGGAACAATGGTTATGCGTGGTGTAATGGAAGAAAAAATGAATCGCATTGCAGAGGTAATTGTAAGCAGTGTTAAACCATTTAAATTAATGATGGGAAAAATAACCGGTATTGGTGCCGTAGGTCTGGTTCAATTTATTATTTGGATTGTGTTAATTCTCGGATTAACCATGTTACTTCCTTTTATTTTTCCGCAGATTGGTCAACAGACAAGTGAGCTACCTATGCAACCGGGTGCTATGCAGGCTGCTGCTTCCATGAAAAATAGTGGCGGGTTACAGGAAGTAATGGCCGGATTAAGTACCATTAATTTTCCTTTCATTATTGGCACATTCATATTTTATTTTCTTGGTGGTTATTTACTGTATGCTTCATTATTTGCGGCTGTGGGTAGTGCCGTGAATGAAGATCCGCAGGATGCACAAAGTTTGTTATTGCCGATTACAATGCCCATTATTTTTGCAATGGTTATTATGACAAAAGCAGTGAATGAGCCCAACAGTTCATTGGCGGTATTTGGCAGCATGTTTCCACTTACATCGCCCATAGTTATGATGGCCCGTATTGCACATGGTGTGCCTGATGGTGTTCCACTTTGGCAATTATTGATGAGCATGGCATTATTGATTGGAGGCTTTTTGGCCACTACCTGGCTGGCTGCAAAAATTTACAGAGTGGGTATTTTAATGTATGGTAAAAAACCTACATGGAAAGAGATGTGGAAATGGGCATTTATCAAGAATTAAAAATATTTTGTAATGATGAATCAGGCAGCTTTTGGGCTGCCTGTTTTTTATATAATATTATCGGAAAATACCAGTGGCTGTTGTAATGCAACATTAAATTCGTTCCATATTTCATGGACAATATCAGCGGCTGGTTTTATATCGTCAATTAAAGCACTTACCTGGCCAATTTCTAATTCACCTTCTTCCATATCGCCTTCAAACATACCTTTTTTAGCACGTCCTTTACCTAGTAGTTGCTGTAATGTGGCAGCATCGGCTCCATTCATTTCTGCTTCATGAATTTGTTGGTAGAACGGGTTTTTTAATAGTCGGACAGGTACGTGTTTTTTCAGGCTTAAAACAGTATCACCCTCTTTTGCTGCTATTATTTTTTGCTTGAAGTTGATGTGTGAGGAGGCTTCAGGTGTGCATACAAACCTACTTCCAATCTGTACTCCATCGGCGCCCAATACCATGGCAGCAAGCATTTGTCTTCCAGTAGCAATGCCTCCTGCAGCAATTACCGGAATGTTGATTGCTCTACGAACCAAAGGGATTAAAACAAAGGTGGTTGTTTCTTCTCTTCCATTGTGCCCACCTGCTTCAAAACCTTCTGCAACTACCGCATCAACACCTGCAGCTACTGCTTTTTGTGCAAACAAACTGCTGCTTACCACATGAACAACGGTAATGCCTTTACTTTTTAAAAGTGGGGTAAAGGTTTTTGGATTTCCTGCACTGGTAAAAACAATGGGTACCTGCGCTTCAATAATGGTAGCAATATGCTGGTCAATATCCGGATACATTAAAGGCAAATTCACTGCAAAAGGTTTTCCGGTTGCTTTTTTGCATTGTTGTATATGTTCTTTTAAAACTTCAGGATACATGCTGCCTGCGCCAATAATTCCTAATCCACCTGCATTGCTTACGGCAGCTGCTAATTTCCACCCACTGGCCCATACCATACCTGCCTGAATGATGGGATACTCAATGGAGAAAAGCTTTGTAATCCTGTTCGAAAACATAGCATACATTAATTCATTATATAAAATATCGGATAAATATTAATTATCATATTGTCGTTATCCGAAATCAATTTCAGTATTATCGCCAATATTTAAACTTCGGCTTAAACCTTTTACTGAAGCATCGCTTCCAATCAGCGAATTATCGAGTACTACTTCAAATAAATGTGTATAAGAGCCAATAATGCTATCACGCAAAATAGAAAATTGAATATGGGTATTGGCACCAATCGCTACATGCGGGCCTACAATGGCATTTTTTAAGGTACAACCTGCACCAATACTAACCGGTGGAATAATAATGGTATTTTCTAATTTAGCTGTATCATCAGTTTTGCCGCCAAATTTTTTTAATAATGTGGCATTACTTTCTAAAAGTGTTTCTTTTTTACCACAATCGAACCAATTTTTTACTTTAAAAGATTGAAATTTTGCACCCCTTGCAATCATACATTCCAATGCATCAGTTAAATTATATTCACCTAAGGTTCGGATGTTTTGTGTAAAAATGTGATGCAGACATTCATACAAAAAATTGGTTTCTTTAATTTTATAAAGACCCACCAATGCCATATTGCTTTTAGGGATAGCAGGTTTTTCTACCACTTGCTCAATAAATCCATTTTCATCAATTGCTGCTACACCAAAATGTCTGGGATCATCTACTTTTTTTACACCCAACATGCTATAAGGGCTGTTTAAAACTTCTTTTACATCAAATTCGCAAATTGTATCTCCCAGGGTTACAAACACTTCATCATCACCTACAATATTTTTAGTTAATTCAATGGCATGTCCGGTTCCCTGTCTTTCATTCTGGTAAACAAAGTGTGTGATTAAATGAGGGTAGGTTTGGGCAACATATTCTTGAATTTTTTCCCCTAAATAACCTACTATAAAAATAAATTCATTGATGCCGGCTTCATGTAATTGGTCAACAATAAAACTTAATATGGTTTTACCTGCAATGGGTATTAATGCTTTGGGTTGTGTATAGGTGTGGGGCCTTAATTTAGTACCAGCACCAGCAACAGGTATGATTGCTTTCATTACTAAAGAGTCGGTTTTGTTTCGTTGATTAAACGATTCTGCTCATTAAAACTATGCATTCGAATTGGTTTCGTAAAAATTTGTTTGGAATGCGGGATGCTGAATTACAGGGTAGTTGCATCTTTACAAACCTTTCCAACCAATATTTTGGGGTGTGAAAATAGGGAAAACTTTTTTTTATCAGCAAATCATCTTTTTTTACAGTGTTATAAACAAGTTATGGCAAGCTAAATATGAAGAACTATTTTTGCAGGAAATATTATTTGTTTCATCATTTTACCCCTTATTTTAAATACGCCAATTTATGCAAAGAGATACCTTGGTTTTTAACCTTATACAGCAGGAATTAGAAAGACAGCGCAGAGGCATTGAATTAATTGCTTCAGAAAATTTTACCAGTTTACAGGTAATGCAGGCCATGGGTGGGGTAATGACAAATAAATATGCCGAAGGATACCCAGGCAGAAGGTATTATGGTGGTTGTGAAATAGTTGACCAAACTGAACAATTGGCTATTGACCGTTTAAAGCAAATATTTAATATTGAGTATGCAAACGTACAACCACATAGCGGCGCACAGGCCAATGCTGCATTAATGCTGGCTGTTTTGCAACCTGGCGATGCTATTTTAGGATTGGATTTAAGTATGGGCGGCCACTTAACCCATGGTGCGGCCGTGAATTTTAGCGGTAAGTTATACCAACCTCATTTTTATGGAGTTACCAAAGAAGAAGGCTTATTAGATTATGCCATGCTGGAAGAAAAAGCCCGCAGCGTTAAACCTAAACTCATTATTTGTGGTGCCAGTGCCTATAGCAGAGATATTGATTATGCCCGTATTAGAAAAGTGGCCGATGAAGTAGGTGCTTTTGTAATGGCAGATATTGCACATCCGGCAGGATTAATTGCCAAAGGTTTGTTAGGAAACCCATTTGAGCATTGCCATTTTGTAACATCAACAACCCACAAAACTTTAAGAGGTCCGAGAGGTGGTGTGATTATGATGGGAAAAGATTTTGAGAATCCGTTTGGATTAAAAGATATGAAAGGAAATATTAGAATGATGAGCCATTTAATTGATATGGCGGTATTTCCAGGCACACAAGGCGGTCCGTTGGAACATGTTATTGCAGCCAAAGCAGTGGCTTTTGGTGAAATACTTTCAGACGAATTTACACAATATGCCAAACAAGTACAATTGAATGCACAAGCCATGGCAAAGGCTTTTGTGGACAAAGAATACAAGATTATAAGTGGCGGAACCGATAATCATCTAATGCTCATTGACTTGCGTAATAAAAATATCAGCGGAAAAAAAGCAGAACAGGTACTGGGCCGGGCTGATATTACAGCCAATAAAAATATGGTACCCTATGATGATAAAAGTGCTTTTGTAACTTCCGGTATTCGTTTTGGCGTGCCTGCTATTACAACCAGAGGGTGCAAGGAAGAGCACATGCAATTTGTGGTAAATGCCATCGATACGGTATTAATGAATGCTGATGATACATCCACTGTTGAAAAGGTGAAAAAACAGGTGAATGATTGGATGCTGCAGTTCCCATTATATCCTGAATTGGGTTAAAGGAGTTTATATAATCATTTCTGAATGAATCAATTACTGTTTTATGATACAACGTATTCAATCTTTTTGGTTACTGTTGACCGCTGTTTGTGCTTTTGCCACTTTAAAACTGCCATTTTACAGTGGAAATAAAATTGCTGACCAGGCCGGCAGTTATCAATCAGTTACCGGCAATACAACCATATTGTTGAATATTATTACGGTAGCAATTGGAATAATAGCCTTGGTATTTATTTTTCTATACAAAAACCGTAAGCAACAATTGTGGTTAACGCTACTATTGTTGCTGGTATCACTTTTACAGTTATTTCTGCTCTACCTTCAAACCAAACAATTTGTGCAAGGCGCTTATGAAATTTCGGTACTGGTTTATATCGCTATGCCTGCTTGGTTAATATTGGCCATGCGTGGCATGTATAAGGATGAACAATTGGTGAAAAGTGTAGACAGATTGAGATAAACGTTAGTAGAATACTTATTTAATTTCCTAATTAGTTGACTATTTAAAGGTGGATTGGTGATAAAGAACCTTTTTATATTTGCAAATAAAAATATTTGATTGATAAATTTGTTACATTTCAGTTTCAATACTGTTTAAAATTTTATAGTATTAATTTAAAAACAATTGTAAGAATACTACTACAAATTCTTCAATTTAACTTTAAATTATTATTTATCAATAATTTATAAATTTATATTAAATTTATTTTGTTTTTCTTTTAAATCAGACTAAATTCCTTTTAAAATCTTTCCATTAATGTATTACTAATTTTGTTTAGTTATTTTTTACCTGCAATTGATAAAATGGAATAAATCCGAGTTCGCTTATTAGTGTTATTTGCTTTATTATTAATTATTTTTAATTAATTAAAAATTTGAATACTATTTTGACAATACAAATGAATTGTCAGAGAAAATTTAAATAAAGTTTTAGTGATTGAATTTTATTTAATATAAAACAATTAAATCATGAATTAAATGAGGTTATTAATTCGCCATCTTAATTCAATATCTTAATCCTGCAATATGCCTAATAGATGTATTTACAATTTCATAATGTGGATTATACTAATATTAGCTGGAGCCGTTAACAGTGCCAATGCACAAGATCCGCATTTTTCGCAATACTTTACTTCACCCATGACTATTAATCCATCCCTGGTGGGAAAAGATGTGGAAGATTGGCGTTTAACCAGCACATTACGGCGCCAATGGTGGGGAGGAACCGTAGCACCTTATAATACCTATACTGCTTCCATTGAAAAACGGGTAGCCACGAATAGCACCGGCGATAATCAGTTAGGTATTGGCATGATGCTATTCAGTGATGAGTCGAATAACGGGTTATTGAAAGATACTTATCTAAGTTTGGGTGCAGCTTATAATATAACATTGGATAGAGCAGGCCATCATCATTTAGGTGCCGGTTTAACCGCCAATTATGCAGGCCGATTGGTTGACCCCAGTAAGTTTGAGTTTCAGTCGCAGTTTGGTAGCATGGGTTTTCAAAGAAGTGTTCCTTCTAACGATCCGGTAACCATACAAAGCAACCATTACTTAGAAGTGAATGCCGGTTTAAACTACAATTATACAGATACGAAGTGGGGTTTTAATGTAGGTGCAGCAGTATTTCATGCATCCAAACCCAAAGATGGCGTGTATTTAAACTCAACCTATACTGTTGAAGCAAGGTATAGTATACAGGGAAGCGTGTATTTTAATTTAGCGAACCACAACCAGTTGTTGTTTAGTGAAATATCGGAGATGCAGGGTCAGAACAGCATTCATTCCTTAGGAGCTGTTTATAAAATTAGCGTGAAGGACAAAACATTAAGGAGTTTTAATGTGGGATTATGGGATCGATTTGGCGATGCAGTGTATCCATACATTGGATTAGAATCAGAAAGATGGATAGCGGGTTTAACGTATGACGTGGTTACTTCAGGCGTAAAAACAGCATCCAACAGTGTACAGAGTATGGAGTTGAGTTTTGCCTGGCAGTTCTTTTCTGCCAAACACCAACCAAGGCCCGTTAAGAAGATTATACAGTATTAAACAATGCTGCTAATAACAAATATATGCAACTAAACAAATTACAGGGGAGTATAACATAATTATAAACCGCTTGAAACCAAAACAAATGCCGGTATGCATCATGTATTTACCGGCATTTTGTTGGTACTAATGAAAGTGATCAGATTGTAATTTTATTATTTCTGTCATTTTTATTCATCTCCGAATAATAAATAAAAATATAGTATATAAATTAAGTTTTACTTTTTTGTGCTCCTGTGTATGATTGCTAATCATGTGTAACATAGCATCTTTGATGCTACTGCCTGTAATAGATTGTCAAGGTGAGGTTAATTCAATGAAGCCAAATTTGAATATTACTACAAAACCTGTATTGCTTTTATTATTTTTTTGAAAAAAAGCATGGATACGCCATTTTTTTGATTGAATTCAATTTCTTTCAAATAAAATCCATTAACTAATTTGAAATAATAAATAATAGAAGCCAAAATTTTTACTGCATTCCACTATTATTATTACTACACAATATTATCAAAAGCTACGACTTTTCTTTACTTCCCTTTGTTACAATGTCTTTGAATATGCATAACTACTTTCATTAGAGTGAACGATGTTCCCTGTCTGATTTCCATGAAAACCGTGAAAAACCATATAATTTTTCAAAGACTACCACTCCTGTTGAAGTACATGATGAGCTTCATGGGAATGGTGGTTTTTTTTAGTGCAGGCGCACAGTCTTTTCAGTTTGAAAAAGGGTTTGCTGATTTTCCTTTTACCTATAACAACATTACAGTTACATCTTTTGGTTCCGGTTCTTTTGTTGATTATGGTGCTGCCTGGAGCAGTTGTGGTGTGGCAATCAAACCGGGCAGTATATGGCTGGGTGCTTATGGGCCTGCTTCTTTTACCAATACATTTTCACAAGGGGTAAATGATATGGTGTACAATATCAATGCTGCTGATACTACTGAAACCTTTACTTTTTCAGTAAACAGAGGGAACGTTCAAATTAGCATACTTTCCGGTTGTGCTGATAAATGGACGATTGCCGGTAATCAATTAATTTGTAAAGGAATAAATGCGGGTGCACGTATACAAGTGCATGCATCAGAACCTTTTACCAATGTTACAATAGAACACAACGGATTAATGGATGGTTCTTTAATTATAATGGTATTCGATGAGGCTTTAGAATATGCCGAGAGCCATGCCGCTATCAGGGTACAACCCATCCCTTCACAAAAAATTTGTTTGGGGGATGCTATCTCTGATATTCCCATTCCCATTACCGGAGATGCAAATGAATTAGCAGATATTGTTTGCAGCGTAACTTCTTCAAATCAAACTTTTTTACCCGATAATGCTATTCAAATAATTGAAAAAAATAGTAACAAACTGCTTCATTTTACCGCTATTCCTGCATATGTAGGGATGGTACAGTTGCAATTAACCATCAGCAATAAAGATGGATTATTCATGCAAGTGCCCATTGTATTAGAAGTAATAGGCATGAAAGGAAAAGTTACCATTGATGCGAAAAGTAGTATCTGTAAAGGTGAAAAAATTGCGTTGAAAGGCACTCCATCTAATGGCGTTTGGGGCATAAATAATCCAACCTTTTCAGACGCTGTTAGCAATAATTTGCTTGCTAATATAAATACTGATGGTACATTAGTAGCCAATTATCCGGGTATACTTCAAGTCTTCTATACAGTAAAAGACAGTAGTGGTTGTACCGGTACTACCACAGCTAAAATACAGGTGCATGATATTCCGGTAAACAAAGTAATATCTCCTAAGGGAACTTTGCTGTGTGAAGGTAGTCAGCTACAATTAATGGCACCACAAGCTGAATCCTATCAATGGTTTAAAAATCAACAACCTTTGCAAGAAAAATCAAGCATACTACAGGTAAATACTGCCGGTAATTATGGTGTACAATTAACCGATTCTAATGGTTGTAGTAATCCTGTTATTGTGCAGGTAACCATTGCCGGCATTGCAAAACCTAAAGCTGCTTTTAACTTTACAACTTATTGTACCAATTTACCGGTACATTTTCAAAACTTATCAGAGGTAAGTAATAGTGGTCCTGTAAACTTTGAGTGGACAGATAATAGGGGGAATATCAGTTATGAAGCCAGTCCTGCATTTACTTATAACGTAGCCGGTGAAGTGAAAGTGCAACTAAAAATTACTTCTCAGGTTTGTCTAGCATTAACAACTGAAGCTATTAAAACCATTCAAATTGAACGCCCGGATGCAGGAAAGCTATTGCCTGTTATAGAAACAGAACAAACTGCCATTCGTTTACAGACCGGCAGAGTAGGGGTTCAGTACCAATGGCAACCTGCTACAGCTTTTGTAAATGCCAATACTGCTAATCCGTTATTGAATGTAACTGCCGGCCGTCAGCAATATACCGTTATGGTAACTGCCGCATCCGGTTGTACTGTTACTGATACAGTAGCAGTAAATGCCACAGCCAATGCCGGCATTTATGTGGCCAATGTATTTTCACCCAATGGCGATGGGCAAAATGATAGATTGTTGGTGAATTTAATTGGCTACAACCGTTTGAATTTCTTTAGAGTATATGATCGTAAAGGCAGGCTATTGTTTCAAACAGCCGATGAAGGCAATGGATGGGATGGCACCGTAAATGGTACTTTACAACCTCTTGATACCTATGTTTGGGTAGCCGAAGCTTCTAATGAAAAAGGCCAAAGAATTTACAGGGAAGGAAGCACTACTTTATTACGATAAAAAATCTATTGATTTTAAGAACATCTCATAGTGGTTCCGTATTTGTGTAGTTTAAAACATAATTTACAGCCTGCCGAACGCTTATTAAATTCTAACACCCAATCCAAAGGTAATGTAAAACAAATTTTTACCATATTCCCCCGGAATAAGATTCATGGGTATGGTATAGGAGGGAGTAATATTAATATTAAATTTTCCTGCTACAAAAACAATCGGCACTGAAAATTCATATGAAAGTAAATTAAATTTTACACTATTATCTGTAACAGTTTGTTGAGAAATGGGGATAAATAATATTGAACTTTTTTCAAGATAAGTTCTTGAAAAATTTTGAGTACCAAAATATGCATAGGCTGTTGGATCAATTGCAAGTGCCATTGGAATTTTATTTCTTATTTTTAGAATAAATATATGGTCTAAACCTGGAGAAATTCCAATATCAGTTTTGTTACTAAATTTTAAATCTGCACCGAAATTAAAATTAATTATCTTGTTTGTATAAGCCGCGTTTAATCCACTTTGGTATTGTAAAGCCGATTGTACTAAAGTGCTATTTTCATTGTAGAATAATTTAGTAAAAAAAATATTGCCATTAAAATTTTTGGTAGATTGGAATCTATAACCAATTTCTCCCAATGCTCCTGTATAGTTTAAACTGGTGGTAGAATTTTCTAAAAATATAAAGCTTCCCTGTGCATATAAGCCACATTTGAGTTGATAACCTATATAAGGTACCATACCGCTGCTCTGTAAACTATCTGTTCTTCCAAAATATTGGAATCTGGAAACACCATTTATTCCGAAAGAGAACTCATTAGAACGTGTGGTATCATTCTGTGCATAAAGTTGCACAATTGATAAAATAAAGCTGAAAGTACCCAACATTGTTATTGCAATTTTATTAATCATATAAATATTTATTAAAATTAATAAAATAAAACACTTTTATAGAACAGATTGCCTGAAAACCGTTGAAAACCTAAAAATTTGTATGCGCATTATATTAAGGAAAAGAGGCTATTAATTTTTTTAAGTAGCCTCTTTTCTTTGAAATTAATTTAATTATGGATGGAAGTTTCTGAGTTGGCTTTAGCAGCAACTTTAATTTTTGCTTCTTTCTTTTCTTGGGAAGATTTATCTCCTACCTTTTGAATAGTCTGATTAGCCTCGTTTTCTTTAGATTTCACATACTTTTTTGCTGGTTTAGTATTAAGATCTGCATTAACATGAGCAGAATTGTCTGCATTTAAATTATTTTGTAGAGAACCTTTATCAGAACCACTCTTAAAGGCAGCATTTTCATTTGCATTTGTTTGAGCACTTGCATTGGCATGTGCTGAAGACTCTAAAATGCCCTTAATATTGGTAGCTTCTTTTGTAGCATCGCTTTTGATTGTATTTGCACTGCCTGCCATATTTTTGTGTAATTCGCTATTCCCTGATACCCCGGTGTTACTTTCTATTGAAGCATTCATATTGGTATTGCTGCCTTGATGTTCAGTATTCAAATAGCTATTTGAATTTGTACTTCCTGAAACATTATTGCTTGATTCTGCTTTCAGTTGTTTTGAAGTACGTCTGGCTGCACTTTTTGATTCTTTTGTTGCAGCTTTACTTTCTGTATTGACTGCATTAGAAGTATTGATAACGGCTCTTGAAGCAGCAGTTGTTACTCTTTCGGCATTAACAGTTGCAGCAGTAGTGCTTCTTATAGTTCCTCCTACATTAATAATTTGTGCATCTGTTCTGATACAAAAAAACAGGGCAGTCATGAAAATGGTTGATTGAATCATTGTTTTCATAATTGTAATTTTTAAAGTTTGAAAATAGAATTGAATGAATATTTATTCCAAAAACAATTTTTATGCCAGAAATAATTTTTGATATTGCTGTTTCCTCAGCCAAACCGGTCAGGTGATAAATACGAATAATTTGGAAATTTAGATGTAAATGCAAATAAATAGTGGCATAGAGCCTGATTTTATTATAAATTAGATGGCTTAGGTGTTGATTTTTAAAATTTAAAATTGTATTTAGAGTAAATTCAGTAAGATTAATTTAAAAGTTTTTTTAGTACTTTTTTTCACATATTTCGATGAAAGAATTAAAAATTAAAGCGAAAAAATGTTTCATTTTCATTTTTCAACCCATCATAAAGTATTAATTATCTGCATCGCCATCTGTTTGTTTACAGGTTTTCTGAATTATTTTTTACTGCAGCCCAATATTTTTCTGTTTCATGTGTTGCATCTTTCAATTCATCCTGTTTTTGTGATTCATTCCACTTTTATCAGGAATTTTTTGCTTGGTTACTTTGCAGACGGGTTATGGTGTCTTGCCCTATGTCTGCTAACCTTGCTATTAAAAGAATTAAATTATTTGAAGAAAGCCGGAATAATAACTATATTAGTAGTACCATTTTTAACGGAAATATTACAATACTTTGGCATTATTGGCGGTACGTTTGATTGGTTGGATATACTGACTTACCTGCTCATTATTTTGGCCTTTCTGCTTTTTTCAACCTTGCTAAAAAAACAATAACATGAAAAGGTTTACCTCGCTCATTGCACCAATGCTGGTCATTGCTCTATTTTTGTGTATGGCTATAGCCAGCACCCCTCCGAAAGCACCTTCCCCGGTTGTTTTTGACGGTATTTTTAGTTACAAAGCTGATAGGGATGAAGTAGTAAAAAATGCCGCCAAAGTGGGCTTTATTAAAAATAGTGTTAGTCCGAGTATTGTATTAAGGGTTCCACATGCCAACCAGCAGATTCTGGAACAGGATAAAAATACAAATGCCAATAACATTAGCTCTTCCGGAATCTTTGATCCGAATAACAATTTGTATGATTTAAATGTATATAATACTATTGAAAAGGAGTTGCTAAAAGGGGGCTTTACGGTTCGCGACAGGGCATTGTTTGATAAAGTGCTGGGCGACAAAAGTGTGAGTGATTATTCTAAAATAAAGGAATTAACAGAAACGGATTTGATACTGGAATTAAGCAATATTCAGTATGTGCCTTATGCCTTTAATGCATTCAGTTACCATACCAAAGGCCGGCATGGTGTTATCAATACCAACATACACAACTGTGCCCATACCATTTATTTATATGGGTTAAAACTTGAGTTTAAGTTAATCAGGGTAAAAGATAACGATTATATTGGTTCTTTTACCTATAACTATTCACCCTGTAATAATGCACCCTGCGATTATTTGGTGAGTTGTTTGGGTGATGATTGCAGTGAGCCTTATGTTCAACAGGGAGATGTAAAAATTACTGCACAAAGATTAATTACCCGTGAAATAATTACCCGGTTTGTGAAAGAGTCATCACAAAATTTGGTAAAACAAATTTTAGAATAATAAGTAAATTAAGAGGGGAAAGTACTTAAAACTTTCCCCTCTTTTAAGTGTAGAATAATGTTTGATTTTATCTATAAGTTTACACCTGCCAGTTCTAAACTTCTTTTTTTCAATTTTACAATTTCTACATTTTCAATAATGGGTTCGGGCATTACAATCAAAGAGGTTTCATTTTCCTTCCACCATGTTTGGCCATATAAATGACTGGCATGAATAACGCCAATCAAATATTTTCTTTCTTCGCCGGCATGCCATTCTTCTATCCACTCAAAATCATCTTTTTGAATAAAGTGCCAATCGGTAAAACTAAGGTATACTTTCAGGTAAAAATCATGCGTAAGGGTATGCGGCTGGTGGTGGTATAGTTTCTTATATTCATATTTGTACTGGTAGCGCAGAGCGGCAATATCGCTCAAAACAGCCGATGCTGTTGGGAAGCTGCCTGCTCCTTTTCCATAAAAAAACTGTTTGTCGGCAAAGCCGCTTTCAATGACTACACCATTGTATTCATTTTTAACAAATGAAAGAGGTTCGTCTGTTTTTGTAAATTGAGGTAACACAAATGCGGATACGTTACCATCTTTTAATTTCTTGGCTTGTGCTACTAATTTTATTTCATATTTTTTTTCCTGGGCTACCTGTGCATCTGCAGTTTGTATGCTTTGAATGCCTGTAAACAGAATATTTTTAGGATGCTCTACAATTCCGTAAGCATGATTTAATAAAAGCGACCATTTGTTTACCGCATCATATCCTTCCACATCCAACACAGGATTGCTTTCTGCAAAACCCGATTGTTGCGCCAGTAAAAGTGCTTCCGAAAAACTCAGTTGATCTTCAAACATTTTGGTTAAAATAAAATTGGTAGATCCGTTGACTATAGCTTTAATGGCATGCAACAAATCATTATCGTAGTATTCCTCTAGATTTCTGATTACAGGTATCGATGCACAGGCAGCACTCTCATACAATAAGGAGCAACCGGTTTCCAATTGTATCTGCAGCAGCTCAGGTAAATGTTCTGCCAGCATTTTTTTATTGGCACTTACCACTGCCTTTCCATTGCGCAATGCAGTAGCAACAATTTCAAATGCGGCTTCAGCATCATCGGTTACTTCTACAATTACGTTGATGTGTTCATCAAATAATAAACTGTTTTTATCGGTTGTAAATAACTGGTCGGGCGCATTTCTTTTTTTCTGCAGGTGTTTAATACACACTTTTGTTAACTCGGCCTTTAATGAGGGGGTTTGCTGCAATACTTTGTATAAACCTTCTCCTACTACCCCAAAGCCAAATAAACCAATGTGTAATGATTGATGTTGCATAATAAATTCTAGTTATAATTAATTAAAAATCATCTGGACAAAAGAACCGGTAACAAAAAAGCCCGCCATTGATAAATCAGGCAGGCTTTATATAATACATCTATATATTAGGGGGATGTAAATAAAAATTGACTGACTTATCTTTCCCATTGGTATGGGATGGAGTTGGCACCTTCATGTTATAAAAACATGGGTTGCCAAGGCTTCATTGGGCCAATTCCCTCTGCCTTTCTTGATAAGTGATAAAAAAGAACTGGCGCAAAAGTACAATAAGTGGTTTCAAATCTCCAAATATTTTTTTAATCGGGTGGAATTAGCTTTCTATGCTGTTGCAAAACGTGTCAACAATTCCTTCAAAGGCTTGTTCCTATCTTTGATACAATTTTATGGCAAAAAAAATGAAGAATAAGATAGTGACAGATGGTGCCGGTGTTACCGATGCTATTGAAATAATGGGTGCAAGGGAACATAATTTAAAAAATATAGATGTTTCTATTCCTAAAAATAAATTGGTAGTTATTACCGGTGTAAGTGGCAGTGGTAAATCATCCCTGGCTTTTGATACCATTTATAATGAAGGCCAACGCCGTTACATGGAGAGTTTTAGCGCCTATGCCCGCCAGTTTATTGGCGATATGGAGCGGCCTGAAGTTGATAAAATTACCGGTTTATCGCCCGTTATTTCTATAGAACAAAAAACTACTAATAAAAATCCGCGCTCAACAGTAGGTACGGTAACTGAGGTGTATGATTTTCTACGTTTGTTGTATGCACGTGTAGCAGATGCCTACAGTTATGAAACCGGGAAAAAGATGGTAAAATTCTCTGAAAAAGAAATCATTGATCATATTTATACTTCATTTCCCAATCAAAAAATTTCTATTCTTGCGCCATTGGTAAGAGGCCGCAAGGGGCACTATCGCGAATTATTTGAAGAAATAAGAAAAAAAGGTTTTTTAAAGGTACGAATTGATGGTGAGATAAAAGATTTAACGGCTAAACTGCAGGTTGACCGGTATAAAGTGCATGATATTGAAGTGGTAATTGACCGTATGCCGGTTTCAACGGATATGCACTTGCGTATTACAAAAAGTGTGGAGCAGGCTTTAAAAATGGGTAAAGATCTGATGTTTTTATTGATAAATGATACCAATAAATTAGTGCAATACAGCAGCAGGCTTATGTGTATGGATACCGGTATTAGCTATGAAGAGCCATCGCCCAATGCATTTTCTTTTAATTCGCCTTATGGTGCCTGCCCGGTATGTAAGGGCCTGGGTTCCATTTATTCAGTTAGTTTAACGCAAATTATTCCTGATAAAAATGTTTCAGTGAAAAATGGTGGAATTGCCCCCCTGGGTCAGGAGCGAAACACCCAATTGTTTCAGCAAATGGCTGCATTTGCAAAAAAACATAAAATCAATATTGATAAACCTATTGCCACCCTCAGTAACACTGAACTGAATTTATTGTTATACGGTACCGAATTGCCGGACGATGCCGATACTTTATTGAATGCCTCAGACGATGCATTCATAGCAAGCCAGGGATATACCGGATCTTTTGAAGGTATAATTCCTATGTTGAAGAGATGGTTTACTTCTTCTGGTAGTACTGAAACTACCAGAGAATGGGTGGAGCAATTTATGGAGCTGAAAACCTGCCCCTCCTGCAATGGTGCCCGTTTAAAAAAAGAAAGTTTATGGTTTAAAATTGATGGTAAAAATATTGCAGAATTGGGTGATATGAGTTTGGATTTATTAACCCAATGGTTTCAGCAACTACCCAAAAAATTAAGCGAAAAGCAAAGCGTTATTGCCAAAGATGTTTTAAAAGAAATTAATGATCGTTTAGGGTTTTTAACCAACGTAGGCTTAACTTATTTGCATTTAAACCGACCATCCCGATCATTGAGTGGAGGAGAAAGCCAACGGATACGGCTTGCTACACAAATCGGTTCACAACTGCAGGGTATTACCTATATTTTAGATGAACCATCTATCGGATTACATCAGCGGGATAATCACAGACTCATACAGGCTTTGCAAAATTTAAGAGATATAGGTAATAGTGTGCTGGTAGTGGAACATGATAAAGACATTATGCTGGCTGCCGACTATTTAATAGATATTGGACCGCGTGCCGGTAAAATGGGTGGTAGTGTGGTTGCTGCAGGCACACCTGCAGAAGTAATGCAGTTACAAACACCCACAGCCGGTTATTTAAATGGAAGCATTCATATTCCTATACCGGCGGCAAGACGAAAAGGGACTGGCCAATTGATTGAATTGAAAGGTGCATCGGGTAATAATTTAAAGAATGTTTCGGTACATTTTCCTTTAGGTACTTTAATATTGGTTACCGGTGTTAGTGGTAGTGGTAAATCTAGCCTGATTAATGAAACGCTTTATCCGCTATTGGCGGCACATGCTTACCAGTCGCGCATAAAACCCATGCCCTTCAAAGCCATTAAAGGGTTGGAATATATAGACAAGGTAATTGAAATTGACCAATCGCCCATTGGTCGCACACCACGCAGTAACCCTGCTACTTATTGTGGATTTTTTACAGATATACGTACCTTGTTTGCATCGGTACCGGAGGCAAAAATACGCGGCTATAATGCCGGACGATTTTCTTTTAATGTAAAAACAGGCCGTTGTGAGGTATGTGAGGGCGGCGGGATGCGTGTAATTGAAATGAATTTTTTACCTGATGTATATGTGCCCTGCGAAAAATGCAATGGCAAGCGGTACAACCGCGAAACACTTGAAATAAGATATAAAGGCAAATCTATTAGCGATGTGTTGGATATGTCGGTAGATGAGGCCTGTGATTTTTTTCAACCTGTTCCCTGGATTTATCGTAAAATAAAAATACTACAAGAAGTAGGGCTGGGTTATATTACTTTAGGGCAAAGTGCTGTAACATTGAGTGGGGGTGAGGCACAACGGGTAAAATTAGCAACCGAGTTAGGAAAAAAAGATACCGGTAAAACCTTTTATATTTTAGATGAACCTACTACCGGTCTCCATCTTCAAGATATTATGTTGTTAATGGATGTATTACAAAAATTAGTGAACCGGGGTAATACTGTATTGGTGATTGAACATAATCTGGATGTAATTAAACAAGCAGATCATGTTATTGATTTAGGTCCGGAAGGTGGTGCAGGTGGCGGAAAAGTATTATTTGAAGGAACGCCAGAGGGTTTGTGTACTGTAAAAGACAGCCATACGGGACATTTTCTGGCATTAGAATTAAAACAATTTATTCAAACTACTTCAAAGAAAACAAATAAAAGAGTAGGCGGATAATACTTACAACTGTTTGTATTGGCTGTGTTTTCATCTATAATCAGATGCAATATGCTGCAATTTAAAAATTCTAATCCACTTCTAATCTATTCTTTGCATTTCTAACAAAAAATTTTATTGTTCCTGTTTAGCTTTGCAGTAAAAATAGCAGTAACCCATGCATCGCTTTTACAAAGCATATAATTTAATTGTTAAGTTACTTTTTTTTATCCTGTACATACTTTTTTTTGGGGTACAGTTGCTATTTAATTTTGATGCAGTACCTGAAGATCAAATTATTTATACACAGCTTCATTTACATGAAACTTATCAGCCGCATCAATATTTTAAAAAAGCAGTTTACACGCACAATAGTTCTCAACGGGGAGATAATATTCGTTTAAACAAACGTTATCAGCCCGAAACTGTAGCAGCTTCTACTTTCTTTGTATTAGCCATTATTCCGCTATTATTTATTTGCATTCCCTATTGCAAATATAGGGAATCTTTTGTATCTTACTTTCAGCATACTCTGGCGCTGAGAGGGCCACCCGTAGGTATGTAAACCAATCATTTCTTTTATTTCATTTTAAAAACCAACAGGTTATATGTTTGTATTAAACAGAAAGTCAATAATTGGCTGTATGCTAATTGTTGTATGGATAGGTAGTAGTGTAACTGTTACCGGCCAAACAATCCAGCCATTTTACTCATTACCTCAATTAACAGATTCTGCATTGCAGTATTATCCATCTATTATGAGTAAGCAGGCTTTAATAGCCAGTGCTAAAGCGGGTATTATGGATGCCAAACATGCTGCATTGCCATCACTTCAGGTACATGATCAGATAACAATGGCCACTGCCAATGGTGTTACCGGAACATTTCTTCCTTTGGGAATTGCTATTCCAACAGCAGGTGGCATAACCGCCGATAATAATTCACAAGCTGCTTCAGGCAATCTGGGTATGATATACAGCCAGTATGAGTTGTATAATTTTGGATTGAATAAAGCACGTGTAGAAGATGCAAAGGCCAATGAAAAATTTAGTGAAGCAGATTATGCAAAAGAATCATATCTGCTGAAACTAAATGTTGCGAATTATTATCTGGCCTTATTAAAAAATATACAACAGTTAGGTGTAGAACAAGATAATGTTCGGCGTTATGAAACCTTATTTAGTGTAATTAGAGCACAAACTGCCAGTGGGTTAAAGCCCGGTGTAGATTCTTCTTTAGCTAAGGCAGAATTAGCCAAAGCGCGTATTAATTTAAATAATCAGTCAGATGTGGTGCTTCGCTTACGCGAACAACTCTCTATGTTAACCGGCATACCCATGCAACGGTTAAATATAGATACGGCAGTAGATCGTTTTAATACCTTGATTAATCAAAATAATTTTACCAATCAGATAGATACCTTAGGTAATCCATTGATAGATTATTATCAGCAGATTAAGAACAGGTATATTTCTCAGGGACGTTTGATTCAAAAAACCTATCAGCCTAAAATTTATCTGGCAAGTGGTTTTTGGGGTCGCGGTTCCAGCATCGATTATCAGGATCAATACAAAGCTATCGGTACCGGATTTGGGTACCAACGGTATAACTACGCACTGGGTTTGGCATTTACCTATAATTTATTTGATGGTATTCATCGCAAAGATCAGATGGCTGTGAACAAGTTTGCTACACAATCCAGCGACTATGATTTGCAACAGCAAAAATTATATTTATCGAATGCCTATCAAAAGTCATTGGCTTCTATTGACATCATTCAGAAAAATTTGCAGGAAATACCCATTCAGTTACAATCGGCTCGCGATGCCTATCATCAAAAAGTTGCGCAATACAATGCCGGTTTAATTAATCTGATTGATTTAACCAACTCTGCTTTTGTATTATACCGCAGCCAAACAGACTATATTCAAACCATTACCAACTGGTTGCAGGCTAACTTAGATAAATCTGCCGCAGCCGGAACAATTGATTCATTCATCCAAACAATAAAATAATTTATATGGTACGAGCAGCCCTTAAAAGGCCCATTACGGTAATTGTATTGTTTGCAGGGTTATTGCTGTTTGCAGTAATGGCTTTACGAACCATACCTATTGATATATTCCCTAAACTAAATTCTCCTACCATTTATGTAATTGAACAATATGGCGGTATGTCTGCCGCACAAATGGAAGGTTTTTTTGCCACCCGTATGGCCGACCAGTTTTTGTATATAGATGGTGTCAAGAATATTGAAAGCAAAAATATTCAGGGTTTAACTTTAATTAAACTTACCTTTTATGAGGATGCAAATATGGCGGAAGCCTCAGCACAGGTTGCTTTGCAGGTAAATAGAACCATGGCATTCTTTCCACCAAGTGCCTTACCACCTACCGTTATTCGGTTTGATGCCTCTTCATTGCCGGTTGGTGAGTTAGTGTTTAGCAGCAAGACACGTCCGTTAAAAGACATCTTCGATCTGGCTGTTACGCGGATACGCCCTTTGTTTGCAACGGTACCGGGCTTGTCTGCACCACCACCTTTTGGTTCTAATGCACGTACCGTATTAATTAATATTGATCCTACTAAACTAAGTTCATTTAACCTATCTGCTGATCAGGTGGTAGAAGCCATTGCTAAAAACAATGCCATTTCACCATCAGGCAACATACGGATAGATAGTACCATGTATGTTACTTCGGTAAACTCATTGGAAACCAAAGTAAAAGATTTTGAAAATATACCTATTGTAAGTAATAATGCTACTTCCATTTTTGTAAAAGATGTAGCAAAAGTTACCGATGGGGCGGATATTACGGTAGACTATGCATTAATTAATGGCAAACGTTCGGTTTATATACCGGTAGTAAAAACAGCCAGTGCATCAACCTGGGGTGTGGTGCAAGACCTGCGTTCAAAATTACCTGAAATGCAAAGTTTGTTGCCCAGCGATGTACATATTCAATATGCATTTGACCAATCGGTGTTTGTAATTAACTCGGCCAAAAGTTTAATGACAGAAGGCATATTGGGCGCCATACTTACCGGGTTAATGGTACTACTATTTTTACAAGATTGGCGCAGTAGCGTGGTGGTAATTATTACCATTCCGGTAGCTATTTTGAGTGCTGTTTTCTTCTTAAAAATCGCAGGGCAAACCATTAATATCATGACACTAAGTGGTTTGGCTTTGGCCATAGGAATATTGGTAGACCAGGCAACGGTTACCATTGAAAATATACACCAGCACTTAGAAATGGGTAAGCCGAAAAAACAAGCCATTTTAGATGCCTGTCAGGAAATATCGTTCCCGCTTTTATTAATTTTATTATGTATCCTGGCGGTGTTTGCCCCTGCATTTGTAATGTCGGGTGTACCAAGAGCCATGTTCCTTCCTTTATCATTGTCCATTGCTTTTGCAATGATAGTATCTTATGTAGGTGCTCAAACTTTGGTGCCGGTTATTTCAAACTGGTTGTTGAAAGAAGATATGTTCAACAAATACAGCCATACCAAACAACATGCACATGCAGGTTTGGCATTAGACCAGCAGGAAGATGCCGAAGTAATTGAGCATACCAAAGAAGACGAAGAACACCAGGAAGAAGACAACTTCTTTCAACGGATTAAAGTGGCATTAGCCAGCCGCTTAACCAAGTGGATACCCAAGCGTAAACTGATTGTAATTGTTTATTTGATATTGGCATTTGGAGCAGCCGGATTTTGTTTTGTGATTATAGGTAAAGATTTATTGCCTAAAACCAACACCGGAGAATTGCAACTTCGGTTAAGAGAACCCGATGGAACCCGTTTAGAAGTTACAGAGCGGGCTACCAAAGGTGTTTTGAATATTATTGATTCAACAGTTGATAATAATGTTGAAATATCTTCTGCTTACGTAGGTTTGGTACCCAGTAATTTTGGTACCAGTAATTTATATATTTTTAATAGTGGTACGCATGAAGCCGTTATTCAAATTAATTTGAATGAAAAGTATAAGGTGAATATGGAAAACTTAAAAGAAAAATTACGGTATGCCATTGCCAAAGCATATCCTGATATTAAAATTTCTTTTGAGCCCATTGAATTAACCGAGAAAATTATGGCACAAGGTGCATCAACACCCATTGAGGTTCGCGTAGCGGGTAAGAATATGACCGATATTGAGAATTATGCCAATCGGGTAATGGGAAATATGAAGGCAATTCCTTTTCTGCGCGATGTGCAAATTGCAGAGCCTTTAAAATATCCTACCATCAATATAAAAGTAGATCGTGAAAAATTGGCGTTAATGGGTTTAACCATTGATAATGTTTCGCGAAGTATTACTGCCAGTACATCTTCCAGTCGTTATACCAATAAAAATTTCTGGTTAGATCCCAATAACTCTTATACCTATCAAACACAGGTACAAATTCCGGAATATGCCATGAATTCATTGGAAGAATTACAGGCTACTCCGCTGGTAAAAGGACAGGCCAGACCGGTGCTATCAGATGTAGCTACGCTTTCAGTAGATAGTTTACCGGGTGAATATGACAGAAGTGGCCCCAGACGTTTTGTTGTAATTAGTGCCAACATTTATAAAAAAGATTTAGGAGCTGCTACTACTGCAGTGCAGGCAGCGATTCATCAATCTGGCACACCGCCATCCGGATTAGTTACACAGGTAAAAGGAATGTCTTCGCTGCTGGTTGAAACATTAGATTCATTGCAAAGTGGATTGTTAGCAGCCATTATTGTAATATTGTTGTTATTGGCAGCAAATTATCAATCATTTGGTTTAGCAGTATCAGTATTGGCAACTGTACCTGCAGTATTGCTGGGTTCCATGCTCATGTTGCTGGCCACAGGTGCAACGCTGAACCTGCAATCCTATATGGGTATTATTATGTCAACGGGTGTATCGGTAGCTAATGCCATTCTTATTGTAACCAATGCTGAATCTTTACGGTTAGAATATAAAGATCCGTTTAAAGCAGCAGTAGTAGCTGCCAGTATCAGGCTAAGACCTATCTTAATGACCAGCCTTGCCATGATAGCAGGTATGATACCTATGGCAAGTGGTTTGGGTGAAGCAGGCGATGAATCAGCTCCATTAGGTCGTGCGGTGATAGGCGGATTGGCTGCATCTACAGTAGCTGCCTTATTCATAGTGCCTTTGGTATATGGATGGGTACAGCAAAAAGCTTCATTCAGGGATGTATCTCTGTTGCCTGAAGATGAGGTAAAAGATGATCATGCACCCAATCCCGCATAACATAAAATAACTATTTTATATGCAATTCATGTTATTCAATAATTAACTATAAAATTTACCACAATGAAATATTATATTGTTCTTTTCGGTACTTTATTGATGCTTGCATCCTGCTCTTCTAAAAAAGTAGAAAAGCAAAAAGACCCGCCTACAGTAGATACCACCACACATTATACGATAGCAACTGTAAAGAAAGGTGGCGTAAGTGTGGCATTAAAATTACCGGCCAAACTTGCTGCCTATCAGGAAGTAAGTATCTTTCCCAAAGTGAATGGCTATGTAAACAGTGTTTTGGTGGATATTGGTTCCAGGGTTTCAAAAGGCCAGCTTTTAATGGTATTGGAAGATCCGGAATTAGAACAAGCCATGTTACAAGCCAAAGAAAGATACGAACGATCTAAGGCAGATTTGTCTATTGACAAAGAAAATTATGTTCGTTTGTTAGAAGCAGCTAAAACACCCGGTGCTATTTCTCCATTAGATGTATCTGCAGCGCGAACCAAAGTGCAAGCCGATAGTTCATTAAGTAATGCCGAAAAAGCTAACTGGAAATACCAGGAAACCATGCTGGGCTATTTAAAAGTGTTTGCACCTTTTTCCGGAGTGATAACTGAAAGAAATGTGCATCCCGGTGCGCTGGTAAGTGCAGCCATTAAAGATCAACGTATGTTAGAACTGAAAGATATAGCACACCTGCGTTTACAAATTGATGTACCGGAAGATATTGCTGCTCATTTTAAAGATAAAGATACAATTGCCTTTTATACCAGTGCTTTTCCGGGAAAAAGGAATATTGGTTTTGTAAGCAGAAATTCTTATAATGTTAATCCTCAATTTAGAACCCAACGGATGGAAGTTGACGTATACAATAATAATTACCTGCTTTCTCCGGGTATGTTTGTAGAAGTGCAATTATTTACAAAAGGTAATCCGAACGCTATGTCTGTTCCTAAATCAGCAGTTGTTACATCTACTGAAAGAAAGTATGTAATTGTTGTCAGAAATGGAAAAGCAGTTAAAGTAGATGTACATACCGGAAATGATGATGGCACTCAGATTGAAGTGTATGGTGCAATACAACCCGGTGAAGAAATAATTAGTAATCCAAGTGATGATATTAAAGATGGAAGTACCATTCATGCATAAATAGCATTACTGATATATAAAAAGCGACCGGGAAGTAATTTTCGGTCGCTTTATGTTTTATGATACTTATCTTATTTGGTATATGATTCTATGTTAGTTTTGGTTGCAAAGCGCATGAATAAAACAGTAGCTGCATCCGGTTGTCCGTGCAGATGTATAAAAAACTGTACCCAACACAATAATCACCAATAATGCCAGTATAATGATAAATCCGTTTTTACGCATATATTTTCTTTATTTTCAACTATACAAAATTACCCGGGATTCTTGCTTTACTCATATAATATCCTTTTATGCACTATAACTGTTGGTAATCACTATGCTTATTTAGTAGGCTAATTCCCATACATTTAATCTGGCTGTTTAATCATTTCTATGTGATCTATTCCATCTTCATCATATACATCACTGCTTTGTACAAAACCAAGCGATTCATAAAACTGTTTTAAATACAATTGCGCACCAATTTGTATAGGAGCTTTTCCAAACAATTCATAGCAAGATGCAATTGAATGTAGCATTAATGCACGCCCTATTTTCTGTTTACGAAAATTTGGTGCAGTAACCACTCTTCCTATACTCATAAATCGGTATACCTTGCCCGGTGCTATTAAACGGGTATAAGCGGCCAACTGATTATTCACAAATCCCATGCAATGGTAGCTGAATTGGTCTTTATTATCCATATCTAAAAACACGCAATTTTGCTCCACTACAAATACTTCACTTCTTAGTCTTAGCAGGTTATATAATTCATCGGGTGTTAATGTATGAAATGCTTTTATCTGCCAATCAATACTTTTATTGCTATCTTCCATTCTAAAATTATTTTTTGTAGGTTTAATCGGGCATTATTTGTTGTAAAAACTGGATGCTTTTGTTGTATGTGTCAATTAAGTTTACTCCTGTCCACCCATGTCCTGCACCTGCATATTGATTATATTGATGGGTTATATTGTACTGAATCAGCCGGTTATTTAAACTATCACTTTGGCTAATGGGTATCACATCATCAGCCGTTCCGTGAAAGATAATGGTGGATGGCAGGTTGGCTGTGATAACTAAATATAACGGGTTGGAACTGATGTGGCCTGGTATGTTAGTAGCAGGTGTTCCACTCATGAAAATAGATATCAGTGCCGGATATGTTGGATTCGGCGCATTATAATACAACGCAGCTAAATCAGTGAGGTCAAATAAATCAACCACTGCTTTTATTTTATTGGGATGGGTATAACCTAATAGTAAAGCTAATTGAGCACCTGCTCTGGCGCCAAATACAGCCGATTTGCCGGTATTGATAATATACTTTGCTTGTTGCTGTTGAATGAATTGAAATGCGCTGTTGATATCTGATAATTGTGCAGGCCATACATTGGCTCCCTGAATGGTTGCCAAACGGTAATTGATATTGCACAATGCAAAATTGGGTAAACTGTTTTGTAGGGTTTGTATAGCGGTATCAAAATCAGCTTTATCTCCTGATGTCCATGCGCCTCCATGAATGAGGATTAATGCTTTGGTATGGAGGGTATTTCTTCCGGCAGGTAAGTAAACATCCATTTTTTGTAACGGGTCATTTCCATAAGATACATTCTTGATAGTTTGAGCTGTTAATGACCCATTATTGGATACCATATTTTTTTTGTTGCAGGCCATGAAACCTGTTAAGGTAAATGCAACAAAAAAAAGATAACAGCAACTATTGTTGATTTTCATGCAGCTATGTTGATGGCAATAAAATTAATTAAAACTTTGGTTGCAAATAGGCTACAGTTTTCAAAACAGTTTTCTATTATCTATTGCTGGCTGGTATTCACACGCTTTACTGGTTATAAAAGTATGCCACTGAATACTAAAATAATTAAGAAGCTTCAATGTTTATCTTCCTTCAATACCAGGCACCACAGGCAGACTTTCATTCCCAGCTTCACCAACTGATTGTACTGCAAAAAAATAATTGTCCTTAGAATATGGCAGATCAGCACTGGTAGCAGTGGTAAATAATTTCTTTTGCCAGAAAGCGCTGGTAGTTTCCCGCATTAAAATATAATATCCCTTTACGTTGCCGGTGGCGGGTTTATCCCAATGCAGGCTGGTATAATTGCTTAATTTTTTTACTTCTACAGTTACATTTTGTGGCATGGCAGGTGCTTTGGCTAAATTTGCAAGGTTGGCTAAGTTAATGGCTGTGTTTTTTCTTAGGTATTCATAGTCCATAAATTCAGGCAAATCGCCATATTGAATGCCATTTTCTTTTCTTACATCCTGATGTTGGTGGTAATAGTTTTCATTCATTTCAGTAAACCTTACTGCAGCAAAACCATTTTCAACATAGGGCAAGTGGTCGCCACCTCTTAAAAAGCGGTCGTTTCTGTAAATCATTACCACCTGAATATTGTCTACATATCTTTCGCCAATTTCTTTTACATAACGGGCTAACTGACGGGCCTTACCGTCGTTTTCCAAACCTAATGCCCGAATACGTTTGGCTTGTTTTTCTGTTTCATAAGCCGGTAATCCTTCGCTAAAAACTCTGATTCTTGTATTGTCAATAATATTGGTTTCGCTGCTGTTGTTGCTGCCCATGATATCGTTGTTTAGCACAGCTTCAATATCCCAACCTTCTTTTTTGGCTTTTTGGGCCATATAGTATGCACCTAATAAACCCTGCTCTTCTCCACTCACTGTTACAAAAATTACAGTAGCAGGAAAAGCATGTCGGCTCATAATTCTGGCACATTCAATTACAGCTGCTGAACCGCTGCCGTCGTCGTTGGCACCGGGTGCATCATTTACCCGATCCATTACATTGGTGCGCATATTATCTAAATGCCCGCTGATAATAAAAACACGATGGTCGTTCGGATCAGTGCCTTTTAAAGTAGCTATTACATTGCCTAAAATAATGGTACTATCTACTCTTTTTCCATCCGGATGATACGTAACCGTGTCAATAAAAGCAGTTAAACGGCTGTTACTGGCAGTAGCAAATTCATTGAATTTTTGTAATACCCATTTTCTGGCTGCACCAATACCTCTTTTAGGATTGGTTTGTGTGCTGAGCGTATTGCGTGTGCCAAAGTTTACTAAAGTTTTAATGTAACTGTGTAGTGAATCGGAAGATACTTCTTTTACCATTGCTGCAATTTCAGGATCGCGGTCAATAATGGTTTGGCTATAAATAGCTGAAGAGCTAACTGCTAAAAGCAGTAGGGTGTAATAAAATTTTCTCATAGCATTCGTTTATTGTTTAAAGATAAATAGAAAGATGGTTTTGAAGATTAGTAATTGTATTTGTTTTTCCAGCGTTCTTTTAAAAATTTTCTGATTTCATTTTCTCTGGTATTGTTTCCGGGTGAATAAAACGTTGTGCCAGATATTTCTTTGGGCAAATATTCCTGATTCAAAAAATTACCTTCACCCAAATGCGGATATTGGTAGTTTTTTCCATAATCTAAATTTTTCATTAAAGTAGTAGGGGCATTGCGAATGTGTAATGGAACGGAAAGATCGCCGGTAGTTCTTGCTGTTTGCAATGCTTTATTAATGGCTTCGTATGCAGCATTACTTTTTGGTGAACCTGCTAAATACGTGGCACACTGGCTTAAAATAATTCTGCTTTCCGGATATCCGATTTTATTCACTGCATCAAAAGTGGCATTGGCCAATAATAACGCATTGGGATTGGCGTTGCCAATATCTTCACTGGCAAAAATAACCATACGCCGGGCAATAAATTTAACATCTTCCCCGCCTTCTATCATACGTGCCAGCCAGTATACAGCAGCATTCGGATCGCTTCCCCGCATGCTTTTAATAAAGGCAGAAATAATATCATAGTGTTGCTCGCCATTTTTATCATACAGCGCCACTTTTTGTTGGGCAATGGCTGTTACCATTTCGTTGGTAATTGTAATATTTTTTTCTTTGGAGGATAGAATAACCAGTTCAAATAAATTGAGCAATTTTCGGGCATCACCTCCGGAAAGTTGCAATAGCGCAATGGTTTCTTTTAATTGAATGGAGTAGGTTTGCAGAGTTGCATCTTTCTCAATAGCGGTTTGCAATAGTTGCAACAAATCATTTTCCTGTAATGGTTTTAAAAGATATACCTGGCAACGGCTCAGCAAAGCTGCATTAACTTCGAAAGAAGGATTTTCGGTTGTTGCACCAATTAAGGTAATAATGCCTTGTTCAACAGCGCCTAATAATGCATCCTGTTGGCCTTTGTTGAAGCGATGAATTTCATCTATAAATAAAATGGCACGTTTGGTTTGCCTGGCTGTTTCAATGACTTCTCTTACTTCTTTTACGCCGCTGCTAATGGCGCTGAGTTGAAAGTAAGGTACCTGTAAAGTATTAGCAATAATATTGGCTAAGGTTGTTTTACCCACGCCAGGTGGTCCCCATAAAATAATGGAAGGAATATAACCTTGTATCAGCGCTTTATTGAGAATACTGTCTTTTCCGGTAAGGTGCTGTTGGCCGGATAATTCCTGTAAAGACTTTGGACGCATTCTTTCCGCCAAAGGAGGCATTGTGTTCATGCCTGAAAAGTAAAAAAAAATATTCAGGGTATGGCCAACAAAAAATTATTTTAAGAATAAAGCTGCATATTTTTTCATGAGTTGGTAGGTGGTTAAAATATGCACAAATAAAACAATAGAAAAAGGCAGCATAATTAAAATGGCATTGTGCATGGCAGCCATTAATTCGGATGAAGTGATGTTGGCAGGCAAGTTAGCTGGTTTAGATTCGTTTAATACAGCTAAAAATTTGGCATACATGTCCTTGTTGGAAAAGAAATATAAAATGGAAACACAAGATATAATGGCTAATACTGAAAAGATAATAGCTATTGCAGCATTAATTTTAATCCAATCTTTCAAGGTTGCTTTACAAGGGCTGTTTTTTAAGATGCCTTTGTATAAAAAAACAGCACTGGCAAAAATATAAATTACCACACAGGCCAATATCACAGCACTTAGCATAACAGTTGGATTGCCAATGCCGGCAAAAATGGAAATTACACTCTCAAAGCCAAACAGGGTAGCAAAGGGAAGTAAAATGATGGTAAGAATTCTATAAATACTTAATATTTTCATACTTATTTTTTACTGTTTCAATATTTCAGACTGCTGAGGTGTTGTTATTTGAATCGGTTACTGTAGGTTCAGTTTTATTTGTAACTCTTTAAATTGTTTTTCATCAATAGGGCCGGGGGCATCTAACATCACATCTCTGCCGCTGTTGTTTTTGGGGAATGCAATAAAATCGCGGATGCTTTCGCTGCCGCCTAAAATGGCGCAAAGCCGATCGAACCCAAATGCCAATCCGCCGTGTGGTGGTGCACCATATTCAAATGCACCGAGTAAAAATCCAAATTTGTGTTGTTGTTCTGCTTCATCCATACCCAGTGCATCAAACATTTTTTCCTGGAGTTGGCGTTGATAAATACGAACAGAACCACCGCCAATTTCATTGCCATTCAATACCATATCGTAGGCATTGGCTTTTATATTGGCATAGGGGTGCTCTAAATATTTTGCAGGATCAGTAATAACTGGCGAGTGTTGAATCATGGTTTCAATGTCTTCCGGTTTGGGCGAGGTGAAAGGATGGTGCCTGGCAACCCATCGGTTGTCTTCTGAATCATATTCAAACAATGGAAAATCAAGTACCCACAATAATTTAAATTCATCTTTTTTGCGTAAGCCTAAACGGTTGGCCATTTCAAGCCTCAATTCGCTCATGGCCTTACGTGTTTTTTCTTCTGTTCCGGCTAATAATACAATTAAATCGCCGGGTTGTGCATTGGCTGCGGCTGCAATGGCTTTTAGCTTATCCTCACTGTAAAACTTATCTACACTGCTTTTGAGTGTTCCATCGGTATTGTACTTAATAAATACCAAGCCTTTCATGCCAATTTGTGGTCTTTTTATCCATTCGGTTAATTCGTCGGTTTGTTTACGGGTATATTCACTACAGCCCGGAATGGCAATGGCAATAACGGTTTCGGCTTCATCAAACACTTTAAAATCGGCACCATTAATAAGATGTGCCTGATTTTGTTTACCAGAAAATGCATGTGCCGGAAATTTAATATTACACAGGGGCATATTAAAACGAATATCGGGTTTGTCGTTTCCAAATTGCCACATCGCTTCTTCCCACGACATGCGTTCAACCGGTGCTGTATAGTCAATATTTTTTACTGCTTTAAAAATGTGTTTCACCAACCCTTCAAACATGTTTAAAATATCTTCCTGTTCCACAAAACTCATTTCACAATCTATTTGTGTAAACTCGGGCTGGCGGTCGGCTCTTAAATCTTCATCTCTAAAACATTTTACAATTTGGTAGTATCGGTCGTAACCGCTTACCATTAGCAATTGCTTAAATGTTTGCGGGCTTTGCGGCAGTGCATAAAATTGTCCCGGATTCATGCGGCTGGGTACCACAAAATCTCTGGCCCCTTCGGGGGTAGATTTAATAAGGAAAGGCGTTTCTATATCCATAAAACCGTGTTCGTGCAGGTAGTTGCGGGTTGCACGGCTCACTTCGTATCGAAGCACTAAATTTTTCTTTACAGTATTTCTGCGTAAGTCGAGAAATCGGTATTTCATGCGCACATCATCACCACCATCGGTATCATCCTGAATAGTAAAAGGTGGTACAGCCGATTTATTTAGAATGCTAAATTCAGTCACCACTACTTCAATATCGCCGGTAGCTAATTGAGGGTTTTTATTGCTTCTTTCCTGCACCATGCCTTTTGCCTGAATTACAAATTCGCGGCCTAAAGGATTGGCTTCTAAAGTATCGTTCAAACTTTCATTAAAAAGCAGTTGCGTAATGCCATACCGGTCTCTGATATCTACAAAAGTGATGCTGCCAAATTTCCGAATGGTTTGCACCCAGCCTGCCAGGGTTACATTTTTTTGTACATCGTTGCTGTTTAATTCTCCACAGGTATGCGTTCTATACATGATTCTTTTTTTAATATTTGTATTTATATTGCCAAAGTATGTTTTAAAATGGGTTATTTTTTGTAAGGGTAAACCCCTGTTAGAAGGTTGCCGGGCAGTAAGGAAGGCGCTGCAGTGTGCGACGCAACGAAGCTGAACCTACTACAAAAGCCGGTAACATAACTAACTTTATGGGCTGCAAATATAGCTGAAATGCGATTTGATGGATGCAGAATTATGCCGTTAGTTGTATGGCCTTTTGCCGATAATGTTGTGTGTAAGTACGACTATTGCTGTTTTACAAACTATCCAATGCATTTTTGTGTTTGGGTTTCCAATACAAATAGTAGAAGGCCAAAATAAGAATACCAATGCTAAAGGGAATCATGGCCAGATGTTTGAATGTGATACCCGGTAAAACCATTTGTTCATCAAAATGGAGAAATTCACTAATCATCCAATAAGAGTTAGCAGTAATCCAAACGGTTATGGCCAAATTGTGGCACAACTCCGACATGAATTGCCGGGTCCGATATGCAATAACAATAGAAATAATCAGGGTTGGAAAAATCATGGCAATGCCTAACGGGCGCCAAAACATGCACCAGCTAATGTCTTTAAACAGCCAGAAAACTATGTGCAGGTTTTCCATTTTTCGGTATTTTAATGGAATATTATATTGTTTTTCGGAAGTGATTGTATCGATATCCATATTTACTGGATTGGCTACTAAACCGTTGGCAATAATTGCAGGTTGAGGCACTTTCATTCGTTTGGGTTGATGAATTAAGCAAATAGTCTGCAATATTAATTTTTTATGAACAAATCAGGGAGCTAAAATTTTATGGAAACGATGGATGGCCACTTCCGGTATAAGTGGCTGACCATACTTTAAATGTTCGCTGAATACTTTAGCAAAATAAGGTGCCAATGAACAACCTTTGGTGCCCAATCCATTGAATATGCCAATTTGCGGAAAATAGGGGTGCATTCCTATAAAAGGTCTTCGTTCCAGTGTGGCAGGCCGCTCAGCAGCAACATGTGCCTTTATTTCAAAAGGCAATTGTAGCCATTGCTGTAATTGTTGCAGGGTTTTTTGACGAAAAACTTCTGTTGGATTAGCGTGTTCATAATTCCATTCATACGAAGACCCTGCCCACCACAGGTTGTTTTGACAGGGCACCAGACTAAGGCTCTGTTTATAAATGTGTTGCCTTGGTAATTGTTGTATTGCTAAAATCAATGCTTCTCCTTTATTGGGTGCAAAAGGAAGTTTTTGAAAATAAGGTAAATTGGCAGCCTGTGTACCATTACAAAAAATAATAGCTTTTGCTTGAATACCCTGATATTGAATATAAGAGGGATGGATTTGTAATGCCTCTATGCTAAAATGTTCTGCAATCAGTAATTGCTGTGTACATAATTTTTTCCGCCAGGTTTGAATGAGCAGTTGCAGGTTCACCAGCCAGGTAGGATGGGTTTCGCCAACACCGAATGGGTAGTTAAAATATTTTTTCCATTGAAGCGAATTTTCCGGAACACGTAAATATTCAGTTTCGGTGGGTAATCGATTGATAAATGCCAGCTGCATTTGTGGCGTGGAATGAAAATCGAGTAAATTGGTTTGTTGTATCAACGAAATATTCAATTCTTTTTCTAATGCCTGATAGGCGTTTACTGCAAATGGCATAAGAGTTTCAATCATCCAGGTTCTTACAAATCTTCTGCCTGTAATAGGATTTATTACACCGCTGGCAATATTAGAAGCAGATGACGGATTGTAATTATCAATAATAGTAACGGTATTGCTTTGTTGTAATAAATAATAACTGAGCATAGTGCCTGCAATGCCTTGCCCAACAATTAAATAATCCACTTCCATTTTTCAAAAATATAAATAAAATGAACCGGATGAGGCTAATTTTTTTTTTCTGAAACATTGATTTGTATTGAAGGCGCATAGCTTTTGTATTCCTGAAGTTCGGCTGCAATACTTGCAATGCCCGATGAAAATCGTCCGGATTGTGTAATGACAGCAAAATATTGCAGATTAGTTTTTCCTTTAGGCAGGGAAGCAATGAAAAAATGATTGCCAGAAAGGTTGATTTGTTCAGCTACATTCAAATTTGATAAGCGAGGATAGTCAATGATTTGCATACAAGCAGAATAATTATCTGTTATGGTAACAGCCTTAACTGAAGGTAATGTATTTTGAATGGAGAGTTGAATCATAATTGTATCGCCAATGGCAAGTGCTTCATTTTCTGATAAAAGCTGTAGTTGTGTTTGGTGGTTGAATGTTTTTTGTACAAAAAGTTTTTTACTCAGCTTCCAAGATTGATGGGTAGCAGGAATTGCAGCAACATCCTGCAAATATTGCCATTGAATATTGCCATAAAAGATTGACGTTTCGTTTTGTGAGGTTTGAATAGTAATATGGGCCAGAGTTGAGTCTATGCTATTGCCGGAAATATGAACGTTACAATTTTTTTCAATTGAAAAAATATGATTCCCCAGTGTAAGAGTAGCAGGAGGATTTAGCAGTATTCTTTCCTGCAATATTAAAGCACCCGCCTGCGCTATTAACCAGCTTTCGGCAATATTATTATTGTGTTGTATCTGCAAAGCCAATGTGTGTAAGGCTTTGGGTAAAACGGTTTTGATAAATGGATATTGGTGCACGTCTGCATTTTGTAAAAACTGAATGATCTGAATTTGCGTGTCAAACGCATTGGGTGAAAAAATATCTTTTGTTCCCGATGGCCAGCTTGCAGTTGCATTGTTTGCACTTGTAATAACGCTCTGTTGAATGGTTTGCAGTATAGTTTTATACAGCAATCCGGTATCGTTATATTGTTGTAATATGGCTCCCATTAATGCCTGGTTAGCCAGTGTGTATTGAGTAGCATGTTTTTTTAAGCTGTTGAAAAGAATAGTATTTGAAGGGCAGGTAACCAGCCAATTTTTCAACAGGCTTTTACTATAGCAGTAAAGTAATGCTGTAGTTGTTAAATCAGGTGCTATTGTGTTGGATAGTGATTTTTGAACAAACAACAATCCCTGTTGCATCAAAGGAAATAATGCTGCTTTGGTAGCACTGTCAGTTTGATGGTTTATATATACCTTACTTAAGATGGTAATAATTTTTGCAGTAAGCAGTGCATTGACTTCTTTATTCAAACCTGTTGCAAAACTGCCATTGGTTTGTTGTAATTTTTTTAAACTTTCAATAGCATTTTCATCTTGCAATTCTTTTTGTGGTGCATTACTACTTAAATGAAAGAAATTGAATTTAGAAGTGGGCTGGGTGTTATTTGATGCCGTAAAAACAGGCGAGGGCAATAATGATAAACAGGCAGGTAATGTTTGATAATTTTGTAAAAGTTGTTGGGAAAAGAATTGTGATACAACTGACATTGGATTGTTTTTGTTTGCAAATTGCAATTTTTTCAGGGCTTCTATGGCCTGCCATATTGGTTGTGTTGCAATAATTGCTGTAAATGATTTGTTGGAAATACTTTCTTCATTGGCATTGTTCAAATCTTTCAAATAAATAGAATTGCCATTGCCTGTATGAAATGTGCATGAAAAGTTTTTATGAATGATGGCACGGTTCGGGAAAATGGGGATTGTGTTTTTTGCACTATCTGTACAATTACCGGATACTGCTTTTACAGAAAGTAGTATAGGTTGATTGAATCCGTATGGAACCTGAATTGGAAAATTGATAGCAACACTATCTCTTTGGGATGCAGTAAAATACTGTACCGGAAAGGTGTTGACAAACCAGCCATCTACCAGATTTCCTGTTGCTGCATCTGTAAGTTGTAATTGCATTTGTCCGGTTAATTCGGCATTGGTTTTATTGTGAATGTTTACGGTTAGATATGCCAAATCGCCCTCTCTTAAAAAAGCAGGTGTTTTTAAATGAATTTCTATTCCATTCCGCGTATTGAAATTGGTTTTTGATTCTACCTGTGTAAAAACTAATAAAAGGCTACAAAATAAAAAAATAATTACTGCCGTTTTTTTTAAGTGCATGTAACAATATTAGTGATAAAAAATTAAGAATGGGCTTGCATACATGAGTTCATTCATGATAGGGCAATAAAAAAATCCTGCCATAAGCAGGATTCATTCTATAGATTACTATTGTATTATTTTTTCAGAACAGCAGCCATGGTTTTGCCAATATCTGCAGGGCTGGCTACTACATGAATACCACAGTCGGCCATAATTTTCATTTTTGCAGCAGCAGTATCTTCTGCGCCGCCAATAATGGCACCTGCGTGTCCCATTCTTCTACCGGGAGGTGCGGTTTGTCCGGCAATAAAGCCTACTACAGGTTTGGTTGCATTCTCTTTAATCCAACGGGCAGCATCAGCTTCCATACTACCGCCAATTTCACCGATCATTACAATGCCTTCTGTTTCAGGATCATTCATTAAAAGTTTTACTGCTTCAACAGTTGGGGTGCCGATAATGGGGTCACCACCAATACCAATGGCAGTGCTGATACCTAAACCTGCTTTTACAATTTGGTCAGCCGCTTCATAAGTTAAAGTGCCTGATTTTGAAACGATGCCTATTTTACCGGGTTTAAAAATAAAGCCGGGCATAATGCCAATTTTTGCTTCGCCTGCTGTGATCACACCTGGGCAATTGGGTCCTATTAAGCGGGTATTTGTACCTAGTAAGTAATTTTTTACTTTCACCATATCTTGTACGGGAATTCCTTCTGTAATACAAACCACCAGTTCAATACCTGCTTCAGTTGCTTCCATGATGGCATCGGCAGCAAAGGCAGGCGGAACAAAAATGATGCTTACATTGGCCTGGGTTGCTTTTACAGCATCGGCTACCGTATTAAAAACAGGCCTGTCTAAATGGCTGGTACCGCCTTTATTGGGTGTTACACCACCCACAACCTTGGTGCCATATTCAATCATTTGCGTGGCATGAAAAGTGCCTTCCGTTCCTGTGAATCCTTGTACCAAAACGCTGGAACTTTTATTTACTAATACAGACATAATAAAAAATTGAAATTAAAAAGATGTGCAAAAATAATGAATTATGCCCCAATAAGATGATGCCGGTTTATGAATTACATGAAAACTTTGGCAGATAAAAAAATCACCGGGATAATTCATGATTAGTTTTGTGCATTTTTCCAAGCAATCCCTACATTTGCAACCTTAATTAAATTTTATTTAAATTATTGAATAATGGCAACTACAGCAGACATCAGCCGCGGCTTAATCATTAAATTAGACGGAAGCCTTTACAGTGTTGTTGATTTTGGAGAGAATAAAACAGCACGTGCCGCTGCAAAAGTTTGGGCAAAATTAAAAGGTGTAGATAATAAACGCACCATTGAAAAAACCTGGAATAGTGGTGAAAATATTTTTCCTGTTCGGGTAGAAAAAAAAGCTTTTCAGTTTTTATATAAAGATGATAGTGGTTATAATTTAATGAATAATGAAACTTTTGAGCAAATTAGCCTTTCAGAAGAAATGATTGATGCACCTCAGTTTTTGAAGGATGGTTCAGAAGTATTTGTTTACATCAATACCGAAACAGAAACACCAATTGGTGCAGAATTGCCGGAGAAAATTGTTGTAAAAATTACGTATTGCGAACCCGGATTAAGAGGCGATACCGCTACCCGTGCACTAAAGGCTGCAACCATTGAAACCGGTGCAACTGTGAATGTACCGTTGTTTGTAGAAGAAGGTGAACTTATAAGAGTGAATACTAAAACCGGCGATTATATTGAACGCGTAAAAGAATAAATTCACGTTACAATAAAAATAGCTTCGCAAATTGCGGGGCTATTTTTTATTATACAAGGTTTGTTTGGAACAGGAAAAAAAATCAAATTCCAAAAAATGACTTAATTTGAACAAAAATTAGCTATTTTGCCCCACTTTTAGTTAAAAAACCCCTTTTTTAAGCAAAAAATATGCACTATGGACTTAAAGCAAATTCACGAACTCATTAAGATTATTAATAAAAGCAACATCGGAGAAATAAGTATTGAAGACAAAGATGGTAAAGTAACCATCAAGCAAAAAGAAGAGCAGGTAATTACGATGTCGGCACCGCCACAGCAAGTATACAATGTTGCCCCGCCTGCTGCTCCCACAGTAGTAGCATCAGCTCCAGCCCCTGCACCCACTGCTGCACCTGCAACTCCAAAGCCTACTGAAGAAAGTAAGTTATTAACTATCAAAAGCCCAATGATTGGTACTTTTTATCGAAAATCAGCACCCGGTAAACCCAATTTTGTAGAAGTGGGAAGCGAAGTTGAAGTAGGTACCGTGGTATGTATCATCGAAGCAATGAAATTATTTAATGAAATAGAAAGTGAAGTGAAAGGTACTATAGTTAAAGTGTTAGTGGAAGACAGTACTCCTGTAGAATATGATCAACCATTATTTTTGGTAGAACCTAACTAAGCATTATTTATTACCAAATCATTGTTGATGTATTGATGTAGCCAAGTTTTTGATCTGTTCAATTACAAAAGCTGCACATCCTATCAATTACTGAAATTCATCCATTGAAAATCAGTTCTATTAGTGTAGTTCAATTATTTTATTTGTTTTCAACAGTACAACTTAAAAAAAATGTTTAAAAAAATACTAATCGCAAACAGGGGTGAAATTGCTTTAAGAGTTATTAGAACCTGTAGAGAAATGGGTATTAAAACTGTAGCCGTTTATTCAACTGCTGATAAAGACAGTTTGCACGTTCGATTTGCCGATGAAGCTGTTTGTATTGGAAAACCTGCAGGCTCTGAATCGTATTTAAATATACCTCATATAATGGCTGCTGCTGAAATTACCAATGCAGATGCCATTCACCCCGGATATGGGTTTTTAGCAGAAAATGCAAAATTCTCTCAAATATGTGCCGATCATGGCATTAAGTTCATTGGGCCAACTCCGGAAATGATTAATGCAATGGGCGATAAAATTACTGCCAAAGAAACTATGATTAAAGCTGGCGTACCTGTAGTTCCGGGTAGTGGAGGTTTATTAGAAAGTGTAGAGCAAGCAAAAGTATTGGCAAAAGAAATTGGCTATCCTGTAATTTTAAAAGCAACTGCAGGTGGTGGTGGAAAAGGTATGCGTGAAGTATGGCAAGAAAGTGAAATGGAACGTGCTTTTAATACCGCTAAAGCAGAAGCCGGTGCCTCATTTAAAAATGATGGGGTGTATATGGAAAAATTTGTAGAAGAACCCCGCCATATTGAAATTCAGATAGCCGGTGATCAGTATGGAAATGTTTGCCATTTAAGTGAGCGAGATTGCTCCATTCAAAGAAGGCACCAAAAGTTAATAGAAGAATCCCCATCACCCTTCATGACTCCCGAATTGCGTGAAGCGATGGGTGCTGCAGCTATTAAAGCTGCTTCAGCCATTAATTATGAAAGCGTTGGTACCATTGAGTTTTTGGTAGACAAACACCGAAATTTTTACTTCATGGAAATGAATACCCGTATTCAGGTAGAGCATTGTGTAACGGAAGAAGTAATTAATCACGATTTAATTAAAGAACAAATCAAGATTGCATTGGGCGAACGTATTTCAGGAAAAAACTATTTTCCGCAAATGCATGCTATTGAGTGCAGAATCAATGCAGAAGATCCCTATAATGATTTCAGGCCATCGCCCGGAAAAATTACTACCTTACATACGCCAGGTGGGCACGGGGTTCGGGTGGATAGCCATGTATATGCCGGATATGTAATTCCCCCCTATTATGATTCTATGATTGGTAAATTAATTACCGTTGCACAAACCCGTGAAGAAGCCATTGATACTATGTACAGGGCTTTAAGTGAGTATGTAATTGAGGGTGTAAAAACTACCATTCCTTTTCATTTGCAATTAATGAAGAATGAAGATTTCAGGAGTGGCAACTTTACAACTAAGTTTTTAGAAACATTTAAAATGCAATAAAAAAGATTTGCCTGAATGAAAAATAAAAACCCTTTGGAAGATTAAACTTCTTAGAGGGTTTTTTTGAAACATATCTAAAACAAGCGGGGTAATAATATCAGTTTTTATTCTGTTGCATTATTGTTGGTTTCGGTTTTGCATCCGTTGTTTGCGTTCCTGTTCATAAAAATCTGCTACTTTTTGTGCAAGTGCCGGATCGTTGTTTAAAGCGGCAGTCCAGCGTTTCATTCGTAAATCATTCAATGCTTTCATTTTGGCCATTCTTTCATCCCGACTTAAATCACGCATGCCACGCGTTTGCTGCATCATGTCCATATTAATCGAAACAACCGAATCAGCCTGAACATCGGTTAAATGTAAGTTGGAGGCTTTCAGCTGCTCTAACTGACGGGCTTTCATTTGTGCCGGATCAAAATTGCCGCCCATCCGCTGGGCCATACTTTTACCTGCAAAACCAACGGTAAAAATAATTAGTGTAATAAAAATTTTTTTCATACAATCTTGTTTATTTGTTTTTAATATTTGTTTATTACGACCTTAAAGCTACAACAGGGTTTATTACATTACTATTCTATTCGGCGAAAGGAATAAAAATGCGGTTAAATTCAAAAGCCCTGAACAAAAAAATGAACAGGGCTTTTGGGGTTAAAATTTGGATTAATTTAGGCTTTATCTTAAAAATAACAACTCACGGTATTTGGGTAAGCTCCAGTGTTCATCATCTACCAAAGCTTCTAATTTATCAACATGGTATCTGATTACATCAAAATACGTTTCCTTCACCTGTGTACAATAAGCAATAGCTTTGGTTCTTGTATTTTCAATATTATTAGCAACTTTTCTGGCTTCTACCAGTGCATGTACTTTTTCATATACTACCTGCAAATGCTCACTGATTTTATTCAAAATTTCTAATTGGCTTTTATATTGGCTTTCCGGTATACCTGCTGCTTTTAAACCTGTAATATTCTGAATCAATTCATTTTGATATTTAATGGCTGTGGGTATAATATGGTTGAGTGCCAAATCGCCCATAATTCTGGCTTCAATCTGTACCTTTTTAATATATTTTTCCAGCTCAATTTCGTGTCTGGCTTCTAATTCTGCAACAGAAAATACGCCATTCTTTTCAAATAATTTCTTTGCTTTATCTGTAACCATAGCATCCAATGCTAATGGGGTAGTGGGTACATTCGGTAAACCTCGGCGTTCAGCTTCATGGTGCCAGGCTTCACTGTAACCATCACCTTCAAATAATACTTTTTTGCTTTCAACAATATATTTTTGGATGGTTTGCATAATGGCAATTTCTTTTTTATCGCCTTTCTCAATTAATGCATCCACATCTTTTTTAAATTGTTGCAGTGTTTCAGCCATAATCACATTTAAAACAGTCATGGGGTTTGCACAGTTTGCAGAAGAACCAACTGCTCTAAATTCAAATTTATTGCCTGTAAATGCAAATGGTGAAGTTCTGTTTCTGTCAGTATTGTCTAACATCAACTCAGGAATCGATCTGTGAATGTCTAATTTTAAAATGGCTTCATCCTGCTCGTCAAATTTGTCGCTTACACGGGTTTCAATTTCATTCAACACTTTGGCTAAATATTGGCCAACAAATACAGAAATAATTGCCGGAGGTGCTTCGTTTGCGCCCAAACGGTGATCATTACCAGCAGATGCAATGGAAGACCTTAATAAATCTGAGTAATCGTGAACAGCTTTAATGGTATTCACAAAAAAGGTTAAGAACATTAAATTGGTTTTGGGCGTTTTGCCGGGCGATAATAAGTTTACCCCGGTATCGGTAGCCATACTCCAGTTATTGTGTTTGCCGTTTCCATTAATACCTGCAAATGGTTTTTCATGAATCAATACTCTTAATTTATGGCGGCGTGCAACACGATCCATAATATCCATCAATAAAGCATTGTGATCTACTGCTACACTAACTTCTTCAAAAATAGGCGCTACTTCAAATTGCGAGGGGGCTACTTCATTGTGTCTGGTTTTTAAAGGAATACCCAATTTATAACACTCATTTTCAAAGTCGCGCATGAAATGGTATACTCTTTCCGGAATAGAGCCAAAATAATGGTCTTCTAATTGCTGTCCTTTTGCCGGTGCAGCTCCAAATACGGTACGGCCGCATTGAACCAGGTCAGGACGTGCATTGGCAAGGCGTTCATCAATCACAAAATATTCCTGTTCCCAACCTAAGGTAGCTGTTACTTTGGTTACATTTTTATCGAAATAATTACAAACATCAACAGCGGCTTTATTTAAAGATTCTAAGGCTTTTAATAAAGGCGCTTTATAATCCAATGATTCGCCGGTATAGGAAACAAAGATGGTAGGAATACATAAAGTTTTTCCCTGGCCAATTTCTATAATAAAAGCCGGAGAAGAAGGATCCCAAGCAGTATATCCACGTGCTTCAAAAGTAGCCCTTAAACCGCCACTTGGGAAAGAAGAAGCGTCCGGTTCCTGTTGAATCAGCGCATCTCCGTCAAATTGTTCCAAAGCAGTACCATCTCCTTTTAAAGTAAAAAAACTATCATGCTTTTCGGCAGTAGTACCGGTTAAGGGTTGAAACCAGTGTGTAAAGTGCGTAACGCCTTTGCTTTCGGCCCATGCACGCATTCCGTTGGCAATAGAAGCCGCAACAGCACGGTCTATTTTTTTGCCGCCTTTAATACTGCCTAAAAGACTTTTATATGCATCATCACTCAAATATTCTCTGGCGGTTTTTAAAGTAAACACATTCTCGCCAAAAATTGCTGAAATTTTGCTGGTTGCTACCGCTAAATCGGCAGGCTGATTAGAAAGGTTGTTGATTGCCTGAAATCGTAATGACATATTTTTTTTGATTTTGAGCTACAAAATAAAAGCAATTTTTTAGAAAAATTGCAAAAATTTTAGAATTAGCTTATGAATTTTTCATTAAAATGTAAAAAATAAAAACATTTCAATAAATATAATGTGTATTTGTGTCTTTTGTAATACTTTGTTTAAACATATTACTTATTGATAACGGCTGATTATTGAGCAAGATTTTTTATTTTTTTAAGGTTATTAATAAATGGGAAAGTCCATTTAACTGAATTTCATACATGGTTTCTAATAATATGCCCAGCCGTCCTTTGGGAAAACCTTTTCTGGCAAACCATTCCAAATAAGCAATGGGCAGGTCACAAATAAGCCGGTCCTTATACTTGCCAAAAGGCATTTTTACGCGAACTAAATCTTGTAAAATGGTAGGATCGCCGGCTATCATTTGAAAAAAATATTTTATTTAAAATAATTGCAGGCTAAAAGTAATTACAAAAATGTACTAAATGCAGCTATTTGACAATTGTTTGAAGGCCCATTGCTTTATATGGCTTGTGATACAATAAATAAAACGAATGGACGTTATATTTGGAAATACAAATATTTTTTTTAATAAATATTTGGTATAATGTTTTGAGCATGCGCTTTTGGTGAACTGTCTTCGTTTGTTCTTATTCCCAAATTCCTTCGAAAAATCCGATGTAGCATAGTTTGTGTGATAGTTGTAGTTTAAATTTTTTACCTGACTATTATAAATGAATATTAAATAAATATTTTATATAATTGGCATTGATTTTGGTAATTAATGACCAACTTCTATGCCAATTCTTTGAAAAATTAAAATTGGCCGTACTATGTTATACTTACGCCCCTGGTTTAAAAAAGAACAGTTTTGTAAAAAAATACGTTTTGCAAAGTTGATATTGGCTATTACAGAACGTATTAAGCGTATTATTTGGCAGAAATACGAATGCCCCGTTGGAAAAGTTGCCGATGTTTCAGATAGTATTATTTGGAATTACAGTATGCTGAAAAGCCGTTACATGTACAAAGACTACTGGGTAGATGTGGTTCCTTGCAGCAGTAATGAACGATATATTAAAAAATTAATTCATATTGCCGATGAATTAAACCCTTACTTGTCTGATGAAGAAATGGTTGAACAATATAGTCTTTTAACTTCTTAAGGTACTTTTTACACTTTGTCTTGGTTCTTGGTAAATAATTTTCTTAATAATCTGGTAAAGTTTCTTAGTTGTATTTTGCATCAAAATCTGTATATTAGCACAAGTGAATGAAAATAAAACTTTTTCAAGCACATAACTTTATCCAAATCCATCCGCAAAAACCAAAAGCTATGTATTTAATTAAACCATGGTTCAGACAGCATCCTTTTTCTCCCAAAATTAGATTGGCGAGTTTAGTTGTAAAACTCTCAGAAAAATTGATTCAACAAAAAATGGACATTGCCAAAAATGGCCTGTCTTCAGAATCAGAAAGTATTGTATGGAGTTATACCATGCTGAAAAGCAGGTATATGAACAAGATGTTTTGGTTAGACACCATTTCCGGTAAAAGCAGTAATGACAGGTATTTGCATCAATTGGTTCCATTACTGTCTGATGAACTGCGCAGCGAATTAAATGATGTTGAATTAGTCGTTCCTCAAAAACGAATAGAAC